>OGMW01000729.1_pt1 | contig 33778 bp, 25 predicted proteins | sample 1573281 | NCBI WGS metagenome assembly OGMW01 (sample SAMEA2581907, study PRJEB24529) | metagenome | biome: Human gut stool | place: China | collected 2011 | reverse complement strand
GTACGGTGGGTGGTGTGGAAGGGGCAAGCGGGACATCCTGCTTCCCCTATCCGATGTCTGAAGATGTAGAAAAGTATCCAACGCAAGTATTAGTAATTTCCCTAAAAGTGTCACTTCAATGACAGTTTGGGTTTAACAAAGGTTGAACAATAGTTGGCGTTATGCATTTGGCTCCCCTCAGAGCCATTGACTTATGGAGACGATAATGAAGAAAACCGTTTTGCAAACTTCTGTGGCTGTTGCCCTGACGGCAATGATGATGCCGGGTTTTGCTGCTGACGTCAGCTATGACGCCGATGTGGTGGTGATCGGTGCCGGTGCTGCAGGCACGGCTGCGTCCTGGGCTGCTGCTGAAAAAGGCCTCAAGGTCGTGACGCTTGAAAAACAGGCTGTCTACGGCGGTACGGGCAAATACTCTGAAGGGATTTTCGCCGTTGAAAGCCGCCTGCAGCGCGACTGGAACTACGGTCTCACCCGTGACGAGGCTTTCCAGAAGATCATGAACTACGGTCACTGGCGCGGCAATGCCAAGATGGTGCGCGCTTTCGTGAACAAGTCTGCCGACACGATTGACTGGATGATTGACAACGGTGTCGAATTCGAAAAGCTGTTCTCCAACTATCCGAACGGTCTGTACACCTGGCACATCTACAAGGGTCGCGGCATGGGCTGGATCCAGAACTTCCAGAACAAGTTCAAGGAAAAGGGCCAGACACTGCTCACCAACACCTGGGGTCAGGAACTTATCAAGGATAAGAACGGTCGCATCGTCGGTGTGAAGGCCACCAACAAGAACGGTGACAACATCACCGTGAACGCCAAGGCCACGATTATCGCCACGGGCGGGTTCTTTGACAACAAGGAAATGCGCGAAAAGTATCTGCGTTACGCAGACGGTGACGGTCTTGCACAGAAGGGCAAGACCGGTGACGGTATCCGCATGGCCTGGTCCGTCGGCGGCGGCAAGGAAGGCACGGAAGTGCAGGCCTCCTACCGTCCGGGTCCGCGCGGCGTGCCCACCACCAACCACGTTTCCGCCACAGCCAAGCAGCCGCACCTCTGGCTCACCCCGAAGGGAGACCGTTTCTGCGACGAAAAGATCATGCTTGAATGGCCGTTTGCCGGTAATGCTCTGGAACGCATCGGCGGCCAGATGTTTGTTGTCTATGACGCCAAAACGCTCCAGCACATGGAAAAGGACCGCGGTATTGACCTCGGTGTCGGCGTGATGGTTCCGGTCGGCACGAAACTCAACAAGTTTGAAGAGGAATGGGACGCTGCTGTGAAGGCCGGCTGGGCATTCAAGGCCAACTCGCTCGAAGAGCTCGCCAAGATGACCGGCATGGATCCGAAGCGTCTGGAAAAGACTGTGAAGGCCTACAACAAGTTCTGCGATGTCCGTCACGACGAAGAATTCGCCAAGGATCCGCAGTACCTGCGTGAAGTCCGTACGGCGCCGTTCTATGCCATCAAGTCTGTTGCCTCCTCGCTCGGTACGCTTGGCGGCATCAAGGCCAACGAACGCTTTGAAGTGGTCACCCAGGACGAAACGGTTATTCCGGGTCTGTACGCTGCCGGTAACGACGTCGGTGGTATGTACGGCGACTCCTATGACCTGCTGATGGCCGGTTCGACGGTGGGCTTTGCCGTCAACTCCGCCCGCATCGCGGTTGAAAGCGCTCAGGAATACATCAAATCGATGAAGTAATTCTCTGAGAGCTCAAACACAAGGCGTCGCTCAGCAGTGAGCGGCGCCTTTTTGATTCTGATGCGCTCAAAAGTTGTTTGCAGACCAGTCAGGTTTGGGTGAGTCGGGACGCTCGAGCCAGTCGTAGAGATTGTCAAAGAGCGAGATATGCACCTCCCGGTCGTGACCGATTTTTTTCAGCAGCCCTTCCCGGCGCCACTGACTTGTGATGGAGGAGACTGTCTGACGTTTGAGGTTGACGACCTGGCCGAGCGTTTCATCGCTGAGCCGGTATGGGAGCGTATACCAGCTCTGCCCCTCATGAATGTCGGCGCAGTCAAGGAGCAGACTTTTGAAGAGCACTTTGAGGCGCATCTCAGGCGGCAGGGTGAAATTCGCGATCATCCCTTCGAGTGTGCCTTCCTCTTTGAAGATGGTGTGCCGGAGTTTCAGGCTCAGCAGTGTCGGAGAGCTGTTGAGCATCTCGCGGTAGGCCGCCGGCGGACAGACATAGACAACACCGTCAGCAATTGCTCTGGAGAGTACATTGCACTGTGTGCTGACTGTGGTAGTCAGATCTCCGATGGTGCACCCGGGCGGCAGAAGCGACATGATGCTTGCCGCTCCGGTGAGCTCTCCGGCGATGTAGTATGCGCACAGCCCGGACTCGACGAAAAAGAGCCGGTTGCCTTCGCCGCCATACTTGAGCACCTCGCCTTTGCTCACCTTCCGGGGTGTGCCGTGCTGTCGGCACCAGAGCGCAATTTCTTCGGGTTCACGGGGAGCGATATACGGGTGAGCGGTGAAGATCTGGCGCATGGCTGTCTGAATGAGAGAGGAGAAAGTATCTTTTAGTTTACTGCAGATTTCTGTGCCACTATGGTCTGATCGCACAGGAATCTCACCGCCCGCGGCGGAAGCGTGCCGGGGGCGTCAGTGCGCTCTGAGCAGAACCAGAAGCGTAGCCAGTGCGGCTTCGGGCACTATCTGTCCGCCGGCGGCAAGCTCAAGGAACGCTTCAAAACCGACTTCGGCAAAGGCACTGACCTCACCGTCACCGATGTGCGCATTGAGAGCGCCTTCATGGTGCCAGATATAGGTCGTCTCGTTGATAAATCCCTCTTTGACCGGCCGATGCGTTTCAAAGCTGAGCACAACGGGATTGTCCCCTGTGAGACAGATGGAACACTCCTCATGTGCTTCACGGCGCAGGCCGTCGCTGAGCGATTCTCCGTTCATGATCATGCCGGCGACAGGGTTGTCCCAGAGCCCGGGATTGATGCGTTTTGTCTGAGAGCGCCGCGCGAGCAGAATCTGTCCTGCGCGGGTGGCGACCAGTCTCACAACCCGGGTGGGTACGCCGCAGATGCGGCAGAGGGCGCGGTCGATGGTGACACCCTCGAGGGGGAGGGCGATTTTTTCATGCTGTGCGCGAAGCGAAAGCGCGCAGAGCATCCGGCGCTGGGCCTGCTCCCAGGAGAGCTCCGGTTCGACTTCCACACCGGTGTCTGTTGCACGGAGCACACCCTTGAGTCCGGGGTGCCTGAGCAGCGCACTGATGGCAGAGTGCGGCAGGGATCCCACCGGTGTGCCGTCAAGCAAAAAAGCCCCGAACGGTTCAGGGCTTTCAGGTGACATCGAGCCCGCAAGCTCTTTGAGCAGAGCGCGGGCCCGATTGCAGAGCGGCTCATCAGGCACAGCTGCAGTCCTTAGTTGTTGTTTTCAGGACGCATATGCGGGAAGAGCAGCACGTCACGGATGCTCGGGGCGTCCGTGAGCAGCATGATGAAGCGGTCGATACCGACGCCGCAGCCGGCAGTCGGCGCAAGACCGTATTCAAGCGCACGGATGTAGTCCGAGTCGTAGTACATGGCTTCGTCGTCACCCTGGCTCTTGGCATCGGCCTGAGCCTTGAAACGCTGGGCCTGGTCATCCGGGTCGTTAAGCTCGGAGAAGCCGTTGCCGAGTTCACGGCCGCCGACAAAGAGCTCAAAGCGTTCGGTGATGTCGTGGTTTTCATCAGAGGCGCGGGCGAGCGGAGAGATTTCCGTCGGATAGTCAATGATGAAGGTCGGCTGAATGAGTTTGGCTTCGGCCGTTTCATCAAAGAGCGCCATCTGCAGGCCGCCGAGACCGACCCATTCAGGCTGCGGTTCACCAAGGCGGGCGAGCTCTGCACGCAGGAAGGCTTCGTCAGTGAGCTGTTCGTCGGTGTACTGCGGAGCGTACTTCTGAATAGCCTGCTTCGGGGTGAGGCGGTCAAAGCGCTTACCGAAGTCGATTTCCTGGCCCTGATAGGTGATGAGCGTGGTACCACGCGTTTTCTGCGTAACGGTGCGCAGCAGTTCTTCCGTGAAGTCCATCTGATCGATGTAGGTCCAGTACGTGGCGTAGAACTCCATCATCGTGAATTCAGGATTGTGACGCACGGAAACGCCTTCGTTACGGAAGTTGCGGTTGATTTCAAACACGCGTTCAAAGCCGCCCACAACGAGACGCTTCAGATACAGTTCCGGTGCGATGCGCAGGTACATGTCCACATCAAGCGCATTGTGATGCGTGATGAACGGACGGGCATTGGCGCCGCCGGGAATCGGGTGAAGCATCGGGGTTTCCACTTCGAGGAAGCGGTGAGCGAGCATGAAATTGCGGATTTCTGCAATGGCGCGGGAACGGGTGAGGAAGCGGTTGCGGCTTTCCTCATTCATGATCAGGTCAACATAACGCTGACGGTAGGCCGTTTCCGTGTCGCGCAGACCCTTGACCTTGTCAGGCAGGGGACGGATGTTCTTCGTCATCAGACGGAGTTCGCTGGCGCGGATGGAAAGTTCGCCGCTCTTGGTGCGGAAGAGCACGCCCTTGACAGCGACGATGTCGCCGAGGTCAAAGGTCTTGAAACGGGCATAGGCTTCTTCGCCGATGTCATTCTGAGAGACAAAGTACTGCATTTCGCCCGTGAAATCACGCACGGTGGCAAAACTGGCCTTGCCCATGACACGCTTGAGCATGACGCGGCCCGAGCAGGCAACCTGCACCTGAAGCTCATCGAGCGCTTCAGCGGTCGCATCCTGGTATTTTTCCTTCAGATCGCCAAAGAGGTCTGTACGCTTGAAGTCGTTCGGGTAGGCAACACCGTTGGCACGGAGTTCCGCGAGCTTTGCACGACGTTCAGCAATGATATGGTTTTCGTCTTCGTTGGTAGTTTGAGTATTAATTTCTTCAGACATAAGAACAATCCTGTGAATCACCCGTCAGCCGTAAAAGAACGGTGAGCTGACGGGTATAACTAATCATTTTACATTAGGCGGCAGCCGGACCGACATTAAGTTTCAAACTTGCCTCAATGAACTGGTCGAGATCACCGTCGAGCACAGCCCCCGTGTTGCCGGTTTCCACGTTGGTACGCAGATCCTTGACGCGGGACTGGTCAAGCACGTAGCTGCGGATCTGGTGACCCCAGCCGATGTCGGATTTAGCCTCTTCAAGCTTCGTCTGCGCTTCCATGCGTTTGCGCATTTCAAACTCATAGAGTTTTGCCTTGAGCTGCTGCATGGCCTTTTCGCGGTTGCGATGCTGAGAGCGGTCATCCTGACAGATGGTGATAATGCCGGTGGGCACGTGGTGAATACGCACGGCCGATTCGGTTTTCTGAATATGCTGACCGCCGGCGCCCGAGGCGCGGAAGACGTCAATTTTCAGATCGGCAGGATTGATTTCGATTTCAATCGAGTCGTCCACTTCAGGGTAGACGTACACCGAGGTGAAGGAGGTATGGCGGCGCGCGTTGGAGTCAAACGGACTCTTGCGCACAAGACGGTGAATCCCGGTTTCAGTACGCAGCGTACCGTAGGCGTATTCGCCTTCGATATAAAGCGTGGCGGACTTGATACCGGCAACGTCACCTGCACTTTCTTCTTCAAGAGTCACCTTGAAGCCCTTGCGCTCGGCGTAACGCATGTACATGCGTTCGAGCATGCTGGCCCAGTCCTGAGCTTCGGTGCCGCCGGCACCGGACTGAATTTCAAGGTAGCAGTTGGCAGGGTCCATCGGCTGATTGAACATGCGCTTGAATTCGAGATCAGCGACTTCCTTTTCAATATGTTCAACGTCAGTCCCGACGGCTTCGACGGTTTCCCAGTCTTCTTCAGCCATGGAAAGTTCAAAGAGTTCTGCTGCATCATTGATGCCCGAGGTCAGACGTTTGAAACTGCCGACGATGCCGTCGAGGAGTTTCTTTTCCTTGCTGATTTCCTGAGCATGTTTCGGATCGTTCCAGAGATCCGGATTTTCAATCTCACGATTGACTTCTTCGAGTCGGCGCGCTTTGCGATCGACGTCAAAGATACCCCCGAAGTTCGACCAGACGGCTTGTCAGGTCTTCGATGAGGTTCTGAATTTGGTTGATGCGTTCGACTTCCATGTTAATTCCTGAGAACAGTTAAAAAAGCATGCCGGCTCCCCGGTGAGTCTAGAAGGAGACGGCTGTATAAATAAAACCAGTTATTATAAGCCCGAGAGGCCTGAATCCTGAGGAATAACAGGCGACTTTTTCTTGTCTCAGCTCTCGTCGGCGGCTTCAATGACGAGCTGAATACGACGCTGTCCCATGTATTCGTTGATATTGGGACGGTAGGCGAGAGTGACAAATTCGGGCAGCGGGGTGTTGTGACGGAAGAAAATGCCGTCAAAAAGCTGTCCGCCAAGCTCAAGACGCAGCTTGAGATGGGCCTCTTTGAGAATGTTCTGATGCACAACACGGAAGGTGTCGGAGAAAAGCGGCGCCTCAAAGCCCTGTCCCCAGATGCCCTCCTCAATGGTGCTGATGAGCCCTTCGGTAATGTCGTGCGGAGCCAGACCGCCGTCGGTATAGATGACGCGTTCAAAGTGGGATTTGTCACACGAAGTGTTGATCACCGATTCGAGCACACGCCGGAAGTCGCCAAGTGCCTCGCGGCGGATAGTCAGTCCGGCAGCAGCGGCGTGCCCGCCGAAACGGACGATGGCCCCTTCGAGCTCACGTGAGACCAGATCGAGCGTATCACGCAGATGAATCCCCGGAATACTGCGGCCTGAGCCTTTTAGCAGGTTGTTCTCACCGGGGGCGAACGCAAAAACCGGACGGTGGATTCTGTCTTTGATGCGTGAGGCCACAAGACCGACCACCCCTTCATTAAAGGTGTCGTCAAACAGACACAGTGAACACTGCTTTTCAGGATCGAACTGCGCAAGGGCGTCCTCTGCGATCTGCTGCATCTCGCTTTCAAGCTCCCGGCGCTCCGTGTTGTAGAGGTTCAGTTCGCGGGCAAAGTTGAGCGCGCTGTGCTCGCTTTTCGAGAGCAGACACTCGATGCCGCTTTCCATGGAGCTCAGACGGCCGGCGGCGTTGATGCGCGGGCCGATAACAAAGCCGAAGTCTCTGACATTGGCCGTGCGGGAGGATTTGCCGGCCACCTGAAAAAGCGCTTCAATGCCGGGATGTGCCGCACCGGCGCGCACTTTCTTCAAACCCTGCGCAACCAGAATGCGGTTGTTTCTGTCAAGGCGGACCACGTCGGCCACTGTGCCGAGCGCCACCAGATCCACCAGTTTGTCAAGACGCGGCTGTGTCTGCGGGGTATAGACACCCTTCTCGCGCAGATGCGCACGAAGCTGCATGAGCACATAAAACATCACGCCGACACCGGCGAGATTTTTCGACGGAAACGCCGACCCTTTGCGGTTGGGGTTGACGATGCAGTACGCATCAGGTTCCACGTCGCCCGGCAGATGATGATCGGTAACAATCACATCAATACCAAGCTCGCGGGCGTGCGCCACAGCATTCACACTGGTAATGCCGTTGTCCACTGTGACAATCAGCCCGGTTTTAGGCGTGCCGGCAGCGATGATGTCGACGATTTCTCTGCTCAGACCGTAGCCCTGGGTGACGCGGTTGGGGACAATGTAGTTGACTTTGAGTCCCATTTCTGTGAGACCGAGCACGGCCAGAGAGCAGGCAGTGGCGCCGTCACAGTCAAAGTCCGCCACAATGGTCACCTGCTCACCGCGCTCGCGGGCGAGTGCCAGACGCTCGGCGGCCTCAGCGGTGCCTTCGAGCATTGCAGGCGGCAGCATGCCTTTCCACTCCACGGCAAGCTCGTCGGCTTTTTCAATTCCCCGGGCGGCCAGCGCTCTGGCCACAGGCGCAGAAATACCCTGGGCGATGAGTGTCTCAAGAGCTTGCTGGTTGTAGGGGCGTTGAATAATCTTTGTCATGGTGTGTTGTACGGACAGAAAAAATACAGTGGTGGCCGGACATTCAAGTCTAACTGCCGCTAATGCGGGTGACAAGTGAGGAGACATCCGGGGGCTTCGCTTACGGCACTCATTGAGCTGCAGCTGCTCGCCGGTAGTGATCACTCACCCAGTCCCCGAGAGTCGCTTTTTTGCTGCCGAAAAACCTGCCGAGCAGGGTGGTTTTTGCAGGCGTAAGCGTGATCGAGCCGGTTTCTCCGAAAAGCACAGTGAGCGCAGTTGTGTCCTCGCGCTGCGCGGCCTGTGCACGAAGCACCTCAAGACGATCGGCAATACCGGGCAGTGCGGCCGCCCAGCGCTTCCAGTCGCCTCTGAGCCACGGGTCATAGAGCCCCGAAAGCACAGCGATGACATCTCCCGGCGCGGTGTCATCAGGCCAGAGCGCATTTTCGCGAAGCAGATACGTGTTAAGAATCCCGGCCGAATTAGCCCAGCCGCGGATGACGGCATCCTCGCAGAGCACACTGCGGATCAGTGTGGGCGGGTTGAAGCGGCAGTGACGTCCGCCGCCCCAGAGCCAGAAAGCGTCAATACCGGCGACTTTTCCGCCGAGCGCCTCTTTGAGTGCTACAAGCAGCGCGCGGGTGTCATCCGCTTTCGAGCCGGTGAGGGTGCTTTCCAGATTGCGCCCGTAGAGCGCACTGAGCGGTGTTGCCACAACATCGAGATTGTCCGCACAGGTCACAAACCAGCGGTTGTCCCAGAGTTGCAGACGGAAGCCCGCCCGGTTCAGAACCGGACTGATCGCCATCGTGGCAGCGAAAAAAGTTTCATCATCGGGAATGACGCTACCGGTGACCGTACCGCTTTCATCAAGGCTGAGCGCACTCAGACACCACGTTTCCGGTGCCTGTTCACGAGCGCCGAGACTGAGCCACTCCCAGGGGGCTTCACGCGGGTAGGTTACCTCTCGTGTGAGAACTTTCCAGAGCCAGACCCGGTGCGGGGCACGGCGGTAAGGACCGGTGTCAAGGACCTGTGTGACGCCTTCGCCGTTGTCGGCCTGAATGCGCAACAGTGCCTCCCGCTCATTGTCACTGAGCCCGGAGAGAACATCGTTAGCAACGGATTCCGGCAGTCTTGCGCCGGGAATAAGCAGACACGCATTTGGCATGAGTTCAATTGTACTGTGTGGGAGTGGGTCCGGGCATGTCTCCCGGACAAACTCCTCGCTGGAAAAATATTACAGTGAGGTTCGCAAAAAAATTAGTTCAGCTCTACTGCCACGGCGTGAGTAATCCTGAGATTTCACCAAAACGTGAAATGTATTCTGCCGCAGCTGATTGTGGTTGCAGGCAGTGCGAGTGAGCGGAGCGGCGGCTGCAGCAGAAGAATTTCCCGGTTGGAAACTGAACTTGGCAGAATGCTGAACAGTCCTCTCTGGCAGTCGATTTAAAGCGGTTTGTGCTGAATTTTCAATCGAATTCCTCCCGAAAAGTCCTCTGAAAAGTCTTTTGAAAAAAAAGAAAAATAAATGTTGATACCTCTTTTTGTGTGTTTGCCAGAATTGTTAAGCGAATACTGAACGAATTTCTCGAGGAAATGCGTCACTTAGACCCCTCGGGAATATGACTGGTACAGAATTAAATTCGTATCAGCTACTTTTGAAGGTACAGATGACTGAATGTAAATGCCCGTGATTGGCAGTTTTGCAGACATGTGTGCAAAACGTTATTTTGAGAGTGCAAAATCATTAAATTGCCTATCCTGCAACTGATAACGTGTTGTTGAAGAGTTTTTTAACGTTTGTTTTTAAGGTGAACTGAAGGCAGGTTAGTGCCACCTGACGGGGAGAAATAGCCATACTGTAATATTTTGAAACACGAAATGAGACCCCGAGCGGCAGTCCCGTGCACACACGACTACGCCGGATTTTGAAGTAATGCCAAGAGCAAACAGACAGGCGAATCAGCAGACCGGTGACTGCAGCAAACACATTTCCAAGTAGGAAACTGATCCCGGCAGAATGTCGAACAGTCCTCTCTGGCAGTCGATTTAAAGTGGTTTGCGCTGAATTTTCAATCGAATTCCTCCCGAAAAGTCCTCTGAAAAGTCTTTTGAAAAAAAAGAAAAATAAATTTTGATACCTCTTTTTGTATGTTTGCCAGAATTGTTAAGCGAATACTGAACAGATTTTCTGAGGAAATGCGTCACTTAGACCCCTCAGGAATATGACTGGTACAGAATTAAATTCGTATCAGCTACTTTTTGAAGGTACAGATGACTGAATGTAAATGCCTGTGATTGGCAGTTTTGCAGACATGTGTGCAAAACGTTTTTTTGAGAGTGCAAAATAATTAAATTGCCTCTCCTGCAACTGATAACGTGTGATTGAAGAGTTTTTTGGCGTTTGTTTTTGAGGTGAAATGAAGGCAGGTTAGTGCCACTTGACGGGTAGGAATAGCCACGTTGTAATATTTTGAAACACGAAATGCCAGAGTGCGTGCCAGGAGTACTCAGGACAGGTATGGTGCGGAGTGCGGCAGAGTTTGAGTGTAAGCGTTTTTCAGGAAGCTGTGTAGCGGTGTCCTGCTGCAGTTACAATGAGCTGATCCATTTTCTTGCACTGTTGAAGGTGACTTGTGAAAACTCCTTTTGAGTGGACAATCGGTCTGACCTATACCCGCGCCGGACGCCGCGGCCGTCACAAGGACCGCTTCATGTCCTTTATTTCCGGGATGTCTGTGGCGAGTATCGCACTGGGCGTTGCCGCGCTGATAATTGTGCTCTCTGTAATGAACGGCTTCCAGAAGGAGGTTCGTGATCGCATGCTGAGCGTCGTTCCGCACATTGAAGTTCACGCCACGACAAAAGGCGCTGTTGACTGGGGTATTGCGGAAGGTGTTCTGAAAAAGCATCCCGAAATTCTTGCCTCTGCGCCCTTTGTGCAGGGGCAGGGGTTGCTGACAGCAGGACGCAGCGTGCGCGGCGCCCTGCTCAAAGGGATTGACCCCGCACGCGAACCGGCTGTGAGTGGAATCAGCGCCCACCTCAAGGGTACGCCGAATCTGCAGATCCTTCAGCCCGGTGAGTTCCGCGTTATTCTCGGCTGGGATCTTGCTCTGCTGCTCGGTGTAAACGTCGGGGACAAGGTCGCCGTCATGGTTCCTGAGGGCAATGTCACCCCTGCCGGTATTGTGCCGCGTATGCGCCAGTTCACCGTAGCCGGTCTGATGCACTCGGGTCACTATGAGTATGACAGCTCCATGGCCATTATTCACATTGATGACGCTCAGGCGCTTTTCAGAACCGCCGGCCCGCAGGGACTGCGCCTGAAAATTCAGCATATGGATGATGCGCCCGCTGTTGCCGCCGGACTCAATGAGGAGCTTCCCCGGACTTTCTACGCCAATGACTGGTCAGTGCAGAACCGCACCTGGTTTGCCGCCGTGCAGGTGGAAAAACGCATGATGGGCATCATTCTTTTCCTGATTGTGCTCGTTGGTGCATTCGGTCTGGTCTCCTCGCTCGTCATGACCGTCAAGGAAAAGCAGGCGGATATCGCCATTTTGCGCACGCTGGGTGCGACGTCGCGTTCGATTATGTCCATTTTTGTGATTCAGGGCACGATTGTCGGTCTGGTCGGTGTTGCTGTCGGGGTTACCGGCGGCCTGCTGATTGCTGAAAATGTGGGCGCCATTGTGAATTTCATCGAAGGACTCTTCGGTGTGAACTTCCTGCCCAAGGAGATTTACTTCATCTCGTCTATGCCGAGCGACCCGCGTATGAGTGACATTGTCCCGATTGCGCTTTTCTCGTTCCTTTTAAGTGTGGCAGCCACGCTGTATCCGAGCTGGCGTGCCGCCCGTACCGATCCCGCGGAGGCGCTTCGCTATGAATAATAAAGCTGTGATTGTGGCCGACCATGTCCACAAGTCCTACAACGACGGTCAGGACAGGATTTCGGTTCTCAGTGATACCAGTCTTACGGTTGCCGCAGGTGAAATTGTGGCCATTCTCGGCTCGTCGGGATCCGGGAAGTCCACACTGCTTCATGTGCTCGGCAGCCTTGACCGGTTTGATCAGGGTGAGATCGCGATTGACGGCGTGAGCCTCAAAGGGCTTGACAGCAATGCGCTCGCCGCCCTGCGCAACCGCTCGCTCGGGTTTGTCTATCAGTTTCATCATCTGCTGCCGGAGTTTTCCGCGCTCGACAATGTGGCCATGCCGCTTTGGATCAGGCGCGAAAACCGGGAGCTGAGTGCACACAAGGCAAGAGAAATGCTCAAGGCGGTCGGACTCGAACACCGTCTCGAACATCTGCCGAGTCAGCTCTCCGGGGGCGAACGGCAGCGTGTGGCCATCGCCCGCGCAATGGTGACGGATCCCGCGTGTATTCTTGCGGATGAACCGACGGGCAATCTGGACAAACGCACTTCCGAGGCGGTCTTCAGACTGTTTGTGGAGCTCGCCCGCCGGCAGGGAACCGCCACCCTGATTGTTACCCATGACGAGTCCCTTGCGGCACAGTGTGACCGCTCTGTGCGACTGGTCTCCGGACACATTGAAGAGATCCGATAAGAGCATGTATCAGTGGATTGACACCCATTCGCACCTTCAGGCGGACGTTTTTGACAGTGACCTCTACGAGGTTGTTGCCAGAGCGCGTGCCGCCGGCGTGATTGATATTGTTATCTGTGCGGGAAGCCGCAATGACTGGGACCGCTGCGCAGAGATTGCGCATGACTGCAATCTGAGCTACACCCTCGGGATCCACCCGCTTTTTACGCCTGAAGCGCAGGAGGAGGATCTCGCAGCGCTTGAGAGCAAGGTGCAGGCCGCAATGGAGGATCCGCACTTTGTCGGCATCGGTGAGGTGGGTATCGACTGCTATGTGGGTACGCTCGATGATGAAAAGCAGGAGCATTTTTTCGCCCGTCAGCTCAGAATCGCCCGCCGGTTCGATCTGCCGCTGTCTGTGCATATCCGCCGCAGCAGTTCGAGACTGCTCAAGTACCTGAACCGCACACCGGTTGCAGGCGGGGTAATCCATGCGTTTAACGGGTCGCAGGACGAGTATGACCGGTTTGCAAAACTCGGTTTTCACTTCGGCTTTGGCGGTGCCTCAACCTATGACGGAAGCCTGCGTATCAGACATCACCTGTCCGCCTCACCGCAGTCTGCCTGGGTGCTTGAAACCGATGCACCGGATATTCCTTCGAGCCGTCGCCGCGATGAGGGGAATCTGCGCACTGAACCTGTCGATATAGTGGAGACGGGAGAGCTTGCTGCAGCGCTTCGCGGTATCTCTGTGCAGGAAGCCTCCGAGACGGCACTCCGAAATGCGCTCCGGGCATTTCCGCGACTGCTTCTGCGTCATCCTGAGCTTTCTTAAAACGACCGTAAAAAGCGCGTTTTAGTGAAAAACCGTCTGTTTTGTCTCCTGCCATACAGTACTTTTGCCTGAGGACATTTGCGGCGGGTGAAACCGTGCAGAAAAATGCCGAGAAATGGCGCGCCGGGCGGGAGGTGAGTTCAGTTAAATATGTTAGACTAGTTCAACTTAATTACCTCACCAATGTTACTTGCTTAAGGATGCATGAGAATGCTTGACAAGGACAGTATCGTAGTTGCCGTTATCGGCTCTGACCAGCCCGGCGTCATTGCAGCGGCGACAGCAACCCTGACCCGCCTGGGCTGCAACGTCGAAGAGATGACTCAGTCTATTCTGCGCCATCAGTTCGCTTCCATCTTTCTGGTCAACAAGCCCGAAGGCCTTGCCAACAGAAACATCGAGCAGGAGATGATGACGGCTTTCAACGCCAAGAAATACCGTCTCTCTCTGGTTATCCGTGATTTCGAAGAACCCAAGAGCGAACAGGCCTCACAGGGAGAACCGTTCGTGATCAGCATCTGGGGCAGGGACCGTAACGACATCATTGCTGTCTTCTCGAGCATCTGTGCCGAGCAGGGCATCAATATTGAAGCACTGCGGGCGTTCCGTATTGAAGAGGGACAGTCCCTGCAGGTGCTGGAAGTGTCCATCCCGACCTCTGTGGATGTGCGCAGTCTCAAGAGCGTGATGGCTCAGCGCGCACAGAGCATGGACCTCAACCTCAATGTGCAGCATTCCCATATTTTTGAAGCGATCCACCGCGTGCGTGTGGATTAAAGCCCAGGAAGGATTCAGTGATGTTAACGGATCGCGAAGTACTCTCAACCATCAACATGCTGCGCAGCGAACACCTTGATGTGCGCACCGTGACGATGGGGATTAACCTTTTTGACTGTGCCAGCCACGACTTTGATACCTTTGCCTACAAGGTCAGAAGCAAGATTCTGCGTCATGCCGAACGCCTCGTGGAAACCTGTGACGCTGTCGGCATGCGCTACGGCGTGCCTGTGGTGAACAAGCGTATTTCCATCAGCCCGATCGGGACGGTGTGCGCCGGTTTTACCCGTGATCAGATGGTGCAGGTCTGCCGTGTGCTCGATGACTGTGCCAAGACGGTTGGTGTTGACTTTATCGGCGGTTTCGGTGCGCTTGTGGAAAAAGGGATGACGCCCGGCGAGCAGAATCTGATTGATTCTCTGCCGGAGGCACTTGCCGGCACGGACCGCATCTGCTCCTCGATCAACGTCGGCTCCACCAAAGCCGGGATCAACATGGATGCCGTCAAGCTCATGGGCGAGACGATTCTCAAAGTCGCCGAGGCCACGCGTGACCGTGATGCTATCGGTTGCGCAAAGCTCGTTGTGTTCTGCAACATTCCGCAGGACGTTCCGTTCATGGCGGGTGCCTATCTCGGGATCGGTGAACCTGATGTGGTGATCAATGTCGGGGTATCGGGTCCGGGTGTGGTCAAGAAAGCGCTTGATCGCGCGTTTGCCGCCAAGGGTGACTACCTGACGATTACCGATGTTGCCGAAGTGATCAAGCAGACGGCCTACAAGGTGACGCGCGTGGGTGAAATCATCGGTAATGATGTTGCCAGGGCGCTCAATCTGCCCTTCGGTGTGGCGGACCTTTCTCTGGCGCCGACTCCTGCCGTGGGTGACAGCGTCGGTGAAATCTTCAAGACAATGGGCCTCTCGAGCATTGGCGCTCCCGGTACCACCGCTGTGCTGGCGATGCTTAACGACGCCGTGAAAATGGGCGGCCTCTCCGGCGCGTTCATTCCCGTCTCCGAAGACTCCTCGATTGAAGAGGCGGCCCGCACCGGCGCCCTGACGCTTGAGAAGCTTGAAGCCATGACGAGTGTGTGCTCTGTCGGTCTCGACATGATCGCTATTCCGGGGGATACGCCTGCCGCGACCATCTCCGGAATGATTGCTGACGAAACCGCTATCGGCATGATCAACAACAAGACCACCGCGGTGCGAGTGATTCCCGTGCCCGGCAAGACGGTCGGCGATAAGGCTGTCTTCGGCGGCCTGCTCGGTGAGGCGGCTATTATCCGCGTTCCGGGCGGCGATGCCTCAGGCTTTGTGAAACTCGGGGGACGAATCCCCGCGCCGATTCATTCGCTGAAAAATTAAGCCTGTCAGTCGCTACGGCTGATGGACGAAACATCCGCCGCAGGATTTCCGGATCTTGCGGCGTTTTTTTGAGGACTACTACCGACCGCCTCTGCCCGGAACCCGTTAAAGAACATGACCACCGTGCGACCTTGCTCACTGCACAGCGTTCTTTTTCACTGCAAGAGCGCCTGACAATAAGAACAAGATCACCTGCCGGCCACAGTGCCGGTGCCCTGATGATGTGCCACCTCTTTTTTGCCGGACTTCGGACCCGCAGGATGTGCTGCGCCTTTGAGCAGCCTCCCGGCGGCGGCAGTGCAATTTTGAGGAGAAACAGAAAATGCAGAAAGACCGGTATGCCTGCCGCCGGCATACACTGGCACATTTCAGAGGGCAGCCCCGAGACCCCGGGACGGCCGCACAGTCACCGGCAGCCCCCAGCCGTCGTTTCAGAGGAGGTGTTCTCCGGTCAGTAACCTCACTGCTCAGCATCCCTTTTGCGCTCGCCGCAGGCGAAGCGTCAGGTGAACCCTATGTCTATGAACCCGGGCAGTTTGACGCCTATGCCTACACTATCAGCCATGAGCCGGGGCACTACGATGTGCGCTTCAGTGATTCGGTTGAGGCGGGAACCATTGCGTACGACGCGGGCTACCATTTTGTCTCGTCCGGACTCTCCGGAGAGGGTGTGCGTTTTTCCGGCGGCGATCCGCAGCGCGACAACATCGTCGCGGGGTTTGCCTATGTGCCGAAAATGGCGCTCAGCATTACCGGAGACGAACCGCTTGAGTTCGAAGCCACCGGCTACGGCGCCACTGTCGTTCATGCGCAGGGGAGCGCTCTTGCCGCACACCTTGATGCGGCTGATCTGACGCTGACAAATCAGCTCATAGCTCCGCTGAGCGCATATGCCGGTATTGAGGCAGACATGCCGCCCGTGGAGGGCTTTGCAGACTCCCTCACCATGCTCTATGTCGACACCCCTCTCAGGGTGACAGAGAACATGCATTTACGCTTTGAGCGCGAGCAAACGTTGACTCAGCGCGGCGCAAATCTCTTTTTCGGTCAGGACGGCGTGCTGGTGCTTGACAGCACCAAAATGGGAAAAGGCGCGCTGCTGAGCATCGGCGCCGGTGCCGAACTCGCTTTTGGCAGGGGTTCAGGCATCGCAGTGGTGAGTGCTGAAGACACGCTCTCGGCAGGGGTGAGCGCAGGTGGCGGCAGCCTTATGCTGGCGGCCTCAGGTTTGCCTGCGGCGACAGCTGCGCCGGCCACCGGGGCGCCGGATGATAACCGGATGCTTCCCTTCTTCATGCTTGAAAACGGAGCCTCGGTCACCGGGCTTTCCAATGCCGCCATTCTTTTCAGCGAGAACGGCGAACTTGTCACCGGCCATCTTGAACGAATCGGCAACACTGTTGTTGCAACCAGAAGACGCTGGGAGGCCAAAGGTCCCTATGGCGAGCTGGCCGGGCAGATTCGCGCATCAACGCAGGAGGGGATTGTTTCCGGAGCCCGCTCGGCGCTCTCTGGACTGCTGCTCACGCCCGAGTACTGGACGGCTTTTCTTCACGACAGCACCCTCAAGGGCAGCTCACTGGGCACTTCTCAGGCGATGAGAGACTCGCTTGGCTTTTCGCTGACGGATTTCATGACCTCGCTCGGCGACGAGAGTTTTTCCCTTGCGCTCGTCTCACGCGCGGATCGTGAGAAGGACGATGAAAAAGAGCGGAAACGCAAAGCAGAGCGAAGCTGGATTCCCTCCTTCGGTGAGCGGCTCAATGTCCGTCTGATCGGGGAGAGAAGCCGCGCCGGGGGCAGGGCAGTCAACATGCAAACGCTTGAGGCGGACAGACTTGACATCCGTCGCCGCAGCACCGGGTTCGAGCTGATTCTGGACAGAGATTACGCGGGCGGAATGCGCCGCTGGGGAGCACGTCTGGCGTACCGCAACAGTGACATCAGAAGCGAGAACCGGCGTTTTTACCGCGGCTGGCATGCCGACTCCGATGTGCTGACCGCGCGCGGCTACTGGGCGGCGGCACTGACAGATCCGCAGCAGTGGCTGGTGATTCACGCGGGTTACGCTCAGGCCGGTGATGTGCTCGATGCACAGGCCGGTGAGCACAGCCTGAGGATTCCGGACATTACCCGCAGAATGTGGCAGGCAGGCCTCTCGCACCACGTCTCGGATACGGAGCTCATTCCCGGGTTGCAGCTCTGGCGCAGGACGGGCGTTTCCCTCATTGCAGAAACAGCGGCAGACTACGGCGTCACGTTTGACGGCGAGGAAATTTTCCGTGTGCGGGAAGAGCGCCGGATTGCCGGGCGTCTGGAGGCGGGCGGCGGGATACTCGGGCGCTTTGTGATGCCCTCGCACAAGCTGCGGCTCACACTTCGCACGGCGCTTGAAGGCGCGCTTTATGCGGGCAGCCGCCGTCGCGGCATTACCGCGTCGGCAGGGGGCGCCGACGCGCATGACAGCACGCTCGGCATTCCCCGCTGGGAAGGCGTTTACACGCTTGGTGCACAGCTGAACTCAAAGCTCTGCACGTTTGCCTTGAGCGCCGGCGTGCGGGCGGATTCGGAGCATACACACTCCAGAGAGATTTCCGGAACGTTTTTTCTGGAATTCTAGAGACTTTCGTCAGGCGGATGCGCTCTGCTGAAACAGCCGAGTACAAATGCCTGACGGATTTCTCAATTAACGCCAAAGTTTGCTTGCTAGAATAACTCAAATGCGGGCTGGTCACTGAAACACTGACAGGGTATCCGCCCGGAATAAGAAGAAAAAGAATCCCAAGGAGGATGTTCTCATGGATGCGACCTTAGATGTCAGTCTGGCACGACGTCTGGTTGAACCCCTTTATAAGGGTGTGGAGCTTGAAACCGGAGAGCAGGCACTCGATCACGCAGAGGCCATGGTCACTATTCTGCGCGAGGTGAGAAACGATCCGGAACTGCAGGCAGCAGCTTATCTGTTTATGGTGCCGAGCATCATTCAGAACTCGGGCGAATGGATTGAAAAGAGTTTTGGTGCTTCGGTCAACCGTCTGGTACAGGAACTTCACCGTATTAACAAACTCTCCGAGGTGACGCGAAAAGATGCCACCGACACGCAGGGTGAGGTGATGCGCAAAATGCTCATTGCCATGTGTAATGACCTGCGTGTGGTGTTTCTCAAACTCGCAAGCCGCCTGCAGACGCTGCGCTACATGGTTGCCGATCCGACCGTTCTGGGCACTCAGCTCGGAGAGAACACGCTTGCTGTCTATGCGCCGCTCGCCAACCGTCTCGGTATCTGGCAGATGAAGTGGGAGCTCGAAGACCTCTCGCTGCGGCTCACGCGTCCTCAGGAATACCATGACATCGCCAAGCAGCTCGATGAGAGCCGTGAGGACCGTCTCAAGTTCATGGAAGGGGCTGTGGAGCATATCCGCACCCTGCTGCAGGAAAACCATATCAATGCTGAAATCAGCGGCCGTCCCAAGCACATCTATTCGATCTGGAAAAAGATGCAGCGCAAGCACCTGCGCTTTGACCAGCTCTTTGACGTTCGGGCCGTGCGCATTATCGTGGGAACGGTCGAGGAGTGCTATCAGGTGCTCTCGATTGTGCAGAAGAGCTTCCCGGTGCTCAGCAAGGAGTATGACGACTACATCGCCAAACCCAAACCCAACGGCTATCAGTCACTGCACACCGTGGTAACGGACCGTCAGTCGCGCCCCATTGAAATTCAGATCCGCACACGCGCGATGCATGAATTTGCCGAGCTCGGTGTGGCTGCACACTGGCGCTACAAGGAGGCGGGCAACTCCAACGGGGCAACCTCAGCTGAAGAACACCGTGTCGCCTGGCTGCGTCAGATTCTCGCCTGGGGTACCGATATGGCACAGATGGCCCAGGAGGAGCACCCGCAGGATTTTGAAGACGAACACGTCTATGTGCTCACGCCTCAGGGCCGTGTGCTGGAGCTTCCCCGCGGGGCAACACCGGTGGACTTTGCGTACCTGATTCATACCGAGCTCGGTCACCGCACCCGCGGCGCCAAGGTCGACGGTGCGATGGTTCCGCTCAACACGCCGCTCAAAACCGGACAGACCGTGGAGATTATCGCCGGCAAGACCGGACAGCCCTCGCGTGACTGGCTCACCCCCGAGCTTGGCTACGCGGTCAGTCAGCGTACCCGCAACAAGGTCCGCCAGTGGTTCAATGCCCAGCAGGCGGCGCAGATGACCGCCGAAGGCCGTGAAAAGATTGACAAGGAGCTTGCCCGTCTGGGCAAGACCGCCGTCAAACTTGAAGAACTCGCCAAGCGCCTCGGCTACGACGGGGTGGATGAGTTCTGTCTTGCGTACGCCAAGGAGGAAATCTCCGCACAGGCGCTTGCAGCGGCCGTGCAGCCGCCCAAGCCCGCGGAACCTGAACCGGAAACCGTTGAGGTGAAGGCCTCGCGTCACAGCAAGGATAAGAGCGACGTGCTGGTGGTCGGGGTGGACTCGCTGCTCACGCAGCTCGCCCGCTGCTGCCATCCGGTGCCGCCCGACGACATCATCGGGTATGTGACCCGCGGTCACGGCGTGACGATTCACCGTACGGACTGCCCGAACATCCGGAACATGTCCGAGCAGGATCATGAGCGCCTGATTGAGGTGAGCTGGGGCAATCAGCGCCCCGAGAGCGTCTACCCGGTCGATGTGCTGATCGTTGCGCAGGAGCGCCCGGGACTGCTCAAGGATGTCTCCGAAGTGTTTATGCGTCAGAAGCAGCACGTCATCGGCATGGGCTCACAGCGCTCGCGCACAGATATGCGCATGCGTTTTACGATTGAGATCCAGTCGGTTGACAGTCTGCAGACGTCGCTCTCGGCACTGCGTGAACTTCAGGGGGTTCTTTCAGCGCGGCGCGTTTAAGGCCTCTCAGGAGCCCTCAAGGCATCCCCTTTTTAGGGTATTTTGAGGTTTTTTTACGAAGACCCTTGATTTTTTCAAAAAAATAGGCATAATACCTAATCTCTTTTCAGGCACATAGCTCAGTTGGTTAGAGCATCACCTTGACATGGTGGGGGTCGTTGGTTCGAGTCCAATTGTGCCTACCAGAATTCTAGGGAATGTTGATGATGAGTGCTTTTGTAAAAGCTATCCGAACAACAACACCCTCGCTTTGAAAGTAGAGGGCGTGGGCGGATTATTGTCACAGTATCCCAGACAAAAATAGCGCGGCTCATGTCCGCGCTTTTTTGTTATCCAGATTTTGTTTTGAGGTTTTTAACATGGTCGCAATTACCTTACCTGATGGTTCAAAACGCGAATTTGATGCACCGGTGACCGTTGCACAAGTCGCAGCGGATATTGGTGCCGGTCTGGCTAAAGCAGCGCTTGCCGGTCGTGTGGATGATCGCCTGGTGGATCTGTCCTACGTGGTGGATCACGATGCCAGGGTGAGCATCATCACAGGGCGTGACCCGGAAGGTCTGGAACTTCTGCGCCATTCGACCGCCCACCTGATGGCTCAGGCTGTCAAGCAGCTCTTCCCTGACGCTCAGGTGACGATCGGGCCGGCTATCGACAACGGTTTTTACTACGACTTCTCCTACAGCCGTGCCTTCACGCCTGAGGATCTGAAGGCGATTGAGGCCCGCATGGATGAAATCGTCAAGCAGGACCTGCCTGTGGAACGTACTGAAATGCCGCGCGACGAAGCCGTCAAGTTCTTCAAGAATCTCGGTGAACACTACAAGGCTGAAATCATCTCCTCGATTCCTGAAGGGGAAGTGATCTCGCTGTACCGTCAGGGCGACTTCATCGACCTCTGTCGCGGTCCTCACGTGCCGAGCACGGGCCGTCTGAAGGTTCACAAGCTCATGAAGGTTGCCGGTGCCTACTGGCGCGGTGACAGCAAGAACGAAATGCTGCAGCGCATCTACGGTACGGCCTGGGCCAACAAGGAAGATCAGGCCCAGTATCTGAAGATGCTCGAAGAGGCTGAACGTCGTGATCATCGCCGCCTCGGCAAGGAGCTCGACCTTTTCCATCTGCAGGACGAAGCCCCGGGCATGATTTTCTGGCACGCCAAGGGCTGGGCCATCTGGCAGGTTGTCGAACAGTACATGCGCCGCGTGTATCAGGACAACGGCTATGAGGAGGTGAAGGCTCCGCAGCTGCTCGACCGCTCCCTGTGGGAACGCTCCGGTCACTGGGCCAAGTACCGTGACAACATGTTCACGACGGAGTCCGAAAACCGCTACTACGCGCTCAAGCCGATGAACTGCCCGGGCCACATCCAGATTTTCAACTCCACGCTTCGCAGCTACCGTGATCTGCCGCTGCGTATCGGCGAGTTCGGTCAGTGCCACCGTAACGAATCCTCGGGTTCGCTGCACGGCATGATGCGTGTGCGCGCCTTCACGCAGGACGACGGCCACATCTTCTGTACGGAAGACCAGATCCTGAGTGAATGCGAATCCTATACGCGTCTGGTGGCCGAGGTTTACAAGGACTTCGGCTTCACGGAAATCTCCTACAAGGTTGCCACGCGTCCTGAAATGCGTATCGGTGCCGACGAAGTGTGGGATAAGGCCGAGCGCGCGCTGATGCAGTCGCTGGAGGATCTCGGTATCGAGTACGAAGTGCTCGAGGGCGAAGGTGCCTTCTACGGTCCGAAGATTGAATACCACCTCAAGGACTGCCTGGGCCGCTCCTGGCAGTGCGGTACGATTCAGGTCGACTTCCAGATGCCCGGCCGTCTGGGTGCGGAATATGTCGCTGAAGACAACACCCGCAAGGTGCCTGTGATGCTCCACCGTGCCATTATCGGCTCGCTCGAACGCTTCATCGGCATGCTGATTGAACACTATGCCGGCGTCTTCCCGACCTGGCTTGCCCCGGTTCAGGTGGCTGTTGCAAGCATTACGGATGCACAGTCTGATTACGCTCAGGAAGTTGCAAAGAAATTGCACAATGCGCGTATTCGTGTGCAATCTGATTTGCGCAGTGAAAAAATTAATTATAAAATTCGCGAATTGAGCATGCAGAAAATTCCTTACATCCTCGTTGTGGGTGACAAGGAAAAGCAGGCCGGAACGGTCGCTGTTCGCGTGCGCGGCGGCAAGGATCTGGGTGTTATGAAGGTTGAGGACTTCCTCAATCTCGTCGTGACGGAAAACCAGAACCGTACGCCGTATGAACACTAATTTCGATTAACTTTTATGGGAGTAGAGCCATAGCACAAGATCGTAAGCATCGGATTAATAATGAAATCCGAGTCCCTGAGGTCCGACTGACCGGCGTCGATGGCGCCCAGATCGGTATTGTTCGAACCAGTGAAGCCCTGCGTATGGCCGAAGAGGCTGACGTGGATCTGGTGGAAGTTGCGCCCAACGCACAGCCGCCTGTCTGTCGTCTGATGGACTACGGCAAGTTCCGTTATCAGGAACAGAAGAAGGCGCAGGAAGCCAAGGCCCGTCAGAAGGTCATTCAGGTCAAGGAAGTGAAGTTCCGCCCGGTGACGGACGAAAACGACTTCCAGACCAAACTGCGCAGTCTGGTTCGCTTCTTAACTGATGGCGATAAAGCCAAAGTCACGCTACGTTTCCGCGGCCGTGAAATGGCCCACCAGCACTTCGGTATGGAGCTGATGGATCGCATCCGTAATGAGCTCGATGATATTGCTCAGGTCGAACATCAGCCGAAGCTCGAAGGGCGACAGATGATTATGGTTCTTGCTCCTAAAAAGAAGAAGTAATTTTCTGCACAACTTCTTTTTTTGAGTTAAAATCCGTTTTTTCCCAGAAAAGTACTCATCTCCGGATGGGTACTTTTTTGGATAACAAGTGAGTCAGGGCAGAGCAAGTCTTTCCATAAGGGAAAGCGCCTTTGATTCATATAATAATGAGGTAACGGCAAATGCCGAAGATGAAAACCAAGCGCGCCGCTGCTAAGCGTTTTAAGCCGCGCGCCAGTGGCTCCATTAAGCGTGCCCACGCTACGAAGCGTCATATTCTCACCAAGCGTACAACGAAGAACAAGCGTCACCTCCGTGGCATGGTTGACATCCATGATTCGGATATGGCCAATGTTCGTCGCATGTTGCCTTACGCATAATAGGAGAATAGAGAATGCCCCGAGTTAAGCGTGGTGTGACGGCTCGCGCCCGTCATAAGAAAGTTTTTGCCCTCTCCAAGGGTTTCAGCCTCCGCCGCAACAACGTTTACCGTGTTGCCAAGCAGGCCGTTATGCGTGCCGGTCAGTATGCTTACCGTGACCGCCGCAACAAGAAGCGCGTCTTCCGCCGCCTCTGGATCGCCCGTATCAATGCCGGTACGCGCGCCAACGGCATGACGTACTCCGTGTTCATGAACGGTCTGCGTAAAGCCGGTATCGCTCTGGACCGCAAGGTTCTCGCCGATATGGCTGTGTTTGACAAGGAAGGTTTTGCCGCTCTTGTCAACCAGGTCAAGGCCTGATAAAAACACGACTGAATCTTTCCCTGCCGCGGCTTTTAGGTCGGCAGGGTGAAATTCAGTGAGCGAAGAAGAGAGATTCTTTCTGAGAATCTCTCTTTTTTTATGTGCAAAAAACTGCGTATATTAGTAACCCACTGATAATTCAAGAAATTTTTCCACATAAAAACGCCATTCGTTGTAAAATTGAAAGATTCATTGCTCCATTTTCAGGGTGTTTTTGCCAACATTCCGGCTGGTCGCAAAGCGCTGGATCCATGTAAATGCGGTAAAGTGTCTGCGGTTCTGAGTCATGGAAAAACATCTGTGGCGCAATCGAAGTGAGGTTTCCGGGGGTGTTCTCCGGGACTTTACGAAGAAATTCACCCGGTCCGGCCGCTGTTTTTCTGCGGGAAAGAAGAAAGCGGACTGTCCGGGACGTCGTTAAATATTGTCGGAAAAATAAAACTATGCAAGACCTTACCGAACTTGTTGAGAGCGCTCGACAGGATTTTGCCAGTGCTGAGCAGGCCGCAGCTCTTGAAGATGCGAAGGCCCGCTATATTGGCAAGACGGGTGCTATCACCGCCATGATGAAGGAGCTGGGCCGTCTGGACCCGGAACAGCGTCGCGCACGCGGCCAGTTGATCAACCAGGCCAAGATGGCGATTGAAGAGGCGCTCAACGCCCGCCGTCAGCAGCTCGCCGATGCCGCTCTGCAGGCCAAACTGGTGAGCGAAGCGATTGACGTGACGCTGCCGGGCCGCCAGCGTGAGGCAGGCGGCATTCACCCCGTCATGCGCACCTGGATCCGTATTGAGGAAATCTTCCGCTCCATCGGCTTTGAAGTGGCTGACGGTCCTGAAATCGAAAGCGACTGGTTCAGCTTTACCGCGCTCAACAACCCGCCCAATCACCCCGCCCGTTCCATGCAGGACACGTTCTACGTGGACCGTCAGGACGAGGAGGGCCGTCCGCTGCCGCTGCGTCCGCACACCTCCCCGATGCAGGTGCGCTACGCCCGCACGCACAAGGCCCCGATCAAAGTGATCGCACCGGGCCGCACGTACCGTGTTGACAGCGATGCCACGCACTCCCCGATGTTCCATCAGGTCGAAGGCCTCTGGATCGGTGACGATGTGAGCTTCAGCGACCTCAAGGGTGTGTACAGCAACTTCCTGCGCCGTTTCTTTGAAACCGACGATCTGGTTGTGCGTTTCCGTCCGAGCTATTTCCCGTTCACGGAGCCGAGCGTTGAAGTCGACATGATGTTCACGAGCGGTCCGCGCAAGGGCAAGTGGCTGGAGATCTCCGGTGCCGGTGAAGTGCACCCCAATGTTGTCCGCAATTTTGGCCTTGATCCTGAAACGCATATCGGCTTTGCCTTCGGCTCCGGGCTTGAACGCCTGACGATGCTCCGTTACGGCATTGATGACCTGCGTCTGTTCTTTGAAGGTGACCTGCGCTTCTTGCGCCAGTTCAACTGAACGCCTCAATCGCGATTGACTGCAAAAGGAAAGAATTATGTTGTTTACTGAAGAGTGGCTCCGTCAGTACGTGAGCCCTGAGCTGAGCACCGAGGCGCTGGCTGAAACCCTGACGATGTCGGGGCTTGAAGTTGAGGAAGTTACGCCGGTTGCTCCTGAATTCACGGGTGTTGTGGTGGCCGAGGTGGTGACCTGCCGCGACCATACGAACTCTGACCATCTTCACGTGTGTGAAGTCAACGCCGGTACCGGCGAACTGCTGCAGATTGTCTGCGGCGCACCCAACGTGCGCGCCGGTGTGAAGGTGCCCTGCGCTCTTGTTGGCGCGGAGCTCCCCGGGGGCTTCCATATCAAGAAGTCCAAGCTGCGCGGTGAGGTTTCCTGCGGCATGCTCTGTTCGGCCCGCGAACTCGGCATCAGCGAAGACCACAGCGGTCTGTGGATTCTGCCCGACGACGCACCTGTCGGGATGAATATCCGTGAGTACGCCCGTCTGGACGGCTCGCGCATTGAAATCAAACTCACGCCCAACCGCGGTGACGCGCTCTCGCTCGTCGGCGTGGCCCGTGACCTGCACGCCGCCACCGGCGCTCCGCTCACGCTGCCCGTCATGGAACCCGTGGCGCCCACGTGCGAATGCAAAATGCCGGTGAAGGTTGAGGCCACTGATCTGTGCGGCCGCTTTACCGGTCGTATCATCCGCAATCTCAATGCCGCAGCGCCGACACCGGACTGGATGATCCGCCGTCTTGAGGCAGCCGGCATGCGTCATATCTCCGCGCTCGTCGACATCTCGAACTACGTGATGCTCGAAGTGGGCCGTCCCTCGCACTTCTTCGATATGGCCAAGCTCAAGGGCGACGGTCTTACGGTGCGCTGGGCCCGTGAAGGGGAATCGGTCGAACTGCTCAACGGTCAGACCGTTGAACTCGATCCGTACTACGGTGTGATCTGTGACGGCGACCGTCCCGAATGCCTCGCCGGCATCATGGGTGGCGAGTCGAGCTCGATCACGGATGAGACGAAGGATCTTTTCATTGAAATGGCCTTCTGGTATCCGGTCGCTATTCAGGGCCGCTGCCGCCGTCTGAATTTCTCCACCGATGCCGCCCACCGCTTTGAACGCGGCGTGGACTTCGGCAGCAACGTGGACCATATGGAATACATCACCCGTCTGGTGCTCGAGATCTGCGGCACGCCTGAAACGAAGGTGGGTCCGGTTGATGACCAGCAGGTGAACATGCCCGAACGCAAGATGGTGAGCATGCGTGTTGCCCGCTGCCGCAAGGTTGTCGGCGTGGAAATTCCTGTTGAAGCGATGGAAAACACCTTCAAGCGTCTGGGCTTTGAATATACCTTCGACGGTGAAGTGTTTACGGTCAAGGCGCCGACCTACCGTTTTGACATTGAAATTGAAGAGGACCTCATTGAAGAGGTCGCCCGTCTGTACGGTTACGAAAAGCTGCCGGACCGTCCGCCGCTCGCCCGCATCGAGATGAAGAACCGTCCGGAGGAGTCCCGTTCCAACCATGACCTGCGCCGCATGATGGCTGCGCTCGGCTATCAGGAACTGATCAACTTCTCGTTCGTGCCTGAGGACTGGGAAAAGGATTTCGCCGGCAATGACCGTCCGATCCGTCTGCTCAACCCGATCGCCTCCCAGCTCTCGGTGATGCGTACGCAGATGATCGGCAACCTTGTCGACATTCTCAAGTACAACCTCAACCGCAAGGCTGAACGTGTGCGTGTGTTTGAACTCGGCCGCGTGTTCCTGCCCGATCCCACCGTCAATGACGGTCCGTGGTCGGTCAAGGGCATCAGCCAGCCGCTGCGTATCGGCGGTCTTGCCTACGGTGACGCCGATCAGGCCCAGTGGGGTGTGAAGGCCCGTACGGTGGACTTCTTTGACGTCAAGGGCGACGTTGAACGCCTGATCGCTCCGCTGCATCCGCGCTTCTGCCGTGAAGAGCATCCGGCGCTGCATCCCGGCCGTTCCGCCGCGATTTACGTCGGGGAACGCCGCGTGGGTTACATCGGCGAGTTGCATCCGCGCCTCGTTCAGAAGTATGATCTGCCTCTTGCGCCGACGGTGTTCGAGGTTGACGTCGAACCGCTCTGCACGGTTTTCGTTCCACATTACGAACCGGTGAGCAAGTTCCAGCCGATGCGTCGTGACATCGCTGTGGTCGTTCCGGCCGAGATGCCGCTCAAGACGCTCTCGGATGCCATTACGACGGCCCGTCTCGGCGATGTGCGTACGGCGCCTGTGGTGAATGTGAACCTCTTTGACGTGTACCGTCCGACGGATGAGGCACACAAGTCTGAGAAGTCTCTGGCATTCAGTCTCGAGCTGCAGTCCCGTTCGAGCGATGTACCGCTCTCGGATACGGAAGCCGATGATGCCGTCCAGGGCATTGTTGATGCTCTGACACAGGTTGGTGCGCGTTTGCGCAGCTAAGGTAACACCTGTCGGGGAGGAGGGAAGGCCTCCTTCCCGGCAAGCACTGAAGAAAAAACAAAATGAAAGTCGACAATGAAACCCTTATGGACACGCCGGGGTCTACGCTGACCAAGATGGAGCTGATTGAACACCTCACCGAGCGTCTCGACATTGACAAGACGTTAGCCAAGACACTCGTGGATGCGTTTTTTCAGGAAATCATCAGCAGCCTCAAAGACGGCTGCACGGTGAAACTGCCCGGTCTCGGGAATTTCATGGTGCGTGACAAGGTCGCCCGTCCGGGCCGCAATATGAAGACCGGTGAAATGATTACCATCAAACCCCGCCGTGTGGTGACCTTCCGCTCGTCGGCACTGCTTAACCGCCGTGCCACAGCTCACCTCGTGGATAAGGCCGATGCCGGTGGCTGGAGCGAGGACGACAGCGAAGAATAAGTGTTATACGACAATCCCAAAAAAAGGGGATGGACATAAAATCATCTTTCTTTTTCGGATTCATTCGTATATACTTTCAAGTCTGTTCGGGGCGTAGCGCAGCCTGGTAGCGCACTTGCATGGGGTGCAAGGGGTCGCGAGTTCGAATCCCGCCGCCCCGACCAGAAAGAATTTCTCAAAAGAGGAGCAGTCTGATGATTGCTCCTTTTTTGTTTTCTGTACGCAACAGATTCCCGCGCGCACAAAAAAACCGTGCGGCAGAAAAGAAAAGTGCGGTGAATCCCGCACACGATCCTGACTTTTAGCACATAATTTGTTACATGTGTCCCCCCTCGTTTTGTCCGTCGAGACGGCAAAGCTGAACATGACCTAAAGGAGGCTATGTGGAGCTACTTCTCAACCCGATCATTATTTCCGTGATTCTGCTCTGTGTGCTGTGTCTGCTGAAAGTGAATGTGCTGCTGGCACTTCTGATTTCCGCACTCGCCGCCGGTCTGACAGGCGGACTCGGTCTCACCAAATCCATGGAGATTCTCTCTAACGGTTTCAGCGCGAATGCGACAACCGCACTCTCCTACATTCTTCTGGGTACCTTTGCCGTGGCGATCGCGCAGACCGGGCTCATGCAGATGCTGGTGCGCTGGATCGGTCAGCGTGTAGGCACCAAACCCAAAATCTTCTGCTTTATCATCGCCTTTATCGCCTGCCTGTCGCAGAACGTGGTGCCGGTGCATATCGCCTTCATTCCTCTGCTCATTCCCCCGCTGCTCTCCCTGATGAATCGTATGAAGCTTGACCGCCGCGCCGTGGCCTGTGCGCTCGGTTTCGGTCTGACGGCACCGTATGTGTCGCTGCCGGTGGGCTTCGGGCTGATTTTCCAGGGCATTGTTGCGGGTTCCATGACCGACAACGGAATCAAGACGACGGTTGACGACGTTGCCGCGGTCGCCTGGATTGCCGGGCTTGCCATGCTCGTGGGGCTTGTGCTTGCGGTGATGTTTTATTCACGCGCGCGTACCTATAAAGATATTCCCATTCCCGGCGCACAGCAGCATGCCGAAGAGGATCTGAACTTTAATAAAAAGCATCTGGCCACGCTCGTTGCCATTGTGGCCGCTGTGGCTGTTCAGCTCACGCTTGAATCCCTGCCGCTTGCCGCACTCTTCGGGCTGGTGGTGATGTTTGTCGGCGGCGCCTTCCGCTTTGACAAGCTCGATGACCATATCTCGAGCGGTATTTCCATGATGGGGCTCATCGCGTTTGTGATGCTGATCGCCGGCGGTTACGCTGCCCTGCTCAAGGGGACCAATGCCGTCAACACGCTGGTTGAAAGCGTTGTGCCGCTCATCGGTTCGAACAAATGGGCGGCTGCCACGATCATTACGCTGATCGGTCTGCTCGTGACGATGGGTATCGGGACGAGTTTCGGTACGGTGCCTATTCTCGCTGTGATCTATGTGCCGCTGTGCACGGCTGTGGGCTTCTCGGTGCCGGCAACCATTCTGCTGATGACTGTCGCCGGCGCGCTCGGTGACGCGGGCTCCCCGGCCTCGGACAGTACACTCGGGCCGACGAGCGGTCTGAATGCGGACGGACAGCACAACCACATATGGGATACCTGTGTGCCGACGTTCCTGGCCTATAACGTTCCGCTGCTCATTGCCGGTATCGTTGTTTCGCAGTTCATCTGAGCCAGACGTACAGCACTCTGCGTAAAAAAGACGGCGGCCCGTCTCCGGAAGGAAGACGGCCGCCGCAGTTTTTTGTCTCTGGCACAAGAAGCCAAAAAAAACGGGTTGCAACCCTATCAGTGCAACCCGTAAAAATTTCAGAAACCATAGCAGTTAAACCGTCCAAGCATGATCTAACTGTGTGCCATTCGTTGCAGACCTCTAAGCAACATAGTGAATGGAACTGTTTCTTGATGAGTGAATAGTAACGGGAAATCAAAGACTTGTGTGTAAGGTTCAGTTAAGGTAATGTAAATACGGCTTATTTTGTTGATTTACGTCAATAAAATAAGCGGCAAAATAGACCTAGGTGAACTGAATTACGTCCTCCGGCAGAGTGAAAACTCCTCCTTTGGAAGCGGTTGCCCGGCAGAGCCGTGATAAGATCACGGGGATATTTTTTCTCTGGTCGGACCGCATTAAAGGCTGAGGTGTTTGAGCATGCATATCCTGATTTCCAACGATGACGGCTACCGGGCGCCGGGTATCCAGGCGCTGGCACGGGCGATGGCGCGCTTCGGGCGCGTGACGGTCTGTGCGCCGGAATTCAATCACTCCGGCGCCTCCAACTCCCTCACACTGAACCGCCCGCTGACGGTGGATCATATTGAAGGGGACAATCTCTATATTGTGAGCGGAACGCCGAGTGACTCGGTTCACGTGGCGCTCACCGGTGTGCTCGATGAGAAACCCGATCTGGTGGTCTCGGGCATCAACTGCGGGGCGAACATGGGTGATGACACCATGTACTCGGGTACTGTCGCTGCGGCAATCGAGGGCTATCTCTTCGGCATTCCCTCTTTTGCCTTCTCGCAGATCGACCGGGGATGGGGTGAACTCGAAAGTGCGGCAAAGGTGGCACAAATTGTTATCGAACGCTATTTAGAGTCCTCGGATTGTACCCATCCGACCCTTTTAAACGTTAATATTCCAAATATGCCCCTTGAGCAGCTCAAAGGGGTGATGAGTACACGTCTGGGCAGACGCAAGTCCGCCGAGTCGGTGATTCGTGAAATGAGTCCGCGCGGCTTTCCGGTGTACTGGATTGGTGCGGCAGGTCATCCCGAGGATGACACTGAAGGGACGGACTTCTGGGCGACGAGTCACGGCTATGTGTCAGTATCGCCTTTGCAGATTGATTTAACAGCCCATAAGCAGATTGATATGGTCGGGCAGTGGATGAATGCGCCTTTGCCCGTAACGGATTCAGGAATTTAGAGGAATAGCGATGAAAAAACCCCTTCTATGGCTTACAGTGGTTGGTACCGTGATTGTGATGGCAGGCTGTTCGACCTCGCCGCGCAAACCGGCCACAGTGGTTGATAAATCCACCTACAGCCAGCCCAGTGAAGCACAGCAGGCTCTGCTGACGGCAGAACAGCAGCGTCTTGCCAGTCTTGCCTCGGGTCAGTCCTATACCGTCAAGCCCGGCGACACGCTCTACAGCATCGCTATGCGTCATGGTGTCTCCGTACACGAACTCAAGGAAATCAACGGTATTTCCGATCCCACACAGATTCAGCCCGGCCAGCTTCTCGCGCTCTCGCGCAACGTGCGCGCTCCGTATGAGCAGGATGCGCCGAGCGACGTGCGTGTGACGCCGATCGCCGTGCCGCAGGCCGCCTCGCAGGCTGCGCCTGCCGCCGTGAGCCAGGCCAAACCCGCGGTCGAACCCGAACCGGCACCGAAGGCGCAGCCCAAAGCTGCTGAACCGGCCGCCGCTTCCTCTTCGCGCATGATCTGGCCGGTCAAGGGCAAGGTTGTCTCGAACTACGCCAGCAACGGCAAGGGTCTTGACATTGCCGGCACCAAGGGTGATGTGGTCGTGGCAGCTGCCGAAGGTGATGTGCTCTTTGTGGGCGTGGTCAAGGGTTACGGCAACCTCGTCATCGTGAAGCACTCGCCCACGCTGGTGACCGCCTACGGTAACAACGACCGTGTGACGGTGAGCAACGGTACGCATGTGCGCGCCGGTCAGAAGATCGCCGAGCTCGGCATGGGTGAAGGCCAGCCTGCACTGCGCTTTGAAGTGCGCGAAAAGGGCAAGCCTGTTGACCCGATGCAGTTCCTTCCGCGCTAACTTGAGCGGACAGTCCGCCTGAGGGCGGAAAAAATTCCGGGGGGCACGCATGACTGCGGCCCCCTCAGTTTGTCTGAGAGCGTGAAAAGTATGCTCTCAATGGAAAAACCCAGCTAATAAAGTCAATTCAATTATGGCAAGACGTCAGAACAAAGCTCCTGAACTTTTCACTGTGGATGTGCTTCGTCTCGACCAGGAGGGTCGCGGCGTTGCCTATAACGACGGGAAGGTCGCTTTTATCGAAGGTGCACTTCCCGGGGAAACGGTGACCTACGAGCGCACCCGCAACAAACCGAGTTTTGAAATGGGTCGCGTCTGCACGGTGCACAAGGAAAGTGTGCTCCGTGTGAAACCGCGCTGCCCGAATTTCGGCCACGGGCCGGGCAGCTGCGGCGGCTGTGCGATGCAGCATCTTGAGGCGCGAGCGCAGGTCGCCTTCAAGGAACGCGTGATGCTCGATACGCTCTGGCACATCGGGAAGGTCCGTCCCGAGAATATTCTCACGCCGCTGTACGGTCCGACGTGGCACTACCGTCACCGTGCCCGACTCACCGTGCGCAACGTCCCGAAAAAGGGCGGTGTGCTTGTGGGGTTTCATGAGAAAAGTTCAAGCTATGTGGCCGATATGCATGAGTGCCACATCCTGACGAAGAATGTCTGCGACATGCTCGAGCCGTTCCGTGAGCTCGTGGCCGGACTCTCGATCTGCGAGCGCATGCCGCAGATTGAAATTGCCGTGGGCGGAGACGGTCACACGGCACTGGTGTTCCGTGTGCTTGAAGCGCCGAGCAGCGAGGATATGGACAGGCTGCTTGCCTTTGGTGACAAATACAACGCGGCGATCTGGCTTCAGCCCAAGGGGCCCGACAGCGTGTATCCGGTCAGAGCGGAGGATGCGGACAAACTCGCGCTCACGCTCTCGGAGTTCGGTGTGCGGATTGTTTTCAAGCCCACCGACTTCACGCAGGTCAACCCTGCCATCAATGAAGTGATGGTCGGACGCGCCGTGCGTCTGCTGGATGTGCATCCTGAGCACAAGGTGGCGGACTTTTTCTGCGGCCTTGGCAACTTTACGCTGCCGCTGGCAACCCGCGCAAAAACCGTTACCGGTATTGAAGGCAGCGAGGGACTCGTTGCCCGTGCCCGTCAGGGGGCTGCGGATAACGGCCTGGCGCAGAAAACCGATTTTGTCGCGCGCAATCTCTTCACCTGGAGCGAGGAGGACTGGGACCGTCTCTGGGAGAAGATGGGCGGCATCGACCGCGTGCTGATCGACCCGCCGCGTGAAGGTGCGCTTGCACTCTCGCGCGTGCTTGCTGCAACGGATAAACGCCCGGAGCGCGTGGTTTATGTCTCCTGCAATCCCGCCACGCTCGCCCGCGACTGCGCCATTCTGCAGCACGAGGGCGGCTGGATTATCCGGGAGGCCGGCATTATGAATATGTTCCCGCATACGGGCCATGTGGAAAGTATTGCCGTGCTCGAACCCGGTCCCCGGCCTGAAAAGCTCTCCGAGGATGCCGAGCGTATCGAGCGCCAGATTGCCAGCCATGGCGACGACAAAGTTGTTGAGATGAAAGAGGATGAATAAACGGCGCTGAAGTAAAAATACTTCCAGCACAGGGTTTCAGACAAATTGTCTGGAACCCTTTTGCTTTTGTGTGCTCGGCATGAGCATGTGTTAACGGGTGAAAGTCCCGAGAG
>OGMW01000727.1_pt1 | contig 33818 bp, 31 predicted proteins | sample 1573281 | NCBI WGS metagenome assembly OGMW01 (sample SAMEA2581907, study PRJEB24529) | metagenome | biome: Human gut stool | place: China | collected 2011 | reverse complement strand
CATCACCTTCTTCAAACTTCCCCTCAGAGAAAAGTTCAAAAACTTTTTCCTCGACCTCATGTCTGTGGTCGATTTCCTTCTGTAGTTCTTTTGTTCTTGCAATCATCTTGTCTAAACGATTATGTTCTTTTACTTTATCCATCATTCTCACCTCCTTGTCGAAATCCGACATCTATCTTTAATTTCCGATATCTCATTTCAAAAAATATGAAACTGATACGTCGAAATATTTAGCAATTTTTTGTAATTTTTCAATCTTTGGTTTACTTTTTCCTTTCTTCCAATCTGAAAAAGTAGAATTTGGAATACCGGTTGCCTTTGAAACCGCATATGCTGTTACACCATTACTCCTAACCAATTCTTCAAATCTTTTATAAGAAAACAATTAAAATCACCACCTTTTAGGAAATCTTAAGTAAAATCATTGCAAATATTTAGGAAATCCTATACAATGGAATTACTACAAAACCACATGTACAATGTTAAATTTCATTTTTGTTTGAATTTTCGGATTTCCTAAATCTTAAGCAAAGTATAATTCGGATTTCCTAAATTGTCAAGCATTTTTTGTGATTTCCTAAAAAAAACACGAGGTGATTTTTATGTTTGAAAGATATTTGGAAATGTTGAAAGAAAAAGGAATTAAAAATATTGATGTATCAAGAGCAACCGGTATTCCTGCAAGTACATTCTCTGATTGGAAAAAAGGAAAATCTTCACCAAAAAGAGATAAAATTGAAAAAATTGCTAATTTTTTTGATATTAATCCCGATTGGCTTGCTGGTACATCTGATATAAAAATAAAGTTAGAAAACCACTCATATGCACAAGAACAATCTTATTACCTTAACCCTGAAACAAGTAAGATTGCACAACAAATATATGATAACAAAGAACTTTCTCTTCTCTTTGACGCTGCCAAAGATGCTGAACCTGAGGATTTACAAACCGTACATAGTATGCTTATGGCATTAAAGAGAAAAGAAAAGGGTGAATAAATAAAATACATAAGGAGAATAGCTATGAATAATGAAAAAAATATTTATGGAAGGTGTCATATCCTTTCTGATTGGACGGATTGGGACTATTCCGTACATTGTGATAAAGCACAAATAGAAAGACAGGGTAGAGCTTTTACCTATCCTTTTACAATTACAGTACATAAAAAAAAGAAAACTGCCACTTGTTCAAGTACATCTGATATGCCATACTACACAACAACACTTTCGAGTTGTAACTGTCATGACTTTCAAGAACGTAAACTGCCTTGTAAACATATGTATAGACTAGCCGCAGAGCTAGGCTTGATTGAAATAATAAATCGTCATGGGCATCGCGATTATAACAAGGAAAGAGAAAAACTTGCTAATATAAAGGCTTCCGATGATATTAATAATGAGCCTGACCAATTAAAACGCCAAAAAAGTGCAATGTCTTCCAAATGCACTCCTACAGAAATAGACCATATAAATAAAACTGGAATTTTTAAAGGCTCAGGAAAAAATCCTTACACTACAACTTTAACCAGCTGTACCTGTCGAGATTATTTTGTAAGAAGATTGCCTTGTAAACATATGTATAGATTGGCAATGGAACTTGGTCTATTTCAGGGTGATTTTAAAACAAATATAAACGATATTCCTAAATCACAACCAACATCTAACTTGACAATATCAGATGCAACAAAAGTAATTGATACATTAAACTTTGATGAACAATCACTTTTGTTTAACATTTTATACACTATGAAATACAGAAACCATTCCGAATATGCAGCCGTATATAAAAATAATCCCCATTTAAAAAAATTATTAGAAACACATATGGTTGAAGTAGCTAATGACACCACTACTCTTTTGAATTCATATCGTAGAAATGAACTAAACAAGAAAATAATACAATTAAACGAAAATATTGAATTTAAGAAAAATATGAAATTAGATAACTTAATACAGTGGATAATGGATACTATTCCAGAAAAAATTCCTAATATATGCAGTGATAAATTGACTGTAATAATTTGTGATGATTATTATAAATTAAAACATAAAATGTACTTATATCTAAAAGATTTACCAGGAATAGATCCAGCTATATATACAAATTTTATGGATGTATAATTATAATTTATCTTGAAGCAACACACTTATCAAAAGAATACTGACATATATGTCGGATTCCGACAAACATTAAACGCACACAATAATATGCATCAAGGACCTGAACTTTACATCTTATGACATAAAAATATACAATGGAGGTGATGCATCTGAACGATGACTATAATATAAATGTACAAATTATAGACTTTGGTAATTCCATTCCGGCAACAGTTACTATAAATGATGATGGTAGCTTTAGCATTTTTCTAAATGCAAGGCTTTCTTACGAAAGAAGACTTGAAGCCTATTGGCATGAGATACGACATATACAAAATCACGACTTTTATGGAAATATGAGTGTTGAGGAGATGGAGGCTGCAAATGAACACTGAAATAATATATTGTTTGTCGGAATCCGACAGACATTAATCGTAATACGCATGTTGCAAATCATTTTTGTAATATGCTATAATGTCGGCAGACAAAGAGAAATTATTGTTCCATAGTGAACACAAACAAAACCCCCGAAAGTGTCGCATACTCTCGGGGGTTTTTATTCCTATTTTTTTCATCCTGTCAAATTCCGATAAAAGAAATGATAAAAATTATTTTTGTTTTATTTCCTTACCATCATCAGGTGTACCATTAAGCAACTCTCCTAATGAATCATATAATTTCTGAACACATTCATTATCCATTTTTATGTTTCCTACCTGTACCCTTTTTACATCCCCTTTATCTTCATCAGGTTGTATCTGATAAAGATTTATCATAGCACCTTCATGATCTCCGACACCAAAAATACTAAAACCATCTACATAATAACCTAACATATCACTATCCTCCATTAAATAACCTTTCTATTTTGCCGACATTATCATATTTTTACTACTAAATTTGTTTAGAGTAAAACCATTTCCTTTAGAATAATTATATGCAGGTACATAATCTTCCTTTTTTACATAATTATTCATTTCAAATTTGTCTATTTGAACAATTTCTATCTTTCTTTTAATCTTTATATCAAGACACATATCTAACTTGGCAGCAATCTCAGCCAATGATTTTATTGTAAAATTACTATTCCCATTTTCCCACCTTGAAACCAATGACTGTGATACCCCTAATTTTTCTGCAAACTCTTTCTGATCAAGACCTAATCTTTTTCTCTCTTTTATAATTGTCCCCGTGACCTGTGATATTGCTCTGGCTTCTATCAAATCAGATGGCTTTAAAGAATCTTCAAACAATTCTAATAGATCACTCATTGTTCTTAATTTTGTATTGCCCATACTATCATTCCCCTTTCAGCTCATTATATCTTTTCTTTGCAATTTTAATAAATTTCTCATAACCAGTCTGCCTTTTTCCGCTTTTTTCATAAAATGCACACAAAAAAGTCGGATTGTCATTATTAAAAAACATTAATAATCTTACATTAAATTTACTTCCCTTTTTTATGTGAATAGAATATAATGATAGTTCATCTCCAATATGCGATAAAAGTTCATTATCTCCAACAGTTATAACTTCTTTTCTAAATTGCTTAATATTATCAAATTGTGTTAGCATTTGTTTAAAAAAATCTTTCTCCTGACCTTTTAACTCTTTCTTTAAAAGACTACTAAGCTCTTTCAAGAAAAATTCATGAAATTCAAAAGTAGGATACTTACCTAAGTATTTTAACAATTCTTCAAGTGCTTTTTGAAAATTCATTTTACCTCCCACTAATAATATTACATATATGTAATATTATTAAATATTTTTGTGCTTTTGTCAATAATTCGAATCTTACAACCAGAAAAACATTTTTATGAATCTCTCTTTGCAAAGGTTCTTTTTTATTTAAAACTTTATTATGTCGGATTCCGACAAACATTAAATCCAATACGCAATACACATATTGCAAATCATTTTTGTAATATGCTATAATGTTGGTAGACAAAGAGAAGTTATTATTTCATAGCGAACACAAAACAAAACCCCCGATGCGGCTATATCGGGGGTTTTTATTCCTATTTCAAGTATTTATCCAGTATTGTTAAAATGTTACTGGCATGAGTTCTTTTATCGTTACATCTAAGCAACCTTTCCGATATATTACTTATCATATTTTTTCTTCTAAAATCTGCTGCTTCCTTAACTTTTTGTTTATCTGATACTCGTCTTCCTAAGTATACTTCTTCTACCTCATGACAAAACCAAATCATATCATAACCATTCTTCTCACAATACTTATTTATTTCTTTTAATTCTCTTGCATGATCTTGATTCACTTCAAATGAATCAGTATCAATACAATATATAACCTTTGTATCTCCTGCATAGTCATTACTTAACCTTTGTATCTCGTTTATAACATCCTTAGAATTATATCTCGTTTTATTGTTCATATACACAGGACTAATCTTAATCTTATTATTGCCATTGCAACTATAAAATCGTTTTATTGTTTCATTAATATAAATATAATCCGTTGCAGCTCTTTTATTTGTTTCCATGCATAATATCACTTGTATAGCCATTGCTTTACTCCCCAAATATTCCTATAAAATCAGTAGCATCTATATTAAATGGAATATTCTCTATCATTCCATTTCTATAAAAGTTATCAGGAGAAGCATTTCCATGTGATGTCCATGAGATAAGCTGATTGTCATTTGATAAAAAATCAATAGAGTTTTTGTTCTCTTTTAATGCAATCATAGGATCTAAGTTATGTGTTGTAAAACATAACTGCCCCTTACCATAATACATAAAATACTCAATTAATCTGCACAAATAAACATCATTGATATTTGAGTCCATTTCATCTATAAATACAATTCCCATCTTACTGGCAGACATAAAGCAATCAAATAATCTTATAAGTTTTTTAATACCGGTACTCTCAAATTCTTTATTTACTCTATACTTGCCATAATCCAAAATCAATTCACAAATATATACTTCACCATCCTCTTTCTTGTCTATATCAACTTTCTTTAAATCTGGCTTAAATATTTTTATAAATTGTGTAAGCTGATTTATCCTTTTCTTATAATTTTTGAAATGTTTTTTTTCAATTTTTCTTTCATTAACACTGGCAAAATCATTTATATTTTCCTCTAATCCGGCAAAACCATCTCCTAGTGAATGTTTATCAATTCCTTTTAATTTTTTTCTTAAAAAATATAACTCATGCTCATCTTCCTCATCCAAATAAATATTAATTGATAATATAAAAACAAAGCAAAATATTATATCAAAATCTAATATATCAGAATTTGTATTTTGAATTTTTGTATTTGTTATCCATAAGTTAATCATTGAATTTGTGGATAACAAATTTAATGTCTTTTTTACAATATCTTCTTTCTCATTGTCTTCAAGAGCAATAGAAGTAAGTTCACCTTCTTTGACTTCAAATATAACATTATAATTATTGTTAGGGTAATTTCCATTCTTTTTCATTAATTTTTCATATTTTATTTCATATAACCCATTATCATTCTTTCCGATATAAACTGAATAATTATATACCCAATTAATTTCCGACTCTACAATATACTCACAATTAAATTTAAAAAGTTCTGTTTCTTTATTTATAATTTCTTCAAGAAAGCTCTGATTTTGTGATTCACTTAAATAATTGTTACTCAAAATTAAATCTCTAAAAATCTTTATGGAAGTAATTAATGCTGACTTTCCCGAACCATTCTCCCCATAAATTGCTTTTACCCTATATAAATCCGGATCGAATTCTTTATCAATTGTTTTTTTATAAAAGTCTAATCGAATATCCTTTTTTATGCTCTTGATACCAGACACCGTTAAGTTTAACAAATAAATTAAACGTTTCATACTATTCCACCTCTTATATTATCATATCCGTTTTACAAGAAATTATTACAAAATGTATTTTTATCGTAACTTATATTATAATTTAATTGAATACAAAAATCAACGGCAAAACACTTTCAAAACTAATGTTCGATATATATTGTAAACTTTTGCTATTTATATTATACTATTTACAAAAAGAAAAAGACCGTCCACAAAGGACGGTCAAGACATTACACTTTACCCACAAAAAATATGGCTAAAATATAAAGATAACGCATATTTATTTTAACATAAGCCATCTTTTTTGTATAGGCTTATTTTTTATACCCAAATTTAAGGAGGAAGATACATGAGTGAAAATTTAAAAGAAGTCTGTGCATATATCCGTGTCTCTACTGACAAACAGGAAGAACTTTCTCCGGAGAGTCAGATAAGACTCATCAAGGATTATGCTGAACAACATAACATGTTACTTACACGAATTTACCAGGAGGACAAGGGGATTTCCGGCAAGAAAGCAGACAAACGCCCTGCTTTTCAAGAAATGATTGCAACTTGCAAAGACAAGTCACACCCCTATGATGCAATTCTGCTGTGGAAATTTTCCCGTTTTGCCCGAAATATTGATGAAAGCACTTATTATAAATCAGTCCTCAGAAAGAAATGTAATGTTGATGTTATAAGTATTTCTGAACCCATCACTGAAGGTATGTACGGTCGCCTTATCGAGATGGTCATAGAATGGAGTGACGAATTTTATCTGTATAATCTCTCAGGTGAAGTTATGCGTGGAATGACCCAAAAAGCCTTAAAGGGCGGCTACAATTCAAATGTTCCTATCGGTTACATCAAAGAGCGTGGCAGGGATAAAATCCCTCAGATTGAACCTAAAGGAGCTGAGATTGTCAGAAAGATTTTTGATATGTACACAGAGCAAAATATCCCGATGAGTGACATAGCCGCAAAACTTAATAAATCCGGTTATAGAACTGCAAGAGGTTCTTTTTTTGAAACCCGTGTAGTCGGATATATCCTTGAAAACCCATTTTACATAGGTAAAATCCGATGGAACTTTTTTGACAAACAGAGTAACAAGAGAAAAAATCCTGACGATGTGATTATATCTGACGGAAAACACGAAGCTATTATATCAGATAAACAATTCTCAAAAGCTGCAAACCGCAGAGCACATGATAGACTCCGTACTGGATATAACAAGAAACGCCGCCCTACTCCACTACTTGCCAACTGGCTGTCCGGCATGATAAAATGCTCAAAATGTGGTGCTTCTCTTGGTTTTGCCCATGGCACCGCTAAAGTGGTTCCAAATTTTTGCTGTTGGAAATATTCAAAAGGGCTTTGCTCTACACGAAATGGCATTACATTGAAAAATGCTGAAAAAGAGGTACTTACCATCCTTGAAGAACTATCCGGCTCAGGATATTTTTACAACTATAATCTAAATGTAATCAACACTGAAAACACAGAACGAGCATATATACTAAAGGAACTCAGATCACTTGATACAAAAATGAAACGTATCAAAGATGCATATATAAATGAGATAGACACCTTAGAAGAATACAAGTCAAATAAAGAACTTATAAATAAAAGACGTGAGGAACTTAATAAAAAACTTGAAGCTGCTTCTGTAACTGTTCACCCTGCAGCAGTCCACAAAGCTGTTGACTTTCAAGCATTGATTGATATTATAAAAGATGAAAATTCAATTGATACTGAGAAGCATAATGCGTTGCTGGAAGTTGTAGACCACTTTGTCTGGGATAAAGAAACGCAGGAAATGACTGTTGTTTTGAATAGTGATATATCCCTTGCATATTGCAAATAGATTTTGCATATGATATAATGTCGTCAGATACATAATATGTTCCATTTTGAACAAAACAAATCCCCTGAAAGTGTACCAAACTTTCGGGGGATTTCTATTGTCAATTATTTATATATTTATTATAATAGCAATAATGTAAACTCTTAATAATGAACTTAATTAGAGAGCTGAAGGGTGCTACGACAGTTGCCGGACTTACAAAGGAAGGGAGCTGATGCCAATGGTTACATACAGTGATTTATTCACATTTGTAATTATGCTTTGTGCAGTTATTACTCTTGTATATACGATAACACACAAAAAGTAACGCCCCAGCTCTGACAAAGTAAGGCGTTACTTTAAAAATAAACATCTTATTTGCCGGCGGCTAGTCCGCACCTAGCGTTCGGCTCTCTTGTTAAGTTCATTATATACGAACAGAAAAACAATTGCAATCATTTTTGTTAATATATTTACATTCACGTCGGATTCCGACAAGCCGTATTTCTTGCAGTTCTTCACAACCCACTAAAATCAGGTCTTTTCATAAAATCATCAGTCCTCGAATACGGTGGACCTGATGGCGAGGCCGGTGCGGCATTACGTTATCTTTCCCAGCGCTACAGCATGGTTGACCGTCGTGTTATGGGAACCCTTACTGATATTGGCACTGAAGAACTTGGACACCTTGAAATCGTTGCAACTATCATCAGACAGCTTACAAAAAATCTTACACCAGAAGAAATCAAAGCCTCCGGATTTGATAAATATTATATTGACCACACACTTGCCATTTGGCCGCAGGCTGCAAGCGGTGAACCTTTTAGTGCAAGCCAGTTCCAGAGCACAGGTGATACAATCACCGACCTTTACGAAGATATGGCGGCGGAACAAAAAGCCCGTTTGACATATGACAATATTCTCCGCATTGTCAAAGACCCGGAAGTCGCTGACCCTATCCGTTTTCTTCGTGAAAGAGAAATCGTTCATTTCCAGAGATTCGGCGAATGTTTAAGACGCACTCAGGAAAATCTTGACTGCCGAAACTTCTATGCTTTTAATCATCAGATTGATAAGAAGAGCTGTGGAAAATAGCATAACAAAGACTCTATGTCTAAACATTATGCCCTAAGTTAACACCCCCATTTGAAATGGGGGTGTATTATTTTGCTATTATATCTATTTAATTCTTTTAAAAATCAAATCTAGGATATAAAGCAGCTTCAAACACTGCTCAAAGAAAAATACGACCATCTTTTATTTCACCCGAACGTCATGGAAATGGCTTACCACAGAGGGAATAACACCTGTTATAGACATAAGAAATATGTGGCAGTGAGATGAAACAAAGCAGTTTAAAGATACGAATATAGTTTATAACTACAAAGGAAAAGTATATTACATAACTGACAGTGGGAAAGAAATAGAATTACTATATAAGGGTTATGATAAAAGCAGGGATAGCCAGAGATATGGTTTTCATCCTAAATATGAGGATAAAAGGATATTTAGGATACCATTAAAAACAGACCCGCGTATATTTACAAAAGTGGCAAGAAACTCAAAAAAATGGACTGGCAAGGTATACTGCATTAAAGTAGCCACAGCGAAAATAATTCCTATAACTATTGACTTTTTTATCTACACTCCTATACTGTAAGTAAGTTGCCATTGCAACCAGTACAACGAAAATTAAATCTTTGATATATTGACCATATTCGTTGTACCAGTACTAATAAGGAGGCTGATTATTATGAAAAAGAAACTTTATTCAATTACTTTATCATTATGCCTTGTATCAAGTATTGCACTTGCACCTTTAAACACTACAAGTACAACTACCGCACAGGCTAAAGCAAAATCTGTTTATTATGTTCCGGGTTCCAGTTACGCATATCATTCCACCCGTAACTGCCGTACATTAAAACGCAGTAAGACTATTAAAAAAATATCTTTAAAAAAAGCTAAAGCTTTAAAACTTAGAGCCTGCAAGGTTTGTCATTAATCTTAAATATTCTAACAAATTCTAAACAAGCCTTTGTTGTTTACAACAGAGGCTTGCAATTATTTAAAATAAAAAAACAGTTTAAAATAAAAAACAATAATAAACGCAGTCAAAAAATGAGGATTAAAATGAACAACATATTAAAAAAAACAGATGAACTACTAGAGACTGATTTAACCAAAAAATCAATTAAAGTAATAGATAATTCAGGATATACTATAGGAAAAATAGAACCTGTTGCTATAGAAAGCTGCATGACTCCCGGCACTTTCAGAATAACACCTGTCTCCATAAAAATTGAAAATGAAAATATAGTTTTTAATAATGGAAGGGATGAACTGAAAATTTTGGTGAAGGATTTTGAGAATGGAACAGTTATAGTACAAACAGACGAATTTATACCTCAAATTACAAAAGCAAAAAGTCAGTGTACCAGCTGTACCAATTGCGGAAGATGCAGTTGGTAACTATTAGCTTCAGACCCTTCCTTTGTATCTTCCTCCAACTCTCCGCTTGCAATATTCCGCTTTTTTATGTAATATTAGTTGTAATGTGTTTTTCTGCTAATCATATTATAAATAGGTTAGCAACGCTTTTTATCTGCATTAATTTTAAATATCGGAGGATTTTTATGCGACTTAGAAATGTAAAAGGTTCTCAGAAAAAAATTCTTGAAAACCCTTATACTATACAAACTGATGGAACAAACGGCGAAGATTATAAAGGTCTTTGGAACAAAAAAATTTTCAAAAATGACAACCCTATTCATATTGAAATAGGTATGGGTAAAGGGCAGTTTATTATGGAACTTGCTTCAAACAATCCTGACATAAACTATATCGGTATTGAAAAATATTCAAGTGTTCTTGTCCGTGCTCTTGATAAAAGAGAAAATCTTGAAACAGATAACCTTATGTTTCTTAGAATGGATGCTGAGGATATTGCAGAATATTTTGCCCCTGAAGAAGTTTCAAGAATTTATCTGAATTTTTCAGACCCTTGGCCAAAAGACCGTCACGCTAAAAGACGTCTTACATCCTCACAGTTTCTTGCCAGATATGACAAAATTCTTGCAAAGGATGGATATATTCAATTCAAGACGGATAATCGTCCACTTTTTGATTTTTCTCTTGAAGAAATAAAGGAATCAGGATGGATAATTGATATGTATGACTTTGATTTACACAAAAACGGTCCGGCTAAAGATAATATCATGACAGAATACGAAGAAAAATTTTTCAATCAGGGTAAGCCTATCTGTAAACTAATATGTCACAGAGCGTAATATTATATTAAATTACTATTACCATATTTCATGAATGACGATACATTTTGAAACTACTTTAGAACACCAAAGACGGTCTTTCCTATAAAGAAATTAAGACTGCCGCTAAACAAGTAACGGCAGTCTTTTTATTAAAATTATCTTCCAATCTTTTTAATATCTGAAAATTATCTTTTAATCTTTTCACTATCTAATTTTTTGCTCATTCTTTTGAATTTTTCACTCATCCAATGCTTCTACTTTTTTCCCACGCAGCCTATATGATATTATCTTGTTTAACAAAAACGCGAATACGGCTACTACCGGAACTCCTATAAACATTCCTACTACTCCGAAGTAAGCTCCTCCAACTGTTATTCCAAATATAACCCATATCGGACTGAGCCCTGTTGATTGTCCCAAAAGTCTCGGTCCCAAAATTAAACCATCGAACTGTTGAAGTACAAATATCATTATGACAAATATAAGTGCATCTTTCGGACTTGTACAAAGATATATAAGTGTTCCCGGAACTGCTCCAATAAATGGTCCAAAATACGGAATCATATTTGTTATTCCGACTATTACGCTTATAAGTACCGTATAAGGCAGATGCAAAACATTCATTATCACGAAGCATAAGCAGCCTATTATAAGTGAATCAATCGCCTTACTTATAAGAAATGCACTAAATATATCGTTGCATTCCCCAAATGTTTTACAGATTGTATCTCCCTTTTTCTCACTGAATATTGAGTATACAAGTCTCTTTCCCTGATATTTAAACTTTTCTCTTTCTACAATCATATACATTGATATAATCAACGCCAACAAAATATTTATTACTACCTTTACGATTGAAACTGATACCGAAAATACCATAGGAATCACATTTCCAACTACATTTGTTCCATATTTTATAAGGTTCGGAACCATCTCATTTAATCGTTCACTTATATAATCCGTATCTATCTCAGGATATTTTTCATGCAAATCGGCCAAAAATTTAATAATTTTGTTGTACACTACAGGGATGTTTCCCGTCAGTTCTGCAATACTGTCTCCTATCTGTGGGATCACAAACACAAAGGCTATTGTTATAAAACCTATAAGCAGTACATATGAGATAAACAGCGATAACATTCTGACCGATTTTTGACATTTTTTCCCTTCCACATGTCTTTCAAACAATCCATATATCTTCTCAAAGAGCGGTGAAACAAAATATGCAATTATTACTGCTACAAAAAACGGTGACAGCACTTTACAAAAGTTCATCACAAATGCTTTTGTCGCACTCCAGTTTTGAAGCATTATAAAAATGATGGCTCCCCAAAATATAACAAATAACGCATATAAACATACTTTCAAATATTTCTTATCAAAATTAAACCATCCAACTGTTTCTCTTTCTGCTTTTCCATGTAGCAGATAAAGCTTTTTTTCACTGTGAAAAACACTGTCTGAAGTATTCTCTTTTTCACATTTGTCTCTATCTTCTTTCTCTAAATCATTCTTTGAGATTTTGGGTATTTGTTCTTCATTGCTTTTGTCTAACTGATTTTTGTTTTCTTCTTCACCATCAACCATAAATATGCTCCTCCATTATTTTATATCCCTTTAATGTTTTTAATCTTTGTATTATAATAATAACAAATCACAGATTTTTTAAAAGTACTGTTTTGCAAAATTAAGCAAATTTTAATTTTATGCTTTAAATACAGCATACAACATTTTATTTTAATTATGGAGGTAATATTTTATGACAGACGCACTTATTTTTTTAGCACCGGGATATGAAGAAGTTGAAATGCTCACGGTTGTTGATATGGTTCGCCGTGCTGGACTTACAATAGACATGGTTTCCATCACTGATTCCCTTGAAGTAACAAGCTCACACAATGTTACCATAAAAGCTGATAAACTATTTAAAGATGCTGATTTCGACAGTGCAAAAATGATAATTCTTCCGGGTGGTATTCCGGGAACACCAAATCTTTTAGCATTCAAACCACTTACTGATAAAATTTTAGAGTTTAAAGAAAACGGAAAACTTCTCTCTGCTGTTTGTGCCGCTCCTACGGTTTACGGTGAACTTGGAATTTTAAAAGAAAACAAAGCGACCTGCTATCCCGGAATGGAAGCAAAACTGAATTGTGCCAAATACCTTGAAGAACCTGTTGTTATTGACGGTCAATTCACAACCAGCCGTGGAATGGGTACATGCATTGAATTTGCAGGCGCTATTATCGAACGCCTTAAAGATAAGAAAACAGCCGAGGATGTAAAAGCTAAAATTGTATATAATATAAAATAGTATGATGCAAGGGTCAAAAGCTGATAAACATTTAATAATCTAAGACATCAATTAGGGGGCAAACTTTAATTTGCCCCCAACATTATTTTTGCTTTCTTTTTTTACTGCTGTTCCATCATTCTGCTCCATGCTCTTGCATCAAGCTTTTCTTCATATGCATCCGCTGCTGCATCATATTCATCCTCGTCATCTATGTCTTCCATCTCAAAGTCATCGTTGCCTAAATCTTTAAGTCTGAATACATAATATTCCGTAACATTTTCAACATCGCCCGGAATTGCAGCGCAATAAGTTTTTCCATTTACTTCATAGATTTCATCAATATAAAAATCTTTATCGACACCATCTTCATCCGTAAGTGTAACTACTGTTTCCTCGTATCCATAATCGTTATTTTTCTTTGCCATAATAGTAATAGCCTCCAATTATTATTTTACTGTTATATTTATTTTTTTTGCATATCCATTTCTGGCATATACATATATTTTACATTTGCCCTTTTTCTTAGCTTTAATCTTTCCTGTTTTTGATACAGTTGCAATTTTCTTATCATCAGATGCATATCTTAATCTTCTTGCATGCTTATTTGAAAGAGGTTTCTTCTTTTTGTCAACCAGCACTGTTTCTGCCTTAATCCCGATAGTCTTTCCAACCTTTAATGCATAAAATTTTTTTGGAATTTTAACTTTCTTTACATTTGTCCACTTTGCATTTTTCCTTCCAACTACATGTGCTGTTATGGTTTTTCCTATATTATACTTTTGTCCGTTAACTATGGTATAGGCAGATACATAAATCTTATAATTCTTTTTAAGATTCAGTTTTTTTCCATTGACCTTTTTTATCTTAATTTTTCCTGCCTTTCCGGATTTAACAATATTTTGTGATTTCTTTGTATATTTTTTATCACACTCCTGAACATATACAACATATCCTGTTGAACTTTTCAGTTTGCCCCACGACACAACAAGCATATCCTTAACCTGAGATACCTTAAATCCTGCATTCAGTTTGATTTTATTTTTTTGAACATCAAATTGTAGAATTTGATTATCATCATCATTGCCGCTGTTATCATCTGTTTTTCCATTATTGTTGTCGTTTCCGGCATCACTATTGTTATCATTACCATTGTCAATAGCCGCATTTTCTACTTTGACTTTAAATGATGTGTCACTTAACAATTTTTCATCATCATGTTCATATTCATAATCACCCAGTCTATATGAAACTCCGAATTCATGTTCCCCTATTTCTAAATTCTCGAGATACCGGCTTTTCAATATAACTGTTCCATCCTCTGACATAGCATAATCAGTTCCATTTGTCAGTTCATCATTGCCGTTTTTTAACTTTTTGACAATATTTCCATTTAATTCAAGTTCAACTTTACAATCCTCACCGGATGATTTTACATATGTTGCACTGTCTGATTTTTGTACGGTATCTTTGTACAAAGTTATACCATTTGATGATATATAGTTACTGTTTCCCATAGAATCGCTAAGTTTTGCGTAAACCACATTTTTTCCTGTATCTTCTATATAAAATTCGTCCTCATATACTTTCCACAAATCCTTATTAAGTTTTATCAAATCATTTCTTGAGAGAACTTTATCAGATATATAATATTTAATCTGTGCTACATCACTGACAATATTTGTCGGCACTATGCTTACCTTAGCTCTATCTTTTAACAAAATTTTGAAGTTAAAATCTTTGCAAAAAATTTCCCATTTATTATCATCAACGCTAATCTGTCCGGAAAGTGCAGGTTCATAAGGCGTAGATGAATACTGTGGTGCCTCTGTTGGTACTGTTGTCTTCGTTGGCACCGGTGTCTCCGTTGGTACTGTTGTCTTCGTTGGTACCGGTGTCTCCGTTGGTACTGTTGTCTTCGTTGGTACCGGTGTGTTTGTCGGTGCTGCCGTTTGCTCTGGCAGCTCTGTCGGACTTGGTGTCGATGTGGCACCTACCTCTTCAGGACCCTTTACAACCAGTGTGGCTTTAGGGTGACTGGAAACATATTCCTCTGTTTCCTGCGTTGTGGCCTGTATTACAAACCTTCCCGGCTTCGTAACAGTAAGTATACTTCCTGCTATATATCCTTCTCCTGTTGTCGGTTCATTATCATAATTCATGTCAACAATAGTGTAACTTTCAACCGGACCTGCATTTTTATCAAAACTAAACATTCCTAATGCTTCTATATCTATAGGATTTCCATCATACACAACTGTTGCTTTAGAAGTTCCATTGGAAATAGAACCTTTTCCTGTCGTAACACTTGCTGTAACTGTCAGACTGCCGTCACTGTTTCTTGCACAACTATTAGCTCTGCCATTTCCTATACTGTATGAAACCGAGTCCGCATAACGTATATTATGCTCTCCGGCACTTGGAGGAGCAATCTCTATCTTTGCTGTATAGTTCTTGTTATATCCTGCAATTGTTCCGGCATCAACTTTTTTACCGTCCAAATACCACTCTACACTTGTTACACTCCCTTTTCCTTCATTGCAGCTTGCCGCATTACGTATCGGCTGCTTCTTTTCAGGTTCAGCTACATATAAATTTATGCTCCCGATTATCAACGTATCAGTATCTTTATCATAGCTGTCACTATACTTGTAATATCCAAACTGATGCACCCATGCCGGAACTTCTTCATCTGCTTTTACGCATATTCCGGCTTCCATTATATATGACACTGAAATACTCAGCACCAGAAATAACGACATCATTTTTCTTTTAATTGTTTTTAACTTTTTTCTCTTCATAATTTTAATACCCCTTTTTTTATTCATACAGTTCTAATAATAACCTAATCTGCAATTACAGTGCAACATATTTTTCAAACTAAACCACTTATTTTTCAAACCTTGTGCATAACTTTGATTTTTGAACCTTATATATATTCTTCGCAATTTTGAACTTTTATAATTTACTTTTTCTCTTTGAACTTTGTTCAATTTCCCCCAAAAAATATATTGAACTTTTTTTGAACTTACGTTATAATTCCAAATATAAAGTTCACCTAATATATTTACAAATGGAGGTCATTATGAACAAAACAGAAAGTGTAGCCGCCCGTCTAGGTTATATTATGAGGCAGCGTGGTCTGAAACAAATTGATATACTTAATCTCACAAAACCATACTGTGAAAAATATCATGTTAAACTGGCAAAAAATTATTTAAGCCAGTATTGCAACGGTAAAAATGAACCCGGAAAAGACATTTTAAATGTTCTTAGTCTTGCACTTGATGTAAATCCCTTGTGGCTTCAAGGTTTTGATGTACCGCAAGTTTCAACTGATATGACCGGTTCAGATAATATAACTGCAGAGAATGTTGAAGCGAACGATACGAACACCGCTTTTAATATAAATGTAAATAACGGCTCTTTAGCTAATAACAACAATTTAACGCAAAACGGAGGATATACAAAAATGAAATCTTTTAAAAAATCTTCAAAACTTGACAATGTACTTTACGATGTAAGAGGCCCTGTTCTTGACGAGGCAAACCGCATGGAGGCTGAAGGCTCAAAAATCCTTAAACTTAACATCGGAAATCCTGCTCCTTTCGGTTTTGAAGCTCCTGAGGAAGTTCTTATCGATATGCGTCATGAACTCGAATATTCACAGGGTTATTCAGATTCAAAGGGAATATATACAGCAAGAAAAGCTATTATGCAGTATGCCCAGCTTAAAAATCTGCCCAATATAACAATAAATGATATTTATACCGGAAACGGTGTAAGTGAACTTATCAATCTTTGTATGCAGGCATTGCTTGACAATGGCGATGAGATACTTATCCCTTCACCGGATTATCCTCTTTGGACTGCTACCGCAACACTTGCCGGTGGAAAAGCAGTTCATTATATCTGCGATGAGCAATCTGAGTGGTATCCTGATATTGAAGATATGAGAAAAAAAATTACAGATAAAACAAAAGCTATTGTTATTATCAATCCAAACAACCCTACAGGTGCATTGTATCCAAAGGAAATACTTGAACAAATAGTTGAACTTGCAAGAGAACATCAGCTTATGATTTTCTCTGATGAAATTTATGACAGGCTTGTCATGGATGGTCAGAAACATATTTCAATTGCGTCTCTTGCACCTGATTTATTCTGTATTACATTCAGCGGTCTCTCAAAATCACACATGATTGCCGGTTTCAGAATCGGATGGATGGTTTTAAGCGGACGAAAAGATATTGCAAAAGATTACATAGAAGGTCTTAATATGCTGTCAAATATGAGACTTTGTTCAAATGTCCCTGCACAGTCTATAGTCCAGACTGCTCTCGGCGGCTACCAGAGTGTTGAAACTTACATACAGCCGGGCGGAAGAATTTATGAGCAAAGAGAATTTATTTATAAAGCTTTAAATGACATTCCCGGAGTATCAGCCGTAAAACCAAAAGCTGCTTTCTATATCTTCCCTAAACTGGATATGAAAAAGTTTAATATACTGAATGACGAAAAATTTGCAATAGATTTCCTTCGTGAAAAGAAAGTTTTAATAGTACCGGGAAGCGGCTTTAACTGGGGCAGTCCCGACCACTTCCGTATTGTATATCTGCCACAGCTTTCAGTTCTTGAAAAATCTATGGACGGATTAAAAGATTTCCTTGCACATTATCATCAATAAAATGTAATTGTTTTTAATGTCATAGAAATGGCTATTATACGACAAATTGACGGCTCTCGCCTCGAAGAACACATGTGCCGTATAATAGCCAATTTCTATGACTGCACATATAAAAAAAATCTATACACAGAGTAAATTATTGCCTGCTCAAAAAACTCAATTTCTACGAAATTTTGAATTTCTTAACATTCTCATTTAACTGCACAGCTATCTCATCCAGCATATTTGCGTTTTGCGAAACATCATCCATAATAGCCCCAACCTCACTTGCTGACGCAGATGTTTCCTCTGCACTTGCTGCATTCTCTTCCGCTATCGCTGAAAGACTTTGCACTACATCAACAACATTTGATCTTGCATCATCAAGCTTCGTTGTTTTATCAATGATACTTTCTACACTCTCAATTGATTCTGCAATTCCTTTTTCTACACTCTTAAATGCTTTTTCTGTCTGTGAAACATTCTCACTCTGCCGGTTCATTACTTCCCTGACTTCTTCCATTGTTTGTACACTTTCCTGCGCATCATTTACGAGTTCATTAATGACTTCCGTAATCTGCGTAGTCGCATCACCTGACTGCTCAGCAAGTTTCTGTATCTGGTTTGCAACAACTGCAAATCCCCGTCCCTGCTCTCCTGCCCTTGCTGCCTCTATGCTCGCATTAAGCGACAAAAGCGTTGTTTCTTCTGCTATTTCCGAAATCATATCCGTTGCAACTTTAATTTTTACAGCAGACTCATTTGTCTTTTGTGTCTGCTCCCCTATTATCTGTATTGCATCCATTGTCTTTATGTTGATTTCTTCAAGTTCCGCTAAAATGCTCATCGCATTTTCACCTGCTTTACGCATACCTGAAGCATTCTCACCAAGCATACTTACTTCTTTCGAAGTCTCTTCTATCATATTCCCCATGACAATAACGTTTTCTGTTGCCGACTGTGTCTCCTGTGCCTGAGACGTCGCACCATCCGCTATTCCCGTAATTGCCGTTTCTACCTGTTCAGCTGCTGTTGAAGATTCACTTGCACTCTTATTAAGCGTCTTAGCCGCCTCCTGAAGCTTATAACTATATGCAGAAATCTTAGACATAACATCCACTATAATATTTCTAAAGTCGGCAAATGAACGTATCATAACACCTACTTCATCTTTTCTCCTCAACATTTTTTTATCCGCAGAATTGTCTTCACTAAAATCAAGTTCTCCCAATCTCTTAACGGTATCTGTAGCATGTATAATTGGAGCCACTATATGTCTTGTAACAAATACAGAAATAATAAGACATACAATAAGTGCAAATATACTTCCCTTTACAATTGCAGACACTATTGATGTTAATCCCGACATAATCTCTGTTTTTTCTGCATTTACAACCATCACAAATTCTTTATTTTTTCCTACATAAATGCCTGCATATTTTTTTTGACCATTAAATGTATATTCTATCACTTCCGGCTTTGGTCTGTCGCCTGACTTTAGTTTTGCAACCACTTCTTTTACAACTGCATTTTCTACACTCTTACCTATCTTTTCAGCAGTAGGATGGTAAAGCATAGTTCCGTCTGCATCTACTATATACGAATAACTTCCGTCAACATTTTTTATCGCTACATTGCCTATAAGTCTTTTTAAATTTCCTGTTGTCATAATCGAATCATATGATGACATTCTGATTTCATTATCAATTCCTTCACCTGCAACAGTCGCTATATCAACTATATAATTTGATGTAATATCTGATATATTTGATGACACCCTCGGAATGACCGTCCAAAGATTAAGAAGCACAGTCAATAATATAGCTCCAAATACAAGCAGTAATATTTTTGCTTTTATAGAATTCCAAAAATTAATTTTAAAATCATCTTTTTTATTCGCACCTTTTTTTTCTTTATTTTGATTGCTCATACACTATCCTCCGTTCAACACTTATTTCAAATTTATTTTAACTCTTTTATAGTATTTTGGCAATTTTAATATAAACCTTTTTAAATAAGCTTGACATTTTCAGCTATATCATCTGATATCTTTTGCAAACTCTGGCTTTGTGCCGCTATTTCTTCTGTAGTTGCAGCTATTGTGGCAACTTTCTCATTAATACTTTCCATTTCAGTAACAAGACTTTTTATTACATCTATACAAAGTTGAAGCTTAGGGAGCGTCTCATCTGCCTGTGCATTGTTTTTTGTTATGAGTTTTTTTGTTTCCTCCGACAACATTCCTATCTGCCCTGCAACTACAGCAAAACCTTTTCCCGATTCTCCGGCTGATGTCTCATTTGCCTGTGAAAGATTTTCTTCCACCTTTCCCTTTTTCTTCATATAAAAAATGGAAAATATAACTTTTTATAATCTTATTTTTGCTATTGTAATCTGCCCTTGAATAGCTTCTCTTAAGTTTTACTTTCCAAAATCCCTATACTCATTACGACAAAATCGTTTGTAATTTACTCACAAACGATTTTGACTTTATGATTTATTCTATTTTATCGTATTTGTATATTTCTAGCAATATTATACAAAAAATTTGTTATTTTTTCACAAAAAAAATGTGCACTTATGTATTATTGCTGATATTCTAAGAAGAAAACTCCGTTCATAAACCTGAAAGTTTATATCAATTGCTGCATTAACATATTATCTCATAAACCCGGACATCATACAGACACCTTTTGCGCCCATGCTTATGCATTGTTTCATATTATTTTCCGATATTCCGCCTATGGCATAAACATCAATGTCAACACTTTCACATACATCAGCAAGAAACCGCAATCCTCTCGGTGCAAGTCCCTTTTTACAATCTGTGGCAAATACATGACCTGCCGTTATATAAGAAGCTCCGAGTTCCTTTGCTCTCCTCGCATCCTCGACGGAATGTGTCGATGCACCTATGACATCAAAACACTTTTTTTCATCTTCTGTCATATCTTCAAGAATATGCAGAGGAAGATGTATCTTTTTTGCCCCAAGTTCAATTGCTTCTCTGTAAAAATAATGGAGCACACAGCTCAATTTTTCACCGTCACAAATTTCAAACACTTTTTTTGCAAGTTCCTTATAATCATCAGGTGATAAATCCTTTTCACGAAGTATTATAAAAGCAGGTTTCTTTTTCGCAGCCTCTTTTATTTTTTCCAAAAAAGGCAAAAAAGAACCATTCTCCTCATATGCTTTTACAAGCTTTCGATTTGTAACACAAACTATATTTGTGTTGCGAACTACGTCTGCACTATTATCCACATCGCCTGTATTGCCCGCTACATCTGCATTATTGCAATTCATTTTATTTATCATATTATTTTTATCCGACATACACATAATCATTTAATACAGGCTGCAACCCCTCGTCTTCCATATCTCCGTACATTTGGTCAAAACTTCTTGCATCTGAGATTTCAAACTGTTCATCTCCTGCATCTGCATCATCCTCACCGGCATATTTGCTTTCATGGTCACCTATTCCCGTAGAAACTCCGGCAGAAACTTTTGTTGCTGCAATCTTTACTATTCCGTCCCTGAAATGTTTCTGTTCTCTTGATGAAACTGTTATTCCGATATACGGCAGGAAAATTCTGTATGCACAAAGCACCTGACAAAGTTCTTTTTCATGAACATCAAGCGGATTTATCTTATCATTGTTTATTATAGGTCTGAGTCTCGGACATGAAAGCGAATACTCAACATGTGGATATTTCCGCTGAAGATAATAAACATGAAGTGCACTTGCAAGAGCATCTTTTCTAAAATCAGACAATCCTAAAAGTGCCGAGAAACCAACGCCTCTCATTCCTCCCATTATTGCACGTTCCTGAGCTTCAAATCTATATGGGAATACTCTCTTATGTCCCATAAGATGAAGGGTTTCATATTTGTCAGAATTGTATGTCTCCTGAAAAACCGTGATGTAATCAGCTCCACATTCATGAAGATATTTGTATTCATCACTGTTTACCGGATAAATTTCAAGACCAACATTCCTAAAATACTTTGAAGCAAGCTTGCAAGCCTCACCTATGTACTTAACATCACTTGCACTTCTGCTCTCACCTGTAAGCATAAGAATTTCTTCAATACCCGAATCGGCAATGACTTTCATTTCATGCTCTATTTCATCGGCATTGAGTTTCTTTCTGTTAATATCATTGTAACAGTTAAATCCGCAATAAACGCAGTAATTTTCACAATAATTAGCAATATAAAGCGGTGTAAAAAGATATACTGTGTTGCCAAAATGTTTACTTGTCTCTATCTTAGCCTTCTGTGCCATCTCCTCGAGAAAAGGAGCTGCTGCCGGTGACAAAAGTGCCTTAAAATCCTCTACACTGCAAGTTTCACTGTTTAATGCCCTGCGCACATCAACAGCAGTATATGAATCATAATCATATGAATCCATCTGCGAAAGAACCTTATCCATAATGTCAGAATTAATCTGCTCCATTCCCTCCATATATTCCATATGATTTGTACGGCATGCCGGATCAGTCTCCAGCTTATGTTTATGTTCCAACGCTTTCTCTGATAATTTGTCAGAGTCTACAAAAAATTGATTTTCAGCCATGTTCTACCTCTTTCCTACTGTAACTGTATATAAAACTCATCCAAAATGACCTTATGTTTAACTTATATTAAGATGTTAGAATCAAAAGGTATTTTAAACCTTGCATCATATCAGGATTATTATGTCAAAATTAATCTCTCAAAAATCCCGTAAGCGGGTCGGATGCCTGTGCTCCTCTTTCAAGAACTCTTCCAAGACCTGCAAGATAAGCATTTCTTCCTGCTTCAATCGCTGACTTGAAAGCTCCTGCCATTGCCGGAATATCTCCTGCTGTTGCGATGGCTGTATTTGCCATGATTGCTGCTGCTCCCATCTCCATAGCCTCACATGCCTGTGACGGTTTACCGATACCAGCATCGACAATAACAGGAAGATCTGACTCATCAATTATTATCTGGATAAATTCTTTTGTAGCAAGACCTTTATTTGAGCCGATAGGTGAAGCAAGCGGCATGATTGCTGCTGCACCTGCATTTGCAAGGTCTCTTGCCGTGTAAAGGTCAGGATACATATAAGGAAGTACCGTAAATCCTTCTTTTGCAAGAATTTCTGTAGCTTTTACCGTCTCCGCATTATCAGGAAGAAGATATTTGCTATCTTTCATAATTTCAATCTTCACAAAATCTCCACATCCCAGTTCTCTTGACATTCTTGCGATTCTTACCGCTTCTTTTGCATCTCTTGCTCCTGATGTATTAGGAAGAAGTGTAACTCCCTCCGGTATATAATCGAGAATGTTCTCACTCTTTTTTGTATTTGTTCTGCGCACAGCAAGTGTGATAATCTGTGCACCAGCATTTTCAACAGCCGCTTTAATAAGCTCCATTGAATATTTTCCTGAACCTAAAATAAATCTTGATGAAAATTCCTTTCCACCTAATGTAAATGTATCTTTTGACATATTATTCCTCCATTTCTGTGCTGTTTTTCTGCGTTTATGACTTTTTTACACTGCCACCTCCGACAAAACTTACTATTTCAACAACATCATTATCTTTTAAAACATAACTTGAATAATCGCTCTTATCCACAATCTTTTCATTACATTCAACTGCAATGTGGGTAACTATATAATCATTCTCATCAAGGTATTTCTGAATTGTCATACCTGCTGCATTCTCATCTTTTCCGTTAATATGTACCATTAATCGCTCTCCTTTCAAACTAAAAAAGGCCACACAAAGAAATACACCCGCGGTGGTGTACCCCTTCGTGTGACCGAAATCTCACTCTGCCGTATATATTAACGCATTTTTAACCTAAATGTCAAGGGGAGATTTTTCACTTGTCAAGAAGTGATATAAGCGTTGATATAAGAACTTTTATATCAATCGGTTTTGTCAGATGTTCATTCATTCCCGCCTGCATTGTTCTCTTTATATCTTCGTCAAATGCATCTGCTGTCATGGCTACTATAGGAATGTCCTTTGCTCTTTCGTGCGAAGAGTTTCTTATAATCTTTGTTGCCTGCATTCCATCAAGTTTTGGCATTCTTACATCCATGAGTATTATGTCGTATTCACCTTTTACAGAACGCAGATATTTGTCAACTACTTCCTGTCCGTCCTTTGCCCACTCTACATTCATGCCGTGTGCTTTTAATATTTCCATTGCTATCGCTGCATTTATATCATTATCCTCTGCAAGCAGTACATTTTTGCCTTCCAGTATGCTCTCATCAGTTTTTTCTTCCAAATTATCTTTTTCTTCATCAATATTTTGAATATCTCTTTCAAAGTCAATTATAAAGGTTGTTCCTTTCATTAGCTCACTTTGACACTCAATAGTTCCTCCCATCATATCAACGAGATTTTTTACTATGGTAAGTCCCAGTCCTGTTCCCTGGACTTTATTTGTAAATTCATTGTACTCCTGTTCAAACGGTACAAACATTTTTTTCTGAAATTCCTTGCTAATGCCGCATCCATAATCTTTTATTTCACAATGAATATGAACACGGTTTTCACCTATATCTTCCGCCCCCATGCTCCATTCGACAAATGAGCCTTTATCTGAAAATTTCAACGCATTATTTATGATATTCACATAAATCTGCTTTGTTCTTACCGGGTCAATCTTGATAAGAAATGATCTGTATCTGCTAAAATCAGTTCTCAGTTCAACATCATAATTCTTTGCATTTGCCTTTAGCATTTCCTCTATTGAGCCTACAAATTTCATGCTGTCAACATATTCTTCATTCAGTTCAATTTTATTCTGCTCTATCTTATTCATATCTAGAATATCATTTATTATCTGCAGCAAAAAGTTTCCTGACTCTACTATCTGGTCTATACATTCATCCTTTTTATTTATATCCGTACTTGACTGTCCTATTTCCGCCATACCAAGTATTGCATTCATAGGTGTTCGTATCTCATGACTCATTCTCGACAGAAAGTCTGTTTTTGCCCGGCTTGCTTTTATGGCTTCATCACTCTTTTGCTGTATCTGAGCTATCATTTTCTTTTTGTTGTTTATATACATAGACACAGCAACCCATGTAAAAATAACTATCAACAATATAAATGCAATAATATCACTATATGAATAGAACTTATCATACAATGAAAGGTCAGACCAGTTATACACCGTATCCTTATTTATGATGCTTCGCCGCTCCTCCTCCGTAACAAGCTGGATTCCTTTATTCAAGGCAGACTCTAAGATAGAATCATTATGAATTGCAAGTCCACACGGCAATGCCACTTCATCAAACTCCTTTATGTCCAATTGTTTATATCTTGGACTCTGCAATATTGCTTTTGCAACATATGTGCCGGTTGCAAAAGCGTCAACCTCCCCATCCTTTACCGCATCACACGCATCATCAATAGAATCATACTCTATAATATTATACTTTGTTTTTTTCATCATACAGTCATATACATATTTGTATTTTTTTACTACTGCTATACGTGCCGAACTGCCAAGTTCACTATGATTGCTTCTTGTTATATAATTTATATTTGAATTGAACAGGCTTTTTGTCATAAAATACTTTTTATAAAACATCACATTGTCTAAATAGACCGGCATCACTATATCCGTTTTTATATTCTCAAGCATATCATATGGATTTTCTGTATCTATTGAAAAATAGTTAAATTTAATACCGAGATTTTCTGCAACCTCATCCATAAGATCAATAGCTATTCCCTTATATTTATGACTCTTTTTATCATAATAACTTATCGGTCTATAGTCCGCATATGTAGCAACATTTAATGTTTTATTGTGTTTAAGATAATTTATTTCATACTTTCCCAAAGGAGTGTAAACTCTCTCCGGAAAATACTTTTTAGTTAAATCAGTTTGAAATGTAGGTTCTGCAAGTTTTAACTCCGTAAGTGCTTTATTCAAATCCTTATAATATGGATTTATTTCTTTCATAACAATATAGTTATGTGTGACACTGAATTTTGATAAAATTTTCATATCGGAAGTTAAATCCATTACATTGCTTATAAGACCATCTACCTTATTCGCATCGAGTGCTTCTTTACATTCATTATAATTATCAAAATAAATAAGGTTGTCATAAACTTTTATTGATTTCAAATATGACTTCATTCCTGTATACTCAAAAGTTCCTTTTGTTATGGCAATCTTCATTTTTCCAATGCTGTCATAATCCTCATAAAAAAGGTCACCCCTTTTTTTCTTCGTCATAATTGAATGGTATGTAGTCATTATGTCTTCCGTAGTATAACTGAAATGACTGCCTGTACTGGATGTTTTCAACGGCTCTGACACCGGCATTATAATGTCTAATTTCCCACTCTCAAGAAATTTTGATATGTCTTCCCATGACCTTACTCTTATATAGCTGTATTCAAAATGAATACTTGAAAATTTGGATATTTCATTCAGATAATCTACTCCATAGCCACATTCATTGCCCGATGAATCATAGTCGAAAAAATTGTCAAGCTGATAAAAGCCAACCTTTAATTTAACTATAGAAGATTCATCTGCTGACGCAGTATCACTGTAAAACAGACTTATCCCCAAAAACATCATTAAAACTATAATTGAATACATAAACTTTCTCAGTTCATTTTTCATTTTCTCATAACCTTTCATCTCGTGTGCTTTTCTTCAAAAAAAGCTGTGCCATAATCTCTTCCGTCAATGGATTTATTATAACACAGCCTGTATCATTTCTCTATTCAATTATCAGATTTCATCAGATTTTCCGCTTCCCGATAATATGTCTTTTATTCTGTTCTCAACAAGCGATGCTGCTTTGCGGTGTGTAGCCTCTGTCGGATGCCAGTTTATTCCAAGCCCGTCGGCATCTTCCTGTGGCGGCAGGTCAAGATAATAAACATTTTGTTCTGAATGTTTTTCATTAACAATCTTAACCGCATCTGATACACTTTTACATAATCTTTTGTCCATCGTTCCAAGCATACATAAAATAGGAATGTCAGGATTTTTAGATTTTATTGTGTCAATGAATTTTACATATCCGTCAATAAATTCCTGATTTCTTGCATTATCATTGTCAGTATAGCTTGCATCATTTGTTCCGAGGTAAACAGTTATTAAATCCGGCACAAATAAACTATTGTCCCATTTTTCCCATTCACTAGCGGGTGTGTGGAGATAATCTCTCTCACATCCCGCATCGACATATTCATAAAGCATCGGAACAAGCCATCCAGCATCCTTTACTTTGGGTGCATCATCACCTATGTATGCAGTAATAACGCCTTTTCCGTTCCATGCAACGACGTTTACATCTGCGTCAAGATGCGTTGCCGTAAGCAGCGCATATGCTTTCATCGGATTTTCCTCTGATGTGTCATGTTCCGCTTCATCAACATCTCCCTCATTGCCGTATCCGCATGTAATCGAATCCCCTACCATCTCTATCTTGAGTTTTTTAGGCAATGGTGGCTCCAAAACCGAATCACTGTCTGTCTCAATCCATTCAACGCCACATGCCGCATATTCTGCTTCTGAATATTTTATAAGCGTTATTGTGACTGTTTTTTCCTCTGCTTCATCATAAAGCACATATTCTGCCGCATCCTTATCAAGACAAAATCTTTTATATGGCTTATCATCACACAAAGCTCCGTATGACACATCACCATCTTTTTCTTCTTTCACATATACCGCCACCCATGCATAATCTTTTTTGCTATGTGTGGATGCATCTGACAAAAGTTTTGCTTTTGCTGTCTTTCCGTTAAATCTAAATGAAATACTTGTACCCGTATATCCAAGATATCTTATACCATCTCTGAATATAGTTCGTCCCGTCACCTTCACCCTTTGCTCTTCTGCTGCAAATCTCATAAATTTTCCTCATTTTCTTTATTATTTCTTAGCGTCTGCCGAAAGCTCAGTACTTTTGTTTAAATCAATCCAGCATGCCTGTCTCAACTGTATTTCTCCATTTGACACATCTTCACCTTTTAAAGTTCCATCCGGCTGTACACACAATATCTCATTTGAATTTTGTGCGGGTTCCTTAAGCCAATATGCATTTTCTCCCGCCGGAATTAAATCTTTGTATTTTTCATATTCAGCTTTTGACAACTCAAAGAAATATTCTGGAAAGCTGCTGTCCTGTGCTGATTGTACATAATTTTGGACTACGATAAGTGCCATCTCATTGTCTGAATATTTTTTGAGCTGTTTGGTATTTAACCAGCGGCGTGCCTTTGACTCATACCAGTCATTGCTTTCTGACTCTTCCATCGAAAATCTTTTCTTTTTTCCGACTTTTTCTTTCATCATAAGCACTTTTTCATCTGATTTCCTGTCAAGTATGACCCAGTTGGCTGTACCGAATATAACCACGTCACCTGGCTTTGCTTCACCTATAAATTTTTTTTCAATCTTCGCCGCTCTCGCCTGTGCATCATACTTTGTCTCAGCTTTTTTATAATTTATAAGTGCTGATTTAAATTTGCCTTTTTCCTCTTTTTTAAGCCCAATATGATAATAGCACTTTTTCATATTTCCGCTTGCCACCAAAAAACCGTTTGACTCTTTGTAGTTGGCAATTGCAAGCTTATATTTGCCCTGTGACTGATGATACATCCCTTTAACCATAGGAAATGCAGGAGTTTTTAAAAATACTATAAATAAAAGTGCAAAAACTGCCACTGCTATTCCTCTTCTTTTGTATGCCGCCTTTGTCTCAAGTTTTGCAATTCCCTGATTACATTCAGCAATATACTTATCGCACTTTTCCATATTGTATTTGAACTTTTTACAACGCTTAAAGTTTTCAATGGCATCAGCATAGTCACTTTTTGTTTTTGCTTCTTTCAATGTCAGAACAGCATTGTTAAACACTCTCACCGTTCCGTCTTTTACGGCAATATCAGCTATTTCAAGACATTCCTGTCTTTTCTCGTCAGCATCACGATACCCCTGTATCTTATTAAACTTCTTTGCCGCACTGTTCATTGTATAATAAATTCTCTCAAATCGTTCGACACAGTCAACAGCACCCATAAGCGCAGCCGCATTTCTGTATATTTTTTCTTCTGCTGAAATAACTTTTACTTCTTTTCCTGCTGCTGCTTTTGCTTTATCTCTTGCAGCCTTTATAGATGCCCTTTTTTCTGCTTTAAAAGCTGATTTGTCTTTTTTATTTTCCAAAGTTTCAGCCATTTGCTTCCTCCACTTTATTTCTATACTTCTCAAAGACCCTGCCGACATAGTCAACGGTCGGTCCCATCATTATGACCATACAAACCGTCATAATACCAACTTCCCCACCTGCTGCATATCCTATACATGTGGCTACAAGGTCATATATTATTCTCACTACTCTGAACGTATCTTTTCCCGTATATTTCTTTATCTTGTCACTTATAAGAAACGAGACCGCATCATACGGTGCTGTACCATGTCCGCTCTGCATATAAACGGCTGCCATAAGCACAAAAATAATAAGTCCCGGTACCAAAAAAGTAATCCTTGCACCCATGCCAAGATGTGCCGGTACATGGAATACATTTTTAAATACCCATGTAAAGAAATCGGCAGAATAACCCACAAGTATCATATTTCCAAGTGTACCCGTTCCTATAAGATTTCTCTCAAAAATCACAACTATTACAAGAAGTACAAGATTTGAAATAAGCTGATAATTTCCAAATGTCATGCCAAGTTTTGCTGAAATTCCATAGTTCATTGCCGAATACGGGTCAGTTCCCATATCACTGAGTACGAGCATTGATACGCACATACCCATAAGTATGACGGCAATAATCATCATAAAAAAGCTTTTTGTCCATTCTTTTGTAATCTTAAAATTCATAAATTTTCCCTATTCCATTCTTTTTTATATCCATCCCGGATATATATTTTAAGCCGCCATATAAAAATATATACATTATTCTGCTTAACTGTCTGTGACTGTATCATAGACGAAAACAGTAATGCTTAACGACTTTAACACAACTCATAATAGCACAGCAATGCTCTATTGTCACGATTTTTCTTAAATATTACAGCCTTTATCTCTTCTTGTATCGTAAATTTGTCTGTCCATAAACATATGGATTTGAATTAACCTGTTTTTTTGCTCCGCTGTTTTTCAAATTTCTTTTTTCATTCTCAGAAGCTATTGTCCTTATATGATTTTGTTCCACTTTTTCTTTTTGCACCCTCTCAAAATCTTTCCCCTGAATTTCATAGACAAATCTTGATACACCGGCCTCTTTGTTAAATCTCTCTTTCACATAATATATATGAAGATGCTTTTTTGCCCTTGTGACAGCCACATAAAACATTCTTCTTTCTTCTTCCATATCGGCATCAAGAACAGCTTTTGAATGCGGTGTAACCCCCTCATTTGCATCAGGTATAAATACACACTCATATTCAAGTCCTTTTACTCCATGCATTGTCATAAGCAGAACAGCATCTGACTGTTCCTGTCCGTTGTTTAACATTCTGCTCTTTGCCGCCTGCTCCTTTAATTCATCACTGTATGCCTTTATATATTCAAACCAGTCCTCAAAATTGTCATAACTTTTTGCCTCATCCTGAAGTTCATTCAGAAAATCCATCATTTCATCAGGTCGCACCCCTTTATAATCGGCATAATCTTTTATATAGTCATCATAACCTATTCCATTTCTGATAAAATTTATTGCCGCAAACGGTTTGAGATTAGCAAGCATTCCCATATCGTACTCAAACTGTTCAAGTCTGTCTAACATCCATTCCTTATCTTCATAAAAGCTTTTAAGTTCCTCCATATCAACAATATTTTCGGTAAATGCTGCTCTGTGCACATACCTTTTGGGTCTGTTAATTATGCGAAGGAAATCTGCTCTCTCCCTGCTGCCACGCGCTATTTTGATGTATGTTATAATATCTTTTGCAATCCAATGGTCATAAATATTTGGAATACGTTCTTTCATAACAAAAGGAATATTAAATTCCATAAGTTTTGAACTGAGCGTTCTCGCCTGTGTATTTGTTCTGAAAAGAACCGCCATCTCACTGTATGGAATACCTTTGTCTTTGTATTGAAGAATTTTTGCCCTTATGTTCTCACATTCCTCCGATACCCTGTTAAATTCCTTTATTTCGACTTCCTCACCGTGTTCATTGTATGCCTCAAGCCTTTTTTCAAGCCTGTTTTCATTTTTGGCAATAAGTTTTGATGCTGATTCAACTATACTTTTGCTGCATCTGTAATTTATGCCAAGTACATATTTTTTCGCATCCGGATAATCCTTTAAAAACTGTTTCATAATATCAGGTTTTGCACCCCTGAATCCGTAAATAGACTGGTCATCATCCCCGACTATAAACAGATTGTTTTTAGGCGATGCAAGCATTTTTACTATATCATACTGAACCTTATTTATATCCTGAAACTCATCTATAAGAATATAAGGATACTGCCTCTGCCACATCTGCCTTATATCCTCTCTTGCTTTTAAAAGCTCATAACAGTACACCAGCATATCATCAAAATCAATAAGCTTTCTGCTCTCCAATATACTCTGATAACCTGAATATATTCTTCTAAACGACTCCCCGGGACAGTTTGGCGAATAATAATGCCTTAAGTCTAACATTTCTCCTTTGACTTTGCTTATCTCGCTTACAAGCTCATTCAGAAAATCATTTTCGTCCTGCATTTCAATTTCTTCCTTGTTGGCAAGTTCCCTCAAAAGCTGGCGTTTGACATCATCACGTATAATATTATCCGCAGTATAGTGATATGCATATTTTAATATTGTGAAAAATATGGCATGAAATGTACCAAAGTATACTCTTTTGGCATCCCCCGATACCATAGCTTCATATCTTTTTTTCATCTGTACGGCTGCCGCTTTTGTGAAAGTGATAACAAGAATATTTGTATTTTTTACACCTTTTTCTTCGACAAGATATTTTACACGTTCGGTTATAACTCTTGTCTTTCCTGAACCCGGTGTTCCTACAACGAGGCAGGGCCCGTTAAAATGTTCTATTGACTTTTTCTGCTGTTCATTTAAATTCAAAACTGTTGCTCCTAACCGATTTTGGCAGGATTTCAAAATACAACATATGAAATCCTGCCAAAAATAATTTCTTATAATTTGCAATTTATATTTTTCCTAAAACTTTTAAAAATCCATAACCTTAGCAAACATCTCCCTGATATTGCCATATGCCCTGTAATTCGCACGTTCATCACCGACTTTTTCCTTATCATTTAAAAGAAGAAGTTTGTCCCCATTATAATATTTAACCATATAACGGCATAAAGTCGAGTTTATACTGGCTCCCAACACCAGAAGTATGTTTGCATTCTCAACAGCGTTGCTTGCCTGACTTATCTTTCCATTGTCAAGCATCTCTCCCAACAATGAAAACCCGGGACGAAGCGGTATTCCGCACTGTTCGCAGACAGGAATTCCTTCTGAGTGTTTTATATATGCTGAGTCATACAGTTTCTTGCACTTTGGACATATATTCTTATCTACCGAACCATGAAGCTGAATCACATTATTGCAGCCAACCTTTTCATACAGAGAATACACTGAACGTGTAACTACAGCACTCAGCTTACTGCACTGCTGTAACTTATATATCCCGTAATGAATAGATGACGGCTGTGGATTTTCAATATTCAGTATAACTTCCTTATAATATTTAAAGAATAGTTCTGCACGCCGTGTATAAAAAAGCGAGGACGCTATCTCATCATTTGAATAGCCATACTTTTGTTCAATGTCATACGCAATATGTTCAGCCGTAACGCCGTTAAGACCGATATCATATGTAATATTCATACCGGCTAATACAACTATGTTTCCTCCACTGCGTATAATGTCTCTCATTTTTTCAAGAACCTGCTCCATATATACTCCTTTCAAGCCGACCTACATGTGTCACTCTCCAAGATATGTACAAATACTCTTCACTGCATTATCAATTCCAAAAAGGTCACTTCTGATAACAAGGTCATAATTATTTAAATCTGTCCATTTTTCACCGACATGATAATTATAATAATTGCCTCTGCGCTTATCATTTTTCATGATAACATCCGCTGCCTTGCTTTCTTCAATGCCGTATTCGCTTATGGCTCTTTCTATTCTGAATGTCATAGCTGCTTTAATAAAGAGGTTGCATACATCATCTCTTTCCTTCAAAACATAATCAGCACATCTTCCTACAATAATGCAAGGTCCCTCCTCTGCAACTTTTCTGATAACATCAGACTGCGCAAGAAAAATCCTGTCATCAAGTGAAAGTCCGCTAAATCCAAAATCCTGATTTCCATAGACATTTATGCCCATGGCAAGAGAATATAAAAGACTGTTTGTTGCTTTGTCCTCAGCTCTCGCAAATGTTTCCTCGGCAAAACCGCTTTCCTTTGCCGCTCTTGTAATGATTTCATTGTCATAAAATGGTATGTTGTAATGTTCAGCCAGCTTTTGACCAATTTCACGTCCACCACTTCCATACTGTCTGCTTATCGTAATAATCTTCTTCATAGGTCATACCCCCTGTTCCAAACGGCTATTATAATTAGCTATTTTTCATAAATTGTTATAGTTGTATTATACACTTTTTTTGCTATTTGCACAATGAATTTCTACTATAACACTGAAAAAACTCAATCCTATTCCTATTCATGTCTGAGGTGAAATCCAGCTATCGCTTCATCCATGCATTTTCGTGATTGCTCTTTATCTCCTGTTTATTCTCATACATAATTTCGTCTGCTCTCTTGAAAATATCATCAAAGCAACTGTATTTTTTCCT
>OGMW01000721.1_pt1 | contig 33935 bp, 32 predicted proteins | sample 1573281 | NCBI WGS metagenome assembly OGMW01 (sample SAMEA2581907, study PRJEB24529) | metagenome | biome: Human gut stool | place: China | collected 2011 | reverse complement strand
GTCTTTAAAGAAATCTTTGACGGAGAGTTTGTTGACAATGTTATAGGGATATTCTCGATGAATAACTACGATCAGGCCGGTGGATCTGCCTGGAAGTATGATGTGGATAAAAACAACACGTTGAATAACGGAAACAGCTTACATGTGGAAGTTGAATCTTCGGGTACAGAATTCTGGACTTTGCAGATGCGAACAGAACCTTTGGTTGCAAAAGGGCGTAAGTATTCAATAAAGATGAAGCTGAAAGCCTCGAAAGACATTCAGTTTGAAATACGCGTTGAAGGACCATTGAGCCACATGGAATCCATCTCTTTGAAAGCAGGCGAAGTAAAGGAATTCTCCACACAGACAGGTAAAGCTACGGAAGATCAAAATTGTGCTCTGTTCCTTGCTTTGGGAAATTCCGGAAGCGGATATGAACTTTGGATTGATGAAATCGAGTTTACAGCAATGGAACAGGCTGCTGATGGTGGAGACGCTATCATAAAGCAATTATCCGATTTCCCGGATAAGGAGTCGTTGAGAGACTGGATTCTGAAAGAAAGAGGCTGGGAGTTCTGGTATGAAGGAAAGCGCAGGGAAGATTTGATCCGGATGGGGAAATATATAGAAACCGGTAAGAAGTATAGTACTAATTTCTCGGAGAAGAATCTTTTGTTCCCGATTCCTACATCGGTCATTATCGAAAATTCTCATATCGAGCAGAATCCTCATTATTGATCATAAACAATTTATTTATCAGTTTTCAATAGGTATTTTATTAAATAATCATTGATATATGAAAAAGTTAAAGCATTCTATTCTTTCGCTCTTGTTATTGATGGGAGCGTGTATTGTCAGTTGTAGTAATGATGATGGACAGACTTCCTCCACCGATCCGGATGAAGTGGGGGGAGAAAGTTTCACGATTCCTGTATCGAGTTTGCGTTTGCGGGACCCGTTTATTCTGGTCGACAAGAAAACTTCGATGTATTATCTTCATTTCAATAATAACTTGAAAATCAGAGTTTATAAAAGTAAAGACCTGTCCACGTGGAAAGACGAAGGCTATTCTTTTATAGCTAAAAGTGATTTCTGGGGGCAACAGGACTTTTGGGCACCGGATGTGTATGAATATGAAGGACGTTATTATTTATTTACTACATTCAGTAATGCGGGAGTGAAGCGGGGAACTTCTATTCTAGTTTCCGATAGTCCGAAAGGCCCTTTCACTCCACTTGTAAACAAGGCGATTACTCCTTCCGGCTGGATGTGCCTGGATGGATCTTTGTATATTGACAAAGAAGGAAATCCCTGGCTGTTGTTCTGTCGTGAGTGGCTGGAGACCATCGACGGTGAAATTTATGCCCAACAGCTGGCGAAAGATCTGAAAACGACAGAAGGTGATCCGTATCTGTTGTTCAAGGCTTCGGAAGCTCCCTGGGTAGGCTCTATTACAAGTTCCGGGGTGACGGGCAATGTTACGGATGCTCCTTTTATCTATCGTCTGGATGATGGAAAACTGATTATGCTATGGTCCAGTTTCCGAAAGACAGATGGAAAATATGCCATCGGGCAGGCTGTCTCGGCATCGGGTAATGTTCTTGGTCCTTGGGTGCAGGAGCCCGAAACGCTAAATAGTGACGATGGCGGACACGCGATGGTATTCAAGGATCTTAAAGGCAGGCTGATGATTTCTTATCATGCACCGAATTCGCAGACGGAACATCCGGTGATAACACCTATTTATATTAAGGATGGAAAATTTGTAGCTCTGAATTAATGTGGCTTTTTCTTTCTGAACCGTCTATTGTATATAGATTCAGTTGACAGAAATAAATAATCTATTTTGCGGGTATATGTCTCATTATTTAGAAGGAAGTGTTAACTTTGGCGAAATAGATTCTGTTGACCGATGTTGCCGTTATTGTATAGAAGGTAAAGTCAGAAAAGTAAATAAATAATTTGAAGAGCTTATGAAAATAAGAAATCTGGTGTTTGGTGCCATTTGTGGCATTATATTCTTTTCCTGTTCGGAGTCTGGTGGGGGAAAAGAGGTAGAGATGGATCGCTTTGTCACAGACCTGATGGGTAAAATGACGATCCGTGAGAAGCTGGGACAGTTGAACCTTCCTTCCGGTGGCGACTTGGTGACAGGCTCGGTGATGAATAGTGAGCTTAGTGATATGATTCGCAAAGAAGAGATCGGTGGCTTTTTCAATGTAAAAGGAATCAAAAAAATCTATGACCTGCAACGGCTGGCAGTGGAAGAAACCCGATTGAAAACTCCCTTGATAGTCGGGGCGGACGTCATACATGGTTATGAAACGATTTTCCCGATACCGTTGGCCCTCTCATGCAGTTGGGATACGTTGGCTATTCAGCGGATGGCGCGGATTTCTGCCATTGAAGCCAGTGCGGATGGCATTTGCTGGACATTCAGCCCGATGGTAGATATCTGCCGGGATGCCCGTTGGGGACGTATTGCCGAAGGAAGCGGTGAGGACCCTTATCTGGGTTCACTGTTGGCAAAGGCCTATGTGCACGGTTATCAAGGTGACAGTATGCAGGGAAAAGATGAAATCCTTTCTTGTGTAAAACATTTCGCCCTCTATGGAGCATCAGAAGCCGGTAAGGATTATAATACAGTCGACATGAGCCATCTGCGTATGTATAACGAATATCTGGCTCCTTATAAAGCTGCCGTTGATGCCGGTGTAGGTAGTGTCATGAGTTCTTTTAATATCGTCGACGGTATTCCTGCCACGGCCAATAAATGGTTACTGACCGATCTGCTTCGGGATGAATGGGGTTTCGGGGGACTATTGGTGACAGATTATAATTCGATAGCCGAAATGTCCTCCCACGGTGTCGCCCCTCTGAAAGAAGCTTCCATACGTGCTTTGCAGGCAGGGACAGATATGGATATGGTTTCCTGTGGTTTTCTGAACACACTGGAAGAATCCCTGAAAGAAGGAAAAGTGACGGAAGAACAGATAAATGCGGCCTGCCGTCGTGTCCTGGAAGCTAAATATAAATTGGGGTTATTCTCCGATCCGTATAAATATTGTGATACTCTGCGTACCCGGGAAAAACTTTATACGGCCGAACATCGTTCTTCCGCCCGTACGATTGCAACTGAAACTTTTGTTTTGTTGAAGAACGATCATCATCTGCTTCCTTTGGACATAAAAGGAAAGATTGCCCTGATCGGTCCGATGGCAGATGCACGTAATAATATGTGTGGAATGTGGAGTATGACATGTACTCCTTCCCGGCACGGAACGTTACTGGAAGGAATCCGTTCGGCAGCGGGTGATAAGGCTGAAATACTATACGCGAAAGGCAGTAACATATATTATGATGCAGAAACGGAAAAGGCTGCTACGGGTATTCGGCCGCTTGAACGTGGAGACAACCGGCAGTTATTGGATGAGGCTTTGCGTATAGCTGCCCGTGCTGATGTGATTGTAGCTGCTTTGGGTGAGTGTGCGGAAATGAGTGGTGAATCGGTTTCACGTACCAATCTGGAGATACCCGATGCTCAACAGGACTTATTAAAAGCTCTGGTGAAGACGGGCAAACCTGTCGTACTTCTTTTGTTCACGGGTCGTCCTTTGGTTTTGAACTGGGAGGCTACAAATGTACATTCCATCTTGAATGTCTGGTTTGGAGGTAGTGAAACGGGGGATGCGGTTGCTGACGTACTGTTCGGCAAGGTAGCTCCAAGCGGTAAATTGACAACGACTTTCCCGCGTTCGGTGGGACAGTTGCCATTATTCTACAATCATCTGAATACCGGTCGTCCTGATCCTGACAATCGTATATTTAATCGTTATGCCAGCAATTATCTGGATGAGAGTAATGAGCCTCTGTATCCGTTCGGATATGGTTTGAGTTATACAGACTTTGTTTATAGTGATCTTCAGATTAGCTCGGAAACTTTACCTAAAAACGGTGAGTTAACGGTTTCTGTGACTGTTACCAATAAAGGAAACTACGACGGTTACGAGACAGTGCAGCTATATCTTCGTGATATATATGCAGAGATTGCCCGTCCGGTAAAGGAGTTGAAAGGCTTTAAACGTATTTTCCTGAAGAGTGGTGAAAGTCGTGACATTAACTTCGTTATCACGGAAAATGATCTGAAATTCTATAATTCCGGTTTGGAATATATCTATGAACCAGGAGAATTTGATGTCATGGTAGGATCGAACTCCCGTGATGTACAAACCAAGCGGTTTAGAGCTGAATGATGGATACAGTATAACTCAAAGGTGAAAATTAAAATAAATAGACTTGTATATTAATCAATTGAAATAGCATGAAAAATAAATGGTGTGTTAGTGTTGCATTTTTATTCTTTTTAGTGGGGATATGTATAAATGCTTGTACGCAGGAGTGCAACTCCTCAAACAATGATCGTTGGTCAGAAGAGAAAATACAGAAATGGTATGACGACCAGGATTGGCTGATAGGTTGCAATTATATTCCGGCAACAGCAATCAATCAGATAGAAATGTGGAGTGCGGATACTTTCAATCCTAAACAAATAGATAAAGAACTGTCATGGGCACATGATCTGGGTTTTAATACCTTACGGGTTTTCTTAAGCAGTGTAGTATGGAAAAACGATGCGAAAGGCATGAAAAAACGTATGGATGAATTTCTGAATATTTGTAAGAAGTACTCAATTCGTCCTATGTTTGTATTCTTTGATGACTGTTGGAATGCTGAATCTGCTTATGGCAAACAACCAGAACTGAAGCCGGGAGTTCATAATTCCGGATGGGTACAGGACCCTTCGTGCAGCTTGCGCAAGGATACACTGACTTTGTATCCTTTTCTACAAGAGTATGTCAAAGATATTATACGCACTTACGCTCATGATGACCGGATATTGATGTGGGATTTATATAATGAACCCGGAAATAGTAAACACGAGGAAACCTCTTTGTCTTTATTGACCAATGTTTTTCGCTGGGTACGCGACTGTAAACCGTCACAACCGATTACTGCCGGTGTCTGGGACTATAATTCTCCCCGCAAGAATGTTCTGAATGCATTTATGCTGAATCATTCGGATATTATCTCTTATCATAATTACGATAATGAGGCACAGCATGCCGAGTGCATCAAGTTTCTAAAGATGCTTAACCGTCCGTTGATCTGTACCGAATATATGGCCCGCCGCAATGACAGCCGTTTTTGCAATGTCCTTCCTCTGATGAAAAAAGAAAAGACCGGAGCTATTAATTGGGGATTTGTTGCAGGAAAGACAAATACTATTTTTGCTTGGGATGAAGTGATTCCGTCGGGAGAAGAGCCGGAGTTATGGTTCCATGATATTTATCGTTCTAACGGAGTACCTTTTCAGCAGGAAGAAGTCGATTGCATAAAATCTCTGACAGGAAGAAGATAGAATCTCGTATTCATTTTTCATTTCTGTTTTTTAGTTTTCATATAGGTTACTACCATATATTATTTTATTTTTGCATCATTCTTCTTATGATTTGATAACTACTATAATTAAAACCATGAAAAAACTGAAGATTTTATTATTTCTATGTGTTGTCGCATGTACGCTTACGGTACAAGCACAAAAACAATTTACCTTGAACTCTCCGGATGGGAAACTCCAAACAACTATTACCGTCGGTGATAAGTTGACTTATGACATCCATTGTGACGGACGTCAGATACTGGCTTCTTCTTCAATTTCAATGACATTGGATAATGGAGAAGTTTGGGGAGAGAAAGCAAAGTTGGCCGGCACTTCCGGGAAAAAAGTAGATCAGATGGTTCCTTCTCCTTTCTATCGCGCCAACGAACTAAGAGATTACTATAATGAACTGACTCTCCGGTTTAAGAAAGATTGGAACGTAGAGTTTCGTGCTTACAATGATGGTATTGCATATCGCTTTGTCAGCCGGTCGAAGAAACCTTTCAATGTAGTGGATGAAACTGTAGATTACCGTTTCCCGTCCGATATGGTAGCCTCTGTTCCGTATGTAAAAGCGGGGAAAGACGGTGATTACGAATCCCAATATTTCAATTCTTTCGAGAACACTTATACTACTGATCGATTATCGAAACTGAATAAAAAACGTTTGATGTTTCTGCCGTTAGTAGTGGATGCTGGTGAAGGTGTCAAGATTTGTATCACAGAATCCGGTTTGGAGAATTATCCCGGTCTCTATTTATCTGCTGCTGAAGGGGAAAACCGGTTGACGGGTCAATTCGCTCCTTATCCCAAGAAGACGGTGCAGGGCGGACACAATCAACTTCAGATGTTGGTGAAAGAGCGTGAAGCTTACATTGCCAAAGTAGATAACCCCCGAAGTTTTCCATGGCGAATGAGCATTGTTACCACTTCCGATAAAGATTTGGCGGCAAGCAACTTGAGCTATTTGTTGGCTGCTCCTTCCCGTCTGACGGATATTTCATGGATCAAACCCGGTAAAGTGGCATGGGATTGGTGGAATAACTGGAACTTGGATGGCGTTGATTTTATCACCGGAGTAAATAATCCGACTTATAAAGCATATATTGATTTCGCTTCTGCAAACGGAATAGAATATGTAATCCTTGATGAAGGTTGGGCAGTCAACCTGCAGGCGGATTTGATGCAAGTAGTGAAAGATATTAATCTGAAAGAACTGGTAGATTATGCAGCTTCCAAAAATGTAGGTATCATTCTTTGGGCTGGTTATTATGCCTTCGATCGTGATATGGAGAACGTTTGCCGTTATTTTGCCGACATGGGAGTCAAAGGCTTTAAGGTCGATTTTATGGATCGTGACGATCAGTATATGACAGCATTCAATTATCGGGCTGCCGAAATGTGTGCTAAATATAAATTGATTCTCGATTTGCATGGAACGCATAAACCGGCCGGCTTGAATCGTACCTATCCGAATGTGTTGAACTTTGAAGGGGTTAATGGCTTGGAACAGATGAAATGGAGTCCGGCTTCGGTCGATCAGGTGAAGTATGACGTACTGTTGCCTTTCACCCGTCAGGTTTCCGGTCCGATGGATTACACCCAAGGCGCGATGCGTAATGCTTCGAAAGGTAACTATTATCCTTGTAACTCGGAACCTATGAGCCAGGGAACTCGCTGTCGCCAACTTGCTCTGTATGTGGTATTCGAGTCTCCTTTCAATATGCTGTGCGATGCGCCAAGCAACTATATGCGCGAACTGGAATCGACCGAATTTATTGCCAATATTCCGACCGTATGGGATGAAAGTATCGTGCTTGATGGCAAAATGGGAGAGTACATCGTAACGGCACGCCGGGCAGGAAATGTCTGGTATGTAGGTGGAATTACCGATTGGACGGCACGTGATATTGAAGTAGATTGTTCCTTCTTGGGCGACAAGACATACGATGCTACATTATTTAAGGATGGAGTGAATGCCCACCGGGTTGGACGTGATTATAAATGTGAATCTTTCCGGATAAAGAATGACAGTAAGTTGAAGATTCATTTGGCACCCGGAGGCGGTTTTGCACTGAAGATCAAATAATAGCTACTTTAGGTTCTATATTCTATCTAAATATTGAACCGGATTTAATAAGTCTGAAATAGGTTCGATGCTGTATCAGTAAATTTGATACAGCATCGAATTTTTATGAACAGGCCGATTGAGGACCTGCCGTGCAATGACAAATTAGAACGTGTCAGGATAATGCCGCAATACCTGTTCCTATCAGATTGGCATTATTCATACTTTTTATGTCGATCTCTACGTCTTCCAAACCAAATAAACTGAAGAGTTCCCGTAATTTCTCCATGACAATCATATTATAGTTTTTATCTTTTCTGTTCTTGCTCCAGAAAAGACTTCCTTCGGCAACCAGGCAAATTCTCCTTATCTCCTTATTGTATGACTTTAGCAACATGATAAGCCCTGTAAGTGAAGCTGCAACCAATTGCGCCGATCTGCCATATATCCACTGTGCTACCTGCACATACACTTCTTTATAAATATCGGGATAGTTCATGATAGAGGTAAGCTTTTGTGCATCGAATTTTTCTTCAAATTCTTCCAGAGGGAAAGTCGCTTTTAGAATGTCTCCCAAGTACATGCCGGATACAGCTTTCTCGAAACGTTGTCTTCCCGGATTGTCGGAGATTACATCTACCGTATTATCTACTGCAGTGAGGAATGGCGGATGGAAGTTCCCCGACTCCAGATTAACGGGAATCAATCCATCGACCTTATGTGACGGACTTAACTTCTTAATTTTGTCAGCCGGAATAAAAGTAGCCATATTGGTGCCTGTTCCCACAATCAGACCTATATATGCATCGTAACTGCTGTCGGTAAGTCCTGCAAATAAACTGGCTACGGTGTCATTAAGCACTTTTATATTCGTAAACTTGATTTTATTTCTTTCGTTTAGATAGTCCAGTAAAGGCTTCCCTACCACTTCTCCGATCATCTCTTTTATGTCAACTCCTTTTGTCCAGCGTAAGAGTTTGGCATCTCCGCTTGGCACAGACTCTGTCGGATAAGAAAAGCAATATCCGATTGGCATTTCTTTCTCCCGTTTTATTCCGGTAATCATGTCTGCCAATTCTTTGAATAACTCCTCGCGGGTATAGCCGGGAGATTTCATAACCGACATGTCTTTCTTCCAACCATTGTTGGGGTGAATGGTTGGAGGAACTTTACTGAAGTCAACGATTGCCACCCGATAATTGGTTCCTCCCAAATCAAGCACTAACGATTTACCATTAATACTACTTGCTTTCGGAGTGATAAAAGTTGGAATGCATTGTATCTCTGCATTTTCAGTGTTCAATCCCTCTTCTACTTTTGCTTTGAATGAACGGGCAATTTCTTTGAGTTGCTCATTATCTAACTGAAAAATATTCTTCTCCATGATATTGACTTTTATTGTGTATACTATGATATATATGAATAACAACTGAAAAGGAATTTTGCTCGGTCGGTCGGTATACGGTATATGGATTCGGCCGGATTCCTGATTTATCTCTTTCTTTTTTGCTCTTTCCTAAAAAATAACCTTTCGTTGAATTCAAGTTCTCCTGCAAATGATTTTTCATTTTCATTTCTCATGTTCTCATAAGTGGTATGGTATTTGTTTGTAAATCAATAATATAATGCTATGAGAAATAAACTGTAAAATGGTATTTCTCATAGTATTTCCATCATTTATCCTTAAAAAAGCTGCATTTCTCATCGGTTTCAACTCATTTCTCCTCTTATTCTCATACTCCTTTTATCTATTTTGCTCATTTCTCATGCATGATGGCTGTAGCTTTTTCCGGACTATCGCCGGACTTGCGATTATTCCTTTCCTTATGTCGTTTATTAATCAACTTCCTATTGTTTACTGCTTTCCTGTGTATCATTCACCTTATATCTTTATGTTTTTCCTTAATCATTTTCATTCCTTCCTACCTGTATCTGTATCGTTCCACTCCAGTGAACAGATCTTTGTACTAGAGTGAACGGTTCTTTCCACTGGAGTGCAACGATCTTTCCACTAGAGTGGAACGAATAACATCTTCCTTATGTAAAATGGTATAACTTAATGATTCGCAAATTATTAGTTAGTCTGTTTCATACAAATAAGCAATGAGCTGTTTGCAAGATGCTATTGCGTAGGAATAAGAGAACAATGCACAGAGAATCGATGCACTTGGCACCCAAAAGAAAATCGTGGAGAAAATAGTAGAGAAGCAGGCCGATTATCTGCTGGAAGTTAAAGATAATAGAAGGGCATACGTTTGTGTCGTCCAATAAAATGTGCTATTTTTGTGATACTGAATACTTAAACTTTCATCGTATGCAAGCAGAAATTACCATCCCCTATGCCATTGCCAACTTCGCAGAGATGCGTGAACGCGGTTTTTACTATGTAGATAAAACGAGATACATCACTTTGTTGGAACAATACAAAGCTCCGGTATTCCTCCGTCCCCGACGTTTTGGCAAGAGCCTGCTAGTGTCTACGCTTGCTTACTATTACGATGTGAACGAAGCCGACCGGTTTGAGTCCCTGTTTGGCGGAACGTATATCGGCAACCACCCCACGAGTGAGAAGAATAAATACATGGTGATGCGGTTTGACTTTTCACAACTGGCATTGGCTAATTCGATGGAAGGATTGGAAAAGAACTTCAATGACTTGCTGTGTCCCGCTATCAATATGTTTGTGAAAGGAAGGGCGCGTTATCCGCGTTTCTTTGAAGGTTTCGGCTTCAGGAATATGGATAGTGCTTCGCAGATGCTTTCAGATATCCTCGATTGGGTGACAAGCAACGCTCTGCCACCTCTCTACATACTGATAGATGAATATGACAATTTTACCAATCAACTGCTTACCGCTTACAAAGATCCTTTGTATGAAAGTGTCACTACGGGCGAAAGTTTCTTGCGTACTTTCTTCAAGGTAATAAAGAGGGGGATTGGCGAAGGAAGCGTCCGTACATGCTTCTGCACCGGCGTGCTTCCTGTCACTATGGATGACCTCACTAGCGGGTACAACATAGCGGAAATAATTACACTGGAACCTGAATTTGCGGAGATGCTGGGCTTCACTCACGATGAAGCGGCGATTTATCTGCGTTATGTGCTTCAAAAGTACGATCGTAACAACAGTACGTTCGAGGAAATATGGAGTTTGATTTTAAATAATTACGACGGTTATCGTTTTCTACCCGATGCCCGACCGTTGTTTAACTCTACGATATTGACTTATTTCTTTAAAAAGTTTGCAGTGAACAAAGGTGATCTTCCTGACGAAATGGTGGATGAGAATCTCCGCACGGACATTGGCTGGATACGCCGCCTCACTCTCACACAAGAGAATGCGAAAGAAATGCTGGATGCATTGGTGATAGATGATGAATTGATTTACTCCCTGCCTGATCTTCGTAGTAAATTTAACAAGAAGAAATTCTTTGAAAAACAGTTTTATCCCATTAGTTTATACTATTTGGGAATGACGACATTGAAAAATAAATTTAAAATGGCATTGCCCAATTTGACTATGCGCAGTGTCTATATGAACTATTACAATGAGATGAACGTAATAAGCGATGATGCACGCCGCTTTGTACCAGTCTACGAACAGTTCATGGACAATCGTCAATTGGAACCATTGGTCGAGAACTACTTCATCGAATATCTCGGTCAATTCCCTGCCCAGGTATTCAACAAGGTAAATGAGAACTTCATCCGCTGTTCTTTTTACGAAGTCTTAAGTCGTTATTTAAGTGGTTCCTATACCTTTGCCTTAGAACAGAATCTGCCTTCCGACCGTACTGATTTGGTGTTGACCGGTATTCCCGGCACTTCGTTTCACAATGACTGCCGGGTGGTAGAGTTTAAGTACTTTAAGGCGAAGGATGCCAATGTTGTGGAAAGTTTGGAAGCACCTCGTGCCGAGGATGTGGAGCAAGTGAAAGGATATGCCGCTGACATTAACCGACAATTCCCTGCGTATAAGATACGTACTTATGTCGTATATATAGCGGCAGGGAAAGTGTGCAAAGTGTGGGAAGCGGAGTGATGATTGCCCAGGCTGATTGAAGGGCTTTTGCATGGTCGCTTTCACCCGCTTTCCTATTCAAGGCAGAGGCTTCAGGAAAAAGGTGGAAGCGGCGAAGGCTGTAGTTGTTTCATGGGATAATATGGGACTTTTGGCTTTATAGTAAGAATCTTGAGGTCTATTGGTTAGTAAACATATTTTTTTCTTATATTTGTAGTTCAAGAGCACAAGATAAGGAGAATGATGAAACTGTCCGCTTATTCTTTTAAACAATTATTGTCAGGAGGTCTGCTTTGTTGTCTAATTTTGCTGGCTGCCTATTTATTTCAGGCTTTCTTCCCTGAAATGTATGTTGATGCGTTTTCATCTTCCATACATCTATTGATGTGGTTGACACTCTTTGTGGGGGCTTTACTGTGGACATTTCGTGCAAAGGGAGAACGTATCGGTATTTCAGAAATAATAGATTGGCAGTTCATAGCCGCTTTTATTTTGATTACGGCAGATCAGATTTATATCATTATGCCGAAAGAAATTCATCTGGATGTAGCACCTGCATTGTCGGGATATACTATTCCTGTATTGGTTGTTGTTGGCATAATGGTAGCTGGTACAATTAAAGTCTCCGTTGCATTGTATCAAAAATTGGCTGACGAACGTCGACAAAACAATCTTCAAGCTCAAAGAATACAGCAATTGATGGATGATCCTCCGGTAGAACAGAAGGGTGTTTCTTTTCTTCGTATGCTTATTGAGAACCGCTCTATCGCTCAATTATCTGTTAAAGATTATCTTTTATTAGTAGAGGAGTGCCATCTGATTGATCCTGATTTGTTTGCTTGGTTGAGAAGGCAAGGTTGTCAACTCACACCGCGAGATATTGTATTATGTGTGCTTATTCGAATGTGTAAAACGAAAGAGGAAATATTATCTATATTTTGCATTAGTGATGGTACCTATCGTACAATGAAGTCTCGTACTCGAAAACGTTTGGGTATTGGAGAGGTGGATTTGGAAGATTTTTTGCAGAACGGATTAAAATAATAATTTTTGTAGAGTACCTATTAATCGTATAAATGTATCAATAATAGCCAAACTTCCACCCATGATCATATAGTAAAACCATACTCGTTTATTAGAATATGGTTCTTGTGGAAATAGACTGATAGCTCCTGTCACAAATGTTGTTCGTGCAAGGAGCTCAAAGAAAATAATTAGAAAATCTTGAAATGTATAGTTTATGTTGTCAATAAAGCGATCTAAATAGCACATTGCAATACTGGCAAGCCACATTACATTATATAGAAATATATATATAATTATTCTTTTATACATTCTTCGTATTCTTTATCAGCTGCTCTTTGGTCTCTCCTGTAGTTGGCTGATGCTTGTGCATAACAATAGGTAGTTGGAGATTCTGCTTTACATTTAGCTATGGCATTATTATAATCTGTTTCAGCTTGTGCATAGGCTGCTTGTCTCAATTCTTCGCACTTGTTGTTACCATTTCCTTCTTTGCGTGTTTTTAATATCTTTCTTTTTGCTAGCTCACGACTTTTGGCATATTGCCTGAATAATAACAACCGTTCCTCTTCACTTAATCTTAAAAATACTGTATGCTCAAGCAAGCCTTTTTTAGCTTCATCCATTTGTCGGAGTTCTTCTTCCAGATTCGCTTTTTTGATGAAATCTTCCATATACTCATCATCATTCAGACTTTCCATGAGTTTGTCATATTCTTCATTATTTAGTTTGGATGTATAAGCACCAAACTTGTCCGCTAATTGCTCACTACATCTTTCAAATTCATAAAACTCGTCTGAATTGGCAACGGAATCTATCAATACATTTCCTGTATTCCAAGTTTGAGAGACCAAACTGCGTGTTTGGGCAATTGAGTTTACTTCTGTTGTTGTCTCATTCGTACAGTTGTATTCATCGGTGCTACAACTATAAATAAGGAATGTGGTCAATAATATTCCAAACAGTGTAATTACGTATATACTACTCTGTTTTTTGTTTTCGCTTTTCATGTCTTGTTTATAATTTAAATAAGGAAAAACAAAGAAAGGGATTTTACAGCAATTAGATGGAATGTTTTGTTCAAAAAATGAAATAATTTGTTCAAATAGCTGTTTGATGACTATAATAACTCATATATCAATGTTACAATTTAGATATAAAATGACGTTTGTCAGGGTTCTATATGCCCGATAAATGCCTATATGACAGGGATAGGAGTGTAACGCCTCCTTGAATGGCGTTTGTTATACTCGTATCTTTGTGTAAAAATAATATTATGAAAGCAATGACAAAGCTGATTCCTATTATTTGCCTTTCCATTATTATAGGAGGCTCTCTTTTTTTATTTTTGTTTACAAGAGAAAAGAAGGATATTTTCTAAAAAAGATGTTATTATGAACTAATGCAGAATTTTAATTTATAGATAGTATGAAAATAAAAAAAAGAAAATGTTATTTCATCACTTTAGTTTTAATGGCTTTGGTGATTATTGTTGCCTGTAATTGTAGTTCTGACGTAAAAGTCGACTCAAACAAACTTAATCTAATAACTATGGCTGCTATGAATGCGGATAGTTGGCCAATGCCAAAATTATCAGAAAAGGAGGCATCTTTGGTTGATTCGATTTCTAGATTGGATGCGTTTATCAATTATCATAACGCTTATCAGCAATTGATAAAAAAAACGAGTTCTTATTTTGCTAATTTGAGTTCTGAAGAAATGGAAGAGTTTACACAAAATGGGACTGATACTGCTTTTATATCAGATTTTATGAAAAAAATGGATTCATGTATAAATATTGAAATAGAAATTAAAGCTGTAGAAGAAGCAGGCAAGGATTTTGATAAAATGATTAAAGGGTTGGAATTAACAGAAGCGGAAAGAATAGCTCTAATAATCAAAAAGTTTAAGTAAATACTAACATTGGTATACTTGTCTTCGTTTGGGGATGAGTGCTGGATTTGGTATATAATGTATTAATAAATTTGTAAAATATGATGTTAAAAAGAAAAACATTTTTTGTCTCATTGTCTCTCACTTTGTGTATGACATTAGTTATTCATAGTTGTAGCTCGAATGAATATGATTTTGTCGATGATGATGCCCTAGCAACAGAGAGTCTTGGAAACTTAGGTTATAGAACTACCCTTGTAGATTCAGTCGCTACATCTAACGATTTCTTGGATTTTGTAGAAAGTTGTAATCTATTTTCCGATAAAATGGATGAATACATATCTGCGCTAAGTCAAAAAGAAAAAGAAGAATTAATTAGTAATGCGAATAATGATGACTTTGTGTTGAAGTTTATAGATTGTATTGATATTGAAAAAGAAGTTTTAGCCATATCATTGGCAAAGAGAAGACTATTGGATAATACTTCTTTTTTGCGATTAAATGAGTCAGAGAAATCGCAGCTTTTTGATGGCTGTTTTGTGACGAGAGGGCATATACTTATGAAGACGCGAGGTGGTGAAGGAGTAACTCAACAGGAATGTGAAAAAGCTAAGAAGAAAGCATACGATATTGCTTATGACGCTTTCATACGGAGATTATTACTTTGTGATGATTTGCCGGACAGGGAGAAATATGCATGTCAAGTAGCAACAAAACTGAATTATGAAGCAGAGAAGTCGCAAGCAGATACTGAATATAAAAGATGTATGGAGAAAGTAAAGAAATGAAATAATTTGTTCAAATAGCTGTTTGATGACTATAATAACTCATATATCAATGTTACAATTTAGATATAAAATGACGTTTGTCAGGGTTCTATATGCCCGATAAATGCCTATATGACAGGGATAGGAGTGTAACGCCTCCTTGAATGGCGTTTGTTATACTCGTATCTTTGTGTAAAAATAATATTATGAAAGCAATGACAAAGCTGATTCCTATTATTTGCCTTTCCATTATTATAGGAAGCTCTCTTTTTTATTCTTGTTCACAGAAGAAGAAAGAAGAGACTGTTATTGTACTTCCGTTGGAGACAGCTTTGTCACAGGCTAGAGAAAATCGTGTTGAACTTGAGAAAGTATTACATCGTTATCAATCCAATCCATCGGATAGCTTGAAATATAGGGCAGCTCGTTTCCTGATAGAGAATATGCCATCTTATACCTATTATAAAGGTAAGCTGTTGGAACAATATCTCACTTTCTTTACTCTCTTGCAAGAAGCGCGGAGTAAAAAGATATATCCACAAGCAATGATAGATTCTATCAGAAGGATGTATGGACCATTTTCTTTAGATTCTTTGCAATATTATGAAGATATTACTACGGTGGATTCTGCTTATTTGTGTAGTAATATCGATTGGGCATTTAAAGTTTGGCAGGAACAGCCTTGGGGGAAAAATGTATCTTTTGCCGATTTTTGCGAGTATATTCTTCCTTATCGTATTGGTGATGAAACATTAAGCTATTGGCGTGAGGATATTTATCGAAAGTATAATCCTTTGCTTGATTCGTTGCGTGCTTCCACGGTTCTTGATATAGAAGATCCGCTTGTTGCCGCCCGCTGTTTGTGCGATTCTCTTCGTAAACGTAGCCGCTTTTTTACAACTACGGTTCCGCAAGGACTTCCTCATGTAGGGCCGGAGATTGCCCAAAGCGTTTCGGGCAGTTGTCGTGAACTTTCCGATTATGTCGTTTATGTTTGTCGTGCGTTGGGAATTCCTTGTGCCATAGAGTTTATGCCTCTTCATGGAGGTGGAAATGATGGGCACCAGTGGGTGTCGTTCACAGATAAATATGGTTCGCTTTATTTTCAGGAGTATCCGGATAAGATAAAAGAAGTCCGTAAGGATAAGATGTGTGGAGCTTCGAAAATAAAGGTTTATCGGAATACGTTCAGTCTTAATCGTATTATGCAGGCAGAAATGCAACGCTTGGATACGGCTGTTGTACCTTTCTTCCGAGATCCGCACATCGTTGACGTAACAGCCGATTACGCAAAGACATACAAAAAGAAACTGGAGATTCCTGCATCTATGCTTTATTCGGGAAAGCCCCGTTCGCGTATAGCTTATCTTTGTGGCAGTAGCCGCATGGATTGGGAGCCTGTGGCATGGGCGGAGTTTGATGGTAAACATCTTGCTTTCAGCGATGTCCAAATAGAACCCGTCATGCGGATAGCAACTTATGAACGAGGAAGGCTTCGTTTTTGGACTGATCCTTTTGAAATTACTGTTTCCGGTGAGTTTCATGTTTTTACTCCGTCAGATAGTGTTCAGGATGTAATGCTGTTTGCTAAATTTCCTTTGTGGCAAGATGAGAAGTATCAGAAACGTATGATAGGAGGTGTTTTTGAAGGAAGCAATGATCCGGATTTTCGTCAGAAAGAGGTGCTTTTCCTGATAGAAAAGCAACCCGAACGGTTACGGACAATGGCGTATTCCCGTTCCTTGACGCCTTGTCGGTATGTCCGCTATATAGGACCGGAAAAGGGACATTGTAATGTGGCGGAAATAGAGTTTTATGAAGCGGGTGGACTGTTGCCATTAAGCGGTAGAGTTATAGGCACTCCCGGTTGCTATCAACAGGATGGCTCGCACGAATATACAAATGCGTTCGACGGTAATACTGAAACGTCTTTTGATTACACGGAACCCTATGGCGGCTGGACTGGGCTAGACTTAGGCACGCCCAAGGTGATAGATAAGATAATTTATACGCCTGCTAACCGGGATAATTATGTTCGTTCGTTGGATGACTATGAATTGTCTTATTGTACAAAGAGAGGGTGGAGGACGTTAGGACAGCAAACGGCGATGTTGGATTCGTTGGTTTACAGGAGGGTTCCTAAAGGAGCATTGCTGCTGTTGCAGAATCATACACGCGGGAATCAGGAACGGATTTTTGTGTATGAGGAGGGAAAGCAGGTGTGGAAGTAGTAAGTTGCTTTACATATTTGTTAATTTTAAAAGTACATTGTTATGAAAAAAGTATTGTTAGTTTTAGGTTTTATTTCTTTTATCCTTGTTGGATGTAGTTATGAAGTTGATAGTTTAGAGACTTCGGATTCTGTGAATTCAAATATCATCGGAGAGTATATAGATGTTTCTCCTGATTTAATAGATTTCAGTAATGTACAGAGGTGTAAGGCTGAAATAAATCATTATATGAAAGCTTTTGCAAGATACCATGCTTATGTGGATTCTGATGGAGACAAATTAATATATAAAGGACCAAATTCTACTGATTTGAATATTTCACAGCGATTGTTTACTCATCTAGAACAGGGCTTAAGGCAAACAAATGATGATATTGCGAAAGGAGTTATTTGTTTGATTAAAGAAAACGGACAATATAAATTGGTATCTCCAAAATCGTTAGGTAAGAGAAAGAAAATATCTCGTGTGATGTTGAAAACACGTGGGGTAGAAGCTGATGGAACACCTTTTAAGCCTGGAGATTTAAGTGGTTCGGAGGAGGAAATCGGAGAATCTGTTGTAAATGGATTGAAACAGTTCTTTGCCAATGTTAATAGTGAAGAAAGTTATTATGGCTATATAGGAGATTACGTGGATCTAACATCGCGTGATTGGTCGCAAGATGGTTCAATGATTGATGGCTATTTTAGATTTAATGAACAGCCCTGTTATTATTCAGTAGTAAATTTGAATGCTGGAATGAATGATAATATAGGGTATAATGAATTATGTACATCTGAAATTGTCGAAGATAATATAAATAACGTATATCAGATTAAAGCTATAGCTTGTTATCAACAGACTTCTGCTATTGTGATTACAGTTTATGATTATGATACTTTTCAGGCAATGAGGAAGTATTTAGGTTGCTAATTTATTGTTACTAAAATGAAACAAAAGATTTGTTTATTCCTCTTGGGAGTCATATTGTTTGCTTGCCAGGCAAGTGCACATTCTACAGCAGATAGTATATCTGCTGTAGAGACAGAAATGATTAACTTTTTCCGTTCTACATTGCAACGTAACTACGGCAGTTCTGACGGAAAAGCAGTAAAGTTGATGATGGATGCTCTTCTGCATTATAAATTTCATTATATTATTGATGTGGATAAAGAGGCTTTGAAAGCTATTAATGACAAACTTTATCCGGATATGTTTGGTAGCTATTTTGTAGAGACTAAAGAGCATCCGATTGATTCACTTCATACGAATTGGAAACGGTACGATCCTTATCATATTATTTGTGGCTATGAATTCAAGAAACAACTGAATGGAGAAACTTATTATCAGAAGGAACTGTCACAGGCTACATCTCCTTTATTTAAGGAAATATGCAATGCGTATGAAGCAACCGGCAGTTTACCTTTTACTGTCGTTTTGGGAAAGTTCCGAGCCAACAACCATCAATGTTTGGATGCTTTTGAAACGGATAGGGATGTTCAGATGCTTTTCGCTTTCTTCTTTTGGCGTTATTTATGTTATTGCGTGAATATTGATTTTATGACAGGAAAGGATAAAACGAAGTTATATATAGATATGAGAAGATAAGAAGTATAAGTTTAATTTCATCAATAGACGGTGATAAATCATTTTTTATAATATGAACAGACAGAAAATTTATTTGGCAATAGTCTTGGCATTGATATTCATGTCAAGTTGTGGCTCTTCTGCTAAGTTAGCAAAGAATCATGATGAAATGAAGAGTGATCCAAGAATATGGGATTATCTTAACGTCAGTGATAGAGAACGTACATTGGTTGATTCTATTGTAGCATTGGATGAATATGCTGTATTTCTTGATTCATACAAAAAGTATCGGACAAAGAAGAATGCTATGCGTGAGGGCGAAGATGTGGAACAAACGAAAGAGTTTGCGGAATATTCGGCAGCGTGTTCTAAAATATTCAGGATTATTGATAAGTTGAAATTAAGTAAAGATGCGTCTATCGCTGTGTTTGAGAATGTGTATAGAGCTGCTAATAATAAATTGAATTAATAAAGAATATGATCCGGGAAGATAAAACGCCAACTAAAAAGATGCTGTCGACCAAGAATAACATTTATATAGGGTTGTGTATCTTATATATATTGTTATCAATGATAAACAGGAAATATCCAATAGGAGATGTAACGCTGAATATCGTTTATCTTTCAACATGGTTTTTTCTTTTATTGTGGGAAATTGTAGATGTACTTATAAATAAAAAGAAAGATTTTGGTTGCATAGTTATAATTTCAATTGTGCTGGTTACGTCCATCGCAAATATGTTGAGGTAGATAGAGACGAGATAACAAAAAGTATAAATTTAATGTATGCAGAAATGAAATATACACGGACATTATTAATTATTGTATTTGCCTCTGTTGCCCAGCTATTTTACGGGCAAGAAAGATACACAATCAGCGGTGAGTTTCCAGATCGTTCTTTGGATGGTGAGTATGTGTTTCTATATGAATATTCAGCTCTTGTTGAAGAACCTGAACGTATGAGGCAAGCATTCAAAGATACCATATTGGTAGTTGGTAATACATTCCATTACGAAGGAACGCTCAACCGGAAACCTTTTTTGGTTTCTCTCTCTTGCAGTAAAGGTAGACAGTTTCGTTATAATACCTCTTTCGTTATAGAACCGGGGGATATTCAACTTCGCATTGTTGATTGGGGAAGTGAGGGGAATGTTTCCGGTGCTCCTATTAATAATGATTATAATGCGTACATTATCGAATGTAAAAAGCAAGTAGACAAGATGCTCTATTTGATGAGAACCAGGCGGGAAGAGGAAGCGATGAAAAGTGATGCACGTCTAAATGCGTTGTTTCGAGATGCGTATATACGTTCCACAGAAGGTCGTTTGTTTTTTGGAGAAAAATATGCCCATTATCCCGATGTTATCCGATCTTGGTTGGCTATGTATATAGACCCTATTAATCAAACTGCGGGAGATGAGGCTATTTTATCGCGATTCTTGCATGTTGTCGATTTAATGCCTGAGGCAGAACGCGATATTCTTTTAGCTTGGCGGGAGTATAGAACCGAGTTGCAAGAACATATGGTAAAGGCCAGGGCCTTGAAAGATAGTTTAGATGCAAAAAAGCCTCGTTTTATTGAGGTTGCTCCTAATCATTCATCATCAACAACGGAAAAATTATGATAGGATATGAAATAGCTATTAATGATCAGTCACCTGTGGTTGTCACGTCACCTGACGTGGCATCTGTCATGGTGCATAGCAATTACTCTTTCGGTGATAGTATTTATGTAGGAGGCTTGAATACTTCGAGAAGAATCGTTTGGATAGATGAAAAACTGAAAGTGGGAGATAGGGTTCGAATAAAAGTTGTTAAAGTGTCAGCGGTATCTCCTACTGTGAAGATGACCTATGATCGGGAAGAATTGAAGGCAAAATACGAACGACTCAAAGCCGAGCTTGAGGCAAAGGGATTTATATAGAATATTGATATGAAAGGGCTTTTAGTAAAAAGTAAAGATAAAATTAGCAAGGCTGGCATTCCTCAAAACGGAGTTGGTCTTGTTGGTGACATAACTTGGCATAGTGGTGCGGATTGGTGCGTTAGCGGTTTGCGGGTGTCCGATGAGATGCATATGGTATGGAACGGAGGTCTGTTGGAAGTCGGGGATGAGATAGAAGTGGAAGTAGCAGAATTTGATGAGGCTTCAGCGACTGTTTGGGAAGAAAAGCATTGCTGTCCGACACGAACAGTATCGAATGACACAGATAATCCGAAGGAATGGGAGCATAAACTGGATCTCTACTATCGGTTGAAAAAGGTCTTGGAGGATGAACACTTGATTTAATATTAGGATAGAAATGATAAGACTCTTTCACATTTTGTTTGCCGCAGCATGTATAGGCAGTATGTTTGTATATTCCCACCAATTTACAGACGCATATATTGTGCCTAAATGGTGCTGGGTTTTGTTCGTGCTGTTATGGATGCTGGTATGTGCTGCAATTCTGGCATTGCAGCGTAAATCCGTATTGGCAGACACGGTGATATGGGGAAGTATCGTTGTTTTCAGTTGTTGGTTGCAGGCTGTTTATGGAATATTGCAATACGTAGGTTTATTTTCTTCTCATGCAACCTTTCGTGTGACCGGTAGTTTTGATAATCCGGCTGGATTTGCTGCTTGCCTTTGTGCAGGATTGCCTTTTGTCGTTTTTTTGATAATACATAGGAATAAATACATTCGGTACGCCGGATGGCTGGCAGGGGGAGTGATAGTGTTGGCCATATTTTTATCTCATTCGCGATCCGGTATGGTAAGTATCGCTGCGGTATGTGTCATGTTTTTGTGTGGAAGATTCGTTCATGGGAGATTGTGGAGATATTTATTATCGGTATCTATGATAGGATTGTTAATAATCAGCTCCTATTGGTTGAAAAAAGATTCGGCAGATGGCCGGTTGTTGATTTGGCAGTGTGGCTTGGAAATGGTGAAAGATGCTCCTTGGACGGGACATGGCCTCGGAAGTTTCGAGGCTAAATATATGGACTATCAGGCGGACTACTTCAAAGAATATGGTTCGCAAAGTCGCTATGCAATGTTAGCGGATAATGTAAAGCAGCCTTTCAATGAATATTTGGGAGTTCTGATTAATTTCGGAATTGTCGGATTGGCCTTGCTTTTGGGTATTGTGGGGGCACTTGTGTATTGTTATAAGCAAAATCTTACACAGGAAAAGAGAATAGCTTTTTATATTTTGTTATCAATAGGCATATTCTCTCTCTTTTCCTATCCGTTTATGTATCCTTTTACGTGGATGGTGACATTTCTTGCCGTTCTCATGTTGACTGCTGATTATTTGAAGCAGATAAAGATAGGTATATGGGGCAGGAATATAATGTATACAGCAACAATGATGTGTTTCTTCTGGGGACTGGTTAGGTTGGGCGAACGTACGCAGTCGGAACGCAGTTGGCAGGAGGCTTCGGAGTTAGCTCTTTGTCATTCGTATGATGAAGCTCTTCCGTACTATGTGAGCCTGAAACATCAGTTCAAAGATAATCCTTATTTCCTGTATAATTATGCTGCTGTTCTCACAGAAGTCAAGGAGTATGAGAGGGCTTTAGAGGTGGCGTTGGAGTGCCGCAAGTATTGGGCGGACTATGATTTGGATTTGATGATAGGGGAGAACTACCAACATTTAGGTAAACCGAAACAAGCTGAAATATATTATAAGAATGCTTCAATGATGTGTCCTGCTCGTTTCGTCCCTTTAAATTTTTTATATGACTTATACGAGGAAACCGGAGAGAAACAAAAAGCATTAGAGGTGGCGAAAAGAGTAATGGAAACTCCTGTTAAAGTAAAATCCTTGGCTGTTAATCAGATTAGGTATAAAATGAAACAGGCTGTATTGAAATCTGGAATTCAAGAAATGTATTAAAAGAATGATTGCTAAATGTTAGAATTATATTTATGACAGGTTGGTAAAAAGGATGAAGGTACGGCAAATACTTCAAGATGTGCAACGATTGTATATACCTTGTAAGATAGAGAACAAAATTGCTATGTAATTATATAAAAAATGAAACAGATATGAAGAAGCGAAAATTTATTTATTCTATTTTTATTTTATCTTTGACATGGGTTGTGATGTTTATTGGTTGTCAACAAGAAGAGACATTCTATGAATTAAATGATAGAGAGGCTTATTTGGCCCTTCCTTCTAACGTTAACTTTGATAAACTGACAAAGGAAGATTTGAAGATAATATCTTTGGCTTTTTTCCGTTTAGATATAAGAGAAAATGAATATGGATTATTGGAAATAGTTCAAAATAAAGGTAAGGATATAAATATTTCAGAGGAACTATTTGATTATTTTCAATTTATTGCTGAAAGTAGCAATAAGAAGATTATGTCAGAAATTCGTTTTACTAGAAGTAGTATCCGTACAAGAGAAGAAACGGGAAATACGTCTACTGACTGCGTAGCTCGTAGTATTGCATATGCAACTGGACAAAAGTATGAAGACGTTAATTCTTGGATTACTGATGCTTATGGAAGCAATGGCGTTCCTTCTGATAAATTTTATTTTGCAATGAATCACTTTTGTGACGATGGGGCTCAAGTATCATTGCCTATGTTTAATGATATGGATATTAAAGGTGATAGTGAAAATAAGTATGTAATAGTAATTAATGCTGCACATGCAGTGAATGTTGTAGCTAAAACGGGTTCTGAAATTATGTATTATGATGCACAAGCAGATAAATATGGTTTTTGTACTACACCTAGTGTGACACATATTTATGAAATACGATAAAACATAGCAGAATTAATATCATGTTTTGTATATTATAATAATATGGTTTAGATCATGAGAACAACAATTGTATTTTTTATTATTTTATTGTTTGCATCAACGGACATATCAGCTCAAAGGAAATTTTTTAAAGAGTATCGTTCGGAATGTGCCCGACGGTTTGACATAGAAATAATAAAGCCGAAAGGATTTAAGACTATTGATAAAATGATTCCATTTAAGGTGAATGAAGGAAGAAGCATAGGCTCATTCTATCGTGTGGCGTTGGAATCAAAAGATAAAGATTGCTTGATTCTATATCCATTCTTTATTGAAAATAGACCTCGTGGTATTGCAAAAAGTATGGCTTATGGTGAAGTAATGGTGGCATTGAACTTAGCACCGGAAGAGGATGACGAGATGGGACCGAATCTGGTGAATGGCAAATTTGTGCTTTCAAGAAGAAAGACAAGCCGCAATAAGGAAACGGCAAAGCTTGACACTGCCCGCTATATAAGAGTGATCTCAGAGGAGGATATGGGGAATTATTTTAATGCCGATACAGTATATGTATATGATATTCCGTTATTGAAACCTTATAAAGGAATCTATAAAGAGTGTATCGGAATAAATATGGCGAAAGAGGGGCATCCGTTCGGAATGATAAAAGTTCTCCTTGCGGAAGGATGTGATGCGAAAGACAAATATATGAAACAGCTTTTTAAAAGTATACGTTACAGTGATAGTATACCGGATTATAAGGCGAGAATGAAACCGAAAAATTATAAAAAGAAATAACCATGAGAAAGTATATCCTTTATTTGTTAGCTATCCTGTTGGCAGCCTGTTCGAAAAGTGTTCCTTATTCTGACGAAACTATTAAAAATGACCTTCGTGTGCCTGCTTATCCGCTACTGATGCTCCACCCGCATCTGCGTTTATGGTCGACAACAGATCAGTTGACGGAGAAGAATATGATTTTTACTAATGGGAAAAATCTTCCTTTTGTCGGTTTCCTGCGGGTGGACGGAACGATGTACCGCTTTATGGGTAGACGTGAACTACCTATGCAAGCCATTGCACCAATGGCATACGATTATGAAAGCTGGGAAGGAAAGTTTACTTCTCTTAGACCGGATGAAGGTTGGGAACAACCGGATTTTAATGATCAATATTGGCAGGTAAGTGAAGGGGCATTCGGTACACGCGACAGACGTGAAACGAGAACGCCGTGGCTTTCAACTGATATCTGGGTGCGGAGGGAAATCGTGGATATTGATCCATATTTGCTTGAGAATAAGAAGATTTATTTGCGTTATTCGTATGATGACATACTTCAATTATATATTAACGGAAAACTAGTCGTGAGTGCAGACCACGCAGCGGCAAATTTAAAAGTTGAGCTGCCGGATTCTATCCTGAATACAATGAAGAAAGGAAAAGCCATTATTGCAGCTCATTGTGAGAATAAAAAAGGTAGTGCATTGGTCGATTTTGGCTTATTTGCAGAGGAATCGGGAATATTAGTAGAAGGCATAGCTCCTGTTGCAAAAGAGAAGGAATGGATAGGAAAATATACAACAGAACAATCTGAAGAGGGTTGGGAAATGGCTGCTTTCAATGATAGCACATGGACACAAGGAAGTGCTGCTTTTGGCACGGAAGGCGGACCGAGTGTTGCTACTCCTTGGAATACCAATAGGCTATGGATTAGGAGGGAAGTCTCATTCGATCCTTCCTTAGTGAAAAATAGACAACTTTTTGTGCGTTATTCGTATAATGACGGTATGCAACTGCTTATTAATGGAAAGGAGCTTGTTCGTACAGGAACGAAGGCACGTAACGACGTGAAAGTGCAGATTCCGGATTCTATCTTGGAAACAATGAAAGATGGAAAAGCCTTGTTTGCGGCCCGTTGCGTGAATTGGGGAGGTACTTCGTTTGCAGATTTCGGATTGTATGGTGAGCTGAAGGAAGCCGGGCAAAAATCAGTGGATGTGCAGGCTACCCAAACACATTATATTTTTGATTGTGGAGATGTGGAATTGAAACTGACGTTTACGGCTCCTTATTTATTGGATGATTTGGAACTGTTAAGTCGCCCGGTCAATTATATTTCTTATCAGGCTAAGGCCTTGGACGGTAAGGAGCATGATGTCGCTATTTATTTTGAAATGGATCCTCATAAAGCCTTTCGTGCCGGGCAGTCTACGGAGATGTATGAAAAAGACGGTTGGGTGATGATGAAGACCGGTCGGGAGAATCAGAAGTTATGGGTAGATAAGCTGAAAGATGCTCCGGCCTGGGGGTATTTCTATTTAGGGGCGAAAGAGAATGCTACTTATGCACAAGGGGACGCGGCAGAGATGCGGGTACACTTTATGAAAGAAGGTGATTTGAAAGAAATGCGTCGGTCGAATGAAAAACGTTATGCGGCTATAGCACAGAAGCTGGAAATGAATAGTGAGTTTCCCCAACATCTGATTGTGGCTTTTGATGGATTGTATACAATGGCTTATTTCGGTGAGGACCTACGACCTTACTGGAATAAGGATGGAGAAAAAACGATAGAAGGGTTATATGAAGATGCGGAAAAAGTATATAAAGAAACAATGGCAAAGTGTTATGCTTTTGACAGGCATTTGATGGAAAATGCTTGCCGTGCCGGTGGCAAAGAGTACGCGGAGCTATGTGCTTCGGCATATCGTCAGGCCGTTTCGTCTTTCCAGATGTCTAAGAATTCGAGTGATGAGTTGCTCTATTTTACTACATTGGTGGGTTCGCTGGATATTTATTATGCTGCTTCACCGCTATTTCTTTGTTACAATCCCGATCTGCTGAAAGCAATGCTGAATCCTTTCTTTTATTATAGTGAGAGCGGTAAATGGAATAAGCCTTTCCCGGCTCATGATTTGGGCGGTTATCCGTTTGTAAACGGACAAGCGAAAGGGGGAGATTTACCGGTTGAACATGCCGGAAATATGCTGATTATGGTGGCTGCTATGGCTAAAGCGGAAAAAGATGCATCATACGCAAAGGCTCATTGGGAGACTCTCTCCAAATGGGCGGGTTATTTGATGGAGAACGGGGTTGATACCGGTAAACAGATTGATACCGATAGCTTTGCCGGACGCTATTCTCACAATGCTAATTTGTCTGTCAAAGGAATTTTGGGTATTGCATCGTATGCTCTTTTGGCAAAAATGCTAGGCAAGCAGGAAGATGCGGAAAAATATTTGGCAGCAGCAAAAAGAATGGCTGAAGAATGGGAGAAACTGGCATCAGATGGAGATCATTATCGTTTGGCCTTTGACCAGACGGATAGCTGGGGGCAAAAGTATAACTTGATTTGGGATAAACTTCTTGACCTTCATGTTTTTCCGGATAGAGTCGTAGAATTGGAGACTGCTTTTTATAGGACTAAATTGAATACTTACGGTTGTCCGTTGCATGGTAAAACTGATTATGCGAAAGCCGATTGGACTGTATGGACGGCTGCATTGCAAAATGACCGACTCATGTTTCGTGAGTTTATTCTTCCGCTTTACAATTATATGAATGAAAACAAATGGCGTGTACCAATGGCAGACACTTATAATGTTCTGAATCAGAAAACAAGAGTCACATCGTGGGGAAGACCGGTAACGGGTGCCTATTTCATAAAATTATTAGAGGCGGTTATTGAATGATGTTGATTTAATGTGTATCTGTGCAAAAAAATATGCCTTATTATACATATTATAAAGGAAAGTTGTTGGATCAATATCTCACTTATTATAATTTGCTTCTGCAATTTAAGGGGAAAAAGATTAAACCTAAAATATTGGCTGATTGGGAAAAAGATATATATCAGAAATATAATCCTTTGCTTGATTCTTTGTGTGCTTCGGATGTGCTTGATAAAGAAGAACCGATTGTAGCTATTGAGAAATTACTCTAGCGGAATATAAGAACGGATTTTTACATATGTAGATCAAATTCAAATTTGGAAATAATACTAATATATAACAGTTAATTAGATTTGTAAAATGAAGAAGACTATTGCTTTGATTTTTGTATCTTTATTTTTTCTATCTAGTTGTATAAATGATACAAAAGATAAAAAAGCTAGCTTGCCAACCGAAAAATCCGTTATAGAAAATAGGGAAGCTTACTTGGAAATTGTAAATAGGAAATATGATTTTGGAAGAATAAGTAAAAAAGAACATTCATATTTAGATGTTGAATTTGAGTTGAGGAATACGGGGGAAATTCCTTTAATAATATCAAAAGTTGACGTGTCTTGTGGGTGCTTGTCTGTCAATTACTCGAAAGAACCAATAAATCCTGGTAAGATAAGAAAACTGGTAGTGCATATTGATACTAAAAATCAATATGGTATGTTTAATAAGGTCATTTTTATAAATTCCAATGCGGAGAATAACCTAGAGCTTATAAGGATAACAGGCGAGGTGGAAAAGTAAATGACATTTAAGGTGTGTGGGTTAACTATATTGATGCCAATGTGAAGTTGAATAACAAATTAATTGTTAAAGAGTAAATAAAGTAATATTTGTTAGAACCATTTGATGATATAATAAATAAACAAAAGTGAATATGAATCCTCCATGAATTAAGATAATTGCTAGAAACAGTGGATATTGGCTACTACTATGATATTGAAGTTACATTATTGGTTGGAACATCCTAGGGTGAATATAAACTAATTTTATAGCTAAGTGCCAGATTGCACAAATAGGACGTGTACCAAGTATAATGTTAATAGAGTGTCACTTAACATTTATTATAAGATAAATGTTTATTAGAAAAAAATATTGTATAACGCTTCTTTTTGTAAGAAGCATAATAATTATTTATATATGAAAAATATATATTTTATATTAATAGCACTATCGTATTTTACAGTTTCGTGCTCTAATATTGACGATGAGTTGCGTTATAGCTGTAATGAAAAAATTGATAGTTGGGTGAAGGAGAACTTTACTGATATTCAGAAAATGGGTTATACCGAAATTCTAGAATATGATATGGGTACCCAAAAAGCAATTTATAATGCGATGTCGTTAGAACAAAGATATAATCTTTGGATAACTAAATTGAATAATGTTCTAAAATTGGAATGGAATGAGAAAGAAGAAGAACATCTGAATAATTTGTTGAAATTTGTTGAGGATAATAAGATGCTTTTTGATAATAAAAAGAACGATGATATAAATGACGAGTTTGAGTTGTTCATGTACCAATGGAAAGAATATGCAAGAAATGAATTGGGCTGGGATCAAACGAGTCTTTATAGTATTTACTGCACTTTAATGACTCCTACTAAGAAATTAGAAAATGATACTGTTCGACTCTTTGTAGAAGAAGATTTACTATCTAGTAATATTCCACAAACAAGGTCTAGTACAGAATTAATAAAAAAGCATGATACAAGTGAGGTTTGCTATTGTTCAACTAGCTCTGATTATTGTGGTAATAATAATTCGTCATCACCAGCAGGAAGTTATACATATTATTGCTCTAGTGGTTGTAGATCTACAGGTAAACCAAAAGGTTGTGGTATATTATGGCAATATGAGTGTGATGGCGGTTGTGATATGTATTATACACCTGTTGGTAATTAGAATATACTTCAATTAAATTAATTATCATTAAATGGTTCTACAGATGATAAGCTTAAGCTTTAATGACTAGATTTTGTTTTTATCTTAAATTGTGTCTGCTATAATGAAATATGTGTACGTCTTTTTTGCATCAGTTGTTCTATCTGTTATTAATTGTTTTCTAGGATCTGGATATATATATATAGGTTCCCTATATGGATTTAAATTATCAATATTGAGTGCCTTAATCTTATATTTAGTTTTTACTTTTATTGTTCTTAAAAAAAGTAAGCAATCTAATGCCTCCTGGTTATTACTTGTAATTTTACTTGGATGTTTAATATTGGATCTGCCTGTGCATATATTAGATTTTAAGAACACGCTTATGTCGTTGCTTGATTTGCCGTGTCGTTGGTTAGCAATTATTGTGGCTTATTTTTGTTACCGTTGGCAAAATTATATGATGCGGTTATTCTCTTTGGTAATTCTTTATTTGATATTTGCTTTTTGGTTAACATTTGAAGGCTTTGACTTATGGGTGCATAAATTAAACTTTGGAACATTTACTGGGAAAGTAATTGAAGATGTGGCTGAAAATGATATAATGTTTACGAATGAATTAGGGGAAAAGAAGAGTATAAATCAATTGCACGGTGAGTATATCGTTTTAGATTTTTGGTTTACTGGATGTAGAATATGTTTCGATACAATGCCCAATTTTCAAAAGTTATACAATTTGTCAAATAGTAATAAGGTCGGATTATTTTCTGTTTGTTGCTATAATGAAAAACAAGGGGAGGATTATTTAACAGGCCGTAAGGTACTTTCTGAAAGAGGATATGATTTTCCTGTGCTTTCAATAAATATCAAAGATTCTTTATTGCAAAATTTAGGTGTGAGTGCTATGCCAATGGTTTTAATCTTTAATTCAGAACGAAAACTGATTTTTAGAGGTTCTCTCGAATATGCAGAAGATTTTATGAAAGATTTTAAATGTAAGATTTGATATGAAGCATATCCTCAACAGGAACATTAAAGATATACTCTATACGGTAATCCTGAGTGTTTTTATTGTATGTGTTATGTTTATTACCTTAGATATATTTCAAGACTCTGTAATATTAACTAAGTGGTATGCTTTTTTGATTGGTTCCTCCGTGTTTGGTATTTTAATGCTATGTTCAAGAACTGTTTTTTGTATATTTAGTGATAAAATTACACTGTGCTTGTTGATTTTTTTGTCATATCTACTTATACGGAATATCAATTTATATTTAGGTATTAATTCACTTTATTCTCCACTAGCGTTCTTTGTTTTATTTTTATGTTTCCGTAACTTGTCAACGAAACTGAATAATAGAATAGTTATCGTTATAGTAGTATTATGCTTTTTTCAATCTATATATGGCATACTTCAGTATTGTGAGGTTTTTAATAATTATAGCAGATTTAAGGTTGTGGGAAGCTATGATAATCCTAGTGGATTTGCAGCTTGTCTTTCAGCTAGCTTTCCTTATTGTTTTTCTTTCTTTAATACAAAGAAGCCAATACTTTTGTTTACGGGAGTTATAATCTCTATTTTAATAATAATAGCAATAATTCTATCCGGTTCTAGGTCTGGTATACTTTCAATAATTATAGTATCCATGCTTTATTGTGGATATAAGCGTTTTTTTTGTTGCAGCAAATTGATAAAGCAAGTTTGGCTGTGTAGTGGTATGTTTGTTCTAATAGCTATTGGAATAATCTTGTTTGTAATAAAAAAAGATTCCGCAGTTGGTCGCATACTTATTTGGAGTAATACTCTTGAATTAATAAATGATAGACCGTTGTTTGGATATGGCCCTTGCGGTTTTACTGCCAATTATATGAGTGCACAAGCAGTATATTTTGAAAACAATAGTGAAAGCATTTATTCTCAATTGGCAGATAATATTATAATGCCATTTAATGACTACTTATTTATTGCTGTAAAATATGGTATTATAGGGTTGTTGATGTGTTTGGTTGTTGCGTATTTTGTGTTTAAAGAAAGTGACAAATTAGAATTAGGCCATTTTTGCATAATTTCAATAGGAGTATTCGCTTGTTTTTCATATCCGTTAAGATATCCTTATGTGCTTTTTTTATTGGCCTACTCAATTGCTATATCTTCAAAGAAAATCGGTATGCACAACTTAAATATAATGGTAAAAAAGTTATTAACAGGTATTCTTATCATTGGAATGTATATGCTCTGCTTGGATATCCGTTTTGAAAGTAAATGGAATATCCTTGTTGAGATGTCTGTATTAGGAAAGACACGGACTTTAATTCCAGAGTATAATAAATTATATAAAACCTGGAATTACAATCCTTCCTTTTTGTATAACTATGCAGCAGTTTTGAATAAAGCTTCTGATTTCCATGCAAGTAACGCTGTTATAAAAGAATGTATAAAATATATAAATGATTATGATATTCAAATACTATTAGCTAATAACTATTATAATCTAAACGATTTGGGTTTGGCGGAAAAGTATTATATGAATGCAAGTAATATGTGTCCAAATAGATTTATTCCCTTGTATGGATTGTTTCTTGTCAACCAAAAAAGAGGAGATCAGAAAAAATGTTATGAATTAGCTAGCTTAATATTAAATAAACCTATTAAAACAATGTCAAGTACGATAAAAAATATAAAGAGAGAGGTTTATGTATTTAACAAATCTAAGAAAGCTATTAATAGATTAGACGAACGTAATGAAGAAAATTAGTTTTTTTTTGATACTCTCAAAGATCGTGCTAGGTCTTACATTCCTTTTTTCAGGATTTGTAAAGTCTGTAGATGTTTATGGGACAACATTTAAAATTGTCGATTATTTTCATGCATTTCATTTAGATATTTTCCAACCATTATCAAAACTATTGGCTTTGGGTATTGTCGGTTTTGAGTTTTTGTTAGGTATCTTAATTATAATAGGTATTTATGCTAAAGTTGTATCAAAATTAGTAATATCAATAGTCTTTTTTATGATGTTGCTCACTTTGTATATAGCTTTATTCAACAATGTTGAAGATTGTGGATGTTTTGGAGATGTATTAATTCTCTCAAATTGGGCTACATTTTTTAAAAATATAGTATTGTTGATATTTGCATTCATATTTGTGATTTACCACCGTCTGGTGACTCCATTATTTTCAATAAAAATAAGAAAGTACGTTTTAAGGTATAGTTTTATATATATTAGCGGAATTCTTTTATATAGCTATATATATGAACCATTATTTGATTTTCGTCCTTATCATGTTGGCGCAAAGCTTATGCCTTTTGACTCAATAAATAAGAAAAACAAAGATCAAGTATCTTTGATTTATAGAAAGGATGGTGAGGAAAAAGTTTTCACTCCAGAAACAGCTCCTTGGCAAAATGGTGAGTGGACATATGTTGAAACCCGTATCAATTCTTTAAACATAGAAAATACGAAATCAATTGCAGACTTTTCAATTCAAAATATTAAATTTGACAAAGAAAATAAACCAACAATAATTGATATAACTGATAAGGTTTTATTGGATTCTGAATACTCTTTCTTTTTGCTGATACCTGATTTATCAATATTGTCAGACATTCAGTATGATACAATAAATAAAATTGCATTGTATGCAGGGAACAATAAATGCAATGTTTACTGTCTGACAGCTTCTACTAGAAATGAGGTATTACAATTTAAAGAGAATTTAAATCCAGAAATAATGATATGCTTAGCTGACAATAGATTAATTAATACTATTGTGCGTACATCCCCAGGATTAATGATTATGAAAAAAGGGCTTATAGTAGCTAAATGGTCTAGATGGTCTTTCCCTTTTGATTTGCATTTGGGCTGTAATATGAATGAACTAATAACTTCATCCCCATCATCAGTGAGAATTGGTCCTATTATATTAGCTGTATTGTTACTGCTTCTGCCTATGATGGTTTTTAAAATTAAGGATAAAAGAATAAATAATCGATTTATGAAATGAAAAGAAATATTGTTTACTTGCTGGCTTTGCTTTTTGTAGCCTGCACAAGCGTGAAGTAGTCGGACGAAACCATCAAAAATGATCTTCGCGCGCCCGCTACCCCATTGCTCACATTACATCCGCACGTGACATTATGGTCCGCCGCCGACAAACTCAACGAAAAGAATATATCTTTCGCTAGTGGTAAAGAACTCCCCTTTATTGGTTTCTTGCGAGTAGATGGGGGGATATCGTTTTATGGGTAGTGAGAAACTTTTTATGCAGGCTATTGCTCGTCCGGTTAATTATATCTCTTATCAGACCAAAGCTCTTGACGGCAAAGGACATGATGTGGCTATTTATTTTGAGATGGATTCGCATAAGGCATTTTGTGCCGGGCAGTCTACGCAAATGTATGAAAAGAATGGATTGGTACTGATGAAAACGGGCCGAGAGAATCAGAAGTTATGGGTCAACAAGGGGAAGAAGTATCCGGCATGGGGAAGATCGGAACGGGTGCCTATTTCATAAAATTATTAGAGGCGGTTTTGGATGAAAAAGGTAATAATATCGTTTCAAAAGATGAAATGAATTGTTCAAGATAATCTTG
>OGMW01000719.1_pt1 | contig 34037 bp, 30 predicted proteins | sample 1573281 | NCBI WGS metagenome assembly OGMW01 (sample SAMEA2581907, study PRJEB24529) | metagenome | biome: Human gut stool | place: China | collected 2011 | reverse complement strand
TTTTAATGTATATTCACCACAGCTTACTTTTGCATATTTGCCGTTCACACTGTACATCCAACCGCTCCAACGTCCACCGTCCTGTTCATACAGGTTGCCGATTCCCTGAATATAGGCTGTCTTTTTGCCGCCGGAATATTCCATCTGTATTCCTTTGGCATCCTGCACTTCGCAGAGCAGATCAAATACGGAACTGCCCTTCTTCACCTGCATTTTTTCCTTTTTCAGCATGCAGCCATCTTTCGGCAACACACCTTTCCACTTTTTCTGTTTTGTCAGACCCTTTTTAATCGCCGTATCACAACGGATTTCCACAGATACGTCCATCTTTTCTTCACTGGTCTTTGAAGATCCGGCTCTGTCCGGTGTCTCCTGTGCACATCCTGCCAGCAGCAGACAAACGCTCAATATCGCTGTGATTTTCCACAATTTCTGTTTTATTTTTATCATTTTTCCACCTTGTTCTTACTTTTTATCCCCAATATATCTGCCTTCCTCCTCTGCTTACAAACAAACTCATTCAGAATCAGACCTTCTAACCTGTTATAAACTATTATAAATAAGTATAAAAAATAAGCCTCCGTCTTCATGCCTCCGGACTTCTCTTTTATGATCTCCAGATACCTGTATCCTGTCTCGCAGTTCCAACCTACTCACGTCCCTTCTCAAGAATCTCTCGTTCTCAATGGATCTGACGCTTTCGTCCTGATTACAGTAGGGATAAAGTCTGTGGCGGAATCTCACCGCATGTTCCTTGAAAAATATAATAAGCCACTGCAAAATCTGTTCGGGCTTCTGTATTTTCCTGCATCTGTACAGACGACCATTTTCATTCTGTTAATCCATATGAATCTTACTATCCCTGCCTGTGTTTGTCAAGCACACCACAGTTCCTGCCACCGACAGTTTTCTCCGGCTGCTATGGCAACAGAGACGAGATAACAAAAAGCAGAAGGACTTCCTGCCCACCGGACAGGCTGCCTTCTGCTTTTTATTATTCCTATATTATGATTCCTCACCCATGCTCACACGCTCAATGTGCATGGCAAGATAACCGATCTCCATATCTTCCAGAGTTACCCGGAGCGCCCTGCTCATATGCTCACAGACAGTCTTCGCCAGTGCATATGATTCTGGAAACTTATACTCTACATAATCATTCATGTTAATTTTCAAAGATTCTCCGTTAAGCGCTCTTGCCACCATATATTTGACATGATTCATAAGACGGTTATAACTCAGTGAAATAATATTAATATGGATACCTTTCTTTTCTTCAATCAGGGATACACACTCTCGCACAGCTCTCGCCATTTGCATCGAAACAGAAACCGACTCCTCTTCCAACGCAGAATGAATATGAAGCGCCACATAACCGACTTCATCATCATCGATCTCTATATTTTTTTCCTTTTTCAGCATCTCTTTCAGCATGCAGGCAATCTTAAATTCACTGTAAAATAAAGCCTGTATATCTTCCGTCAATGGATTCGATATCTGCTCACCGCGTTTAATTCGCTCTACAGCAAATGCAATATGATCTGCTATCGGGAATAAAATACTTCTGTCTACTTTTCCAAATTGTTCCTCCGCTGCATTCAGGATCTGATTCGCCATCTGAAAATACTCCGGTGCTACACTTTTGATCAAATCTGCCGCGTCACCTTTAGAAGATGTTTCCTGCAGGGAATAAACGGTGCAGGTTTCCGGTTTCTCCATCCGTTCACCGATTTTTCTTCCAAATCCTGCTCCTTTCCCGAGTAGAACATATTCTTTCTGATCATTCAGGTCAATTACGATCACACCATTGTGATTTAACACTTTGCTAATACGATACATGTTTTTCCTACCTTTATCTGCCTTTGACAGATTTCCTTCACTATTCCTAGTCTAACATATATCCTTCATATTCACAAATCTGTTTTCGAAGTTTTAACACCATAGACGGTGCTACGGAAAGTTCATCCACGCCAATTTCCATAAAAGTATCCGTCAATTCCAGATCTGCGCCAAGCTCACCGCAGATTCCAACCCATTTTCCATGTTTGTGCGCATTTTCTGTCACCATTCGGATCATACGGATAATTGCCTTGTGATGGGCATTATAAAAATCATCCAGCTTTGCATTCTGACGGTCGATTGCCATCGTATACTGCGTCAGATCATTCGTTCCGATACTGAAGAAATCAACCATCTGCGCCAGTTCATCGCTGACCATCACTGCTGCCGGTGTTTCAATCATAATTCCCTGTTCCGGAATCTGATATGGAACTCCCTCTTTTGTCAATTCGTTTTCTACTTCTTTTACAATTTTCTGGATTTTGGCAACTTCCTCTTCCGATATAATCATTGGATACATCACAGACAAGTTCCCATATACCGCTGCGCGAAGAAGTGCACGAAGCTGTGTTTTGAAGATTTCCGGCTGTTTCAGGCAGATACGGATGGCACGATATCCCATTGCCGGGTTTTCTTCTTCACCCAGTCCAAAATAATCCACCTGTTTATCTGCTCCAATATCCAGTGTACGGATAATCACTTTCTTTCCCGCCATTGTCTGTAATACCTGACGGTATGCATGAAACTGCTCTTCCTCCGTCGGAAAATCTTCTCTTCCCAGATACAAAAACTCACTCCGGAACAGGCCAACACCTTCTGCATCATTTTCCAGTACGGAAGGAATATCGCCCACGTTTCCGATATTTGCATACAGATGTACTTTTTTTCCATTTTTCGTACAGGTTTCTTTTCCTTTGTATTTTTGCAGAAGTGCTTCTTTTTCCTCTTCCTCCTGCATCTTTTCCTTTGCAGCCGCACACTGTTCTTCTGTCGGCTCTGTGATAAATGTTCCTGCAAACGCATCCAGGACAGCGGTCATTCCATTTTCCAGTTTATCCAGATCCATTTCTGTTCCGATCATTGCCGGAATATTCATCATTCTCGCAAGAATTGCCGTATGGGAATTGGAAGAGCCATGTACAGTTACAAATCCAAGAATTTTCTCCTTATCCAACTGCACGGTCTCACTCGGCGTAAGATCATCTGCAACAATAATAGATGCTTCCTCTCCTGCTTCCATTCCTATGCTGTTTCCATTTAAATTCTCAACCAGACGATTAGAAATATCTTTGACATCCGCAGCTCTTGCCTGCATGTAATCATCATCCATTGCCGCAAACATCTCTGCAAAATTATCACCTGTCACTGCGACGGCATAAGAAGCACTGACTCTTTCTGTACGGATCATATTGCGGATGGCATCCTGATAATCTTCATCTTCCAGCATCATCTGATGCACTTCAAAAATTGCCGCACTCGCTTCGCCAACCTCACTTAATGCTTTTTCATATAAATGCTGAAGCTGTTCTTTCGATGTCTCAACTGCTTCTTCTACTTTTTTAATCTCCGATTCCGGATCCCCTGCTTTTTCTCTTTTTACCTGTACATCCTGTTTTTTAAGGACTGTAACCGGTCCAAGGGCAATGCCCTTGAATACCGGTTTCCCTTTATATTCCTGTGCCATAGTTTTTACCTCAACGATATTTTCCACTCTTTTGCATTCTGCAAACTTTTACAGATTTGCCTCCAAAAATGCTTTGATTCCATCTGCTGCCGCTTCTTCATCCGGTCCTTCTGCTGTCACACGTACTTCCTGTCCGCATTTGATTCCCAGTGCCATTAAAGCCATCAATCTTGTAACTTCTGCAGATTTTTCATCTTTGTAAATCGTAATCTTACTTTCGTATTTTTTTGCCTCTTTCGCAAGCATTCCTGCCGGTCTTGCATGGATTCCCTGTTCGTCTTTTACTGTGTACATAAATTCTTTCATTTGTTTAATCTCCTTTTTTTCATTTTTCTTTATATAATGTTGGATCCTCCAACGGGTTTCTTAATATCTGTCTATTGCAAATAATGGTTCTCCGGCTTTGATCTCTCCTTTTGCCAGAAGTCTTACTTTATCACTGTCTTCCAGTTCTGCACAAAGGACCGGCGAACACAGAGACGGGGCATGTGCTTTCAGAAAATCAATATCAATTTCCATCAGTTTTTCGCCCTTTTTCACTTTCTGTCCATTTTCTACAAATACCTGGAAGCCTTCACCGTTCAGGCTTACTGTATCAATTCCGATATGAAGCAATAAAGATAAGCCACTGTCAGTTAAAAATCCAATTGCATGTTTCGTATCAAATACAAACACGACTTCTCCGTCCTCCGGCGCAACAATCTGTGCATTTTCCGGTGTCACAACTGCTCCATCTCCCATCATGCGTCCGGCAAATCCTTCATCCGGTGCAGTAGACAGGTCGGCTGCCAGACCTGTGATCGGACTGGACACGATAATTGTCTCTTTTACTTCTTTTGTTTCATTTTCTGCAGTTGTATTTTCTTCTTTTGTTACAGCAACTTCTTCTGCCTGCGGAACGATTTCTTCGTCCGGTGCTGTTTCTAAATAGTCTTCAAAGTTTGACTTGATCACTGTAACTTTCGGTCCGTAAATGATCTGCACTCCATTTCCTTTATGAACCACTCCGGAAGCTCCTGTCGCTTTCAAAATGCTATCCTGTACAAGCTCCGGTTTATAAACTGTGCAGCGAAGTCTTGTCGCACAGCAGTCTACGTCAGAAATATTTTTCTTTCCACCAAGTCCTACAAGAATTCCTTCTGATACTGCATCCTCTGGATTTGCTGCTGCACCTTCTTTTCTTGCGTTGACATCTGCTCTCGTATAAAGCTTTACTTCTTCCACATCGTCACGTCCCGGTGTTTTCAAATCCATTTTCTTGATCAGGAAACTAAACAAGAAATAATAAACGATAAAATATCCAACTCCGATGATCACGATCCAGATCCAGTTTGTCTTTTCATTTCCCTGTAAAATTCCAAACAGGAACATATCGATCAGTCCACCGGAGAATGTCATTCCGACACCGACTTTAAAGACGTGCATCAGCATATAAGCAAGTCCTGCGAATACACAGTGAATTCCATACAGCACCGGTGCAACAAATAAGAATGTAAATTCCAGTGGCTCTGTAATTCCTGTCAGCATAGAAGTCAGGGCTGCGGATAATAATAAACCTGCAACTGCTTTCTTCTTTTCCGGTTTTGCTGTCTTATACATTGCAAGCGCGGCTCCCGGCAATCCAAAGATCATAAGTGGGAATTTTCCACTCATAAATCTTGTCGCAGATACTGCAAAATGTTTTACAGACGGATCTGCAAGCTGTGCAAAGAAAATATTCTGTGCACCTTCGATAGTTTTTCCAGCCACCTCTAATGTTCCGCCTACAGCAGTCTGCCAGAATGGAAGGTAGAATACGTGATGCAATCCAAACGGGATCAGCAGACGCTCCATAAATCCGTAAACCCATGTTCCTGCATATCCGGATTTCAAAACAAGATCTCCGATGTGGTAAATACCAGACTGGATCACCGGCCATACAAAGAACATTAAAATTCCGACTCCTACATAGACCAGACCGGAAATGATCGGTACAAATCTCGTTCCGCCAAAGAATGATAACACCTGCGGAAGTTCGATCTTATAAAAGCGGTTATGCAGCGCCGCAACTCCAAGCCCTACGATAATTCCACCGAACACACCCATCTGCAGGGAAGTGATTCCACATACATCTGCAACTGCTCCTTCTAACATCGCGTCTGCTCCACCGTTTGCCGTAATCAGCGCCCCGATGGAAGCGTGCATGATAAAAAATGAGATTACAGATGCAAGTGCTGCAACTTCTTTCTCTTTCTTTGCCATACCGATTGCAACACCCATTGCAAAAATCACCGGCAGATTCGTGAAAATAATATTTCCGGCTGCACTCATAACCTGCAGGATCAAGTTCAGCACCGTACCCGGTCCCATAATCTTCATCAGTCCATACGTTTTCAACATTGTTTCATTGGTGAACGATCCACCAAGCCCGAGCAGCAGTCCCGCTACCGGAAGAATTGCGATCGGAAGCATGAAGGATCTTCCTACTCTCTGCAAAACTCCGAAAATTTTGTCTTTCATAGTTTTTCTTCTCCTTTAGTTTCTTGTTATAGTGTATCCGTTTTTAACATTTATATAGGAGAATTCTCCGCTTCGCGCGAGTGGGCATCTTTTCAGAGAGGTTTATGCAAGAAAAACAAAGTATCATATATACAGCAAAAAAAAGACATTACCCCCACATAAATATCAAAATACTTATGCACGGTTAATGCCTGCTTACTCAGTTACACACCATGTATGCCATATTTATAACATATCAAAAAAAGAAAGTCAAGATGTAAATTTTATAGAAATCACATACAAAATTTACGTCCTGACTCACCTTTGTTGTACTGCGCACAGCTTTGGCGTGCTCATAATTTGTGATATCCAGCTTCTTCTCTGTTTTCTTTACAGATAGTTCATAAGAAGTCGCCTCCTGCCAGGAACGGCAGCGGATGTAAAGGCCTTCACCGGCGTTGACTTTTTGCCATAAAATTGGCGCTGTCCCTCAGCCTTACAGTTGAACCTGACGCTCCGGTCAGCGGCAGGTATATGTCAATTATAGCAACACAGCACGACCTTGAAAAGTAAAGAAAGCCGGAATATGAATTTTATAGAAATCACATACAAAATTCACATCCCGGCTGACTACCGTTATTTGTTCTTATTTACTACAGTTTTATTTACCATAGTAGCATTTCAGATACATTTCTTTGATTTCTTTCATCAGTGGATATCTTGGGTTAGCTGCTGTACACTGATCGTTAAATGCCTGCTCTGTCATCTCATCTAATGTATCAAGGAAGTATTTCTCATCGATACCATAGTCTTTGATCGTCTTCTTGATACCGATCTTCTCTTTGAGTACTTCCAGTTTTGCAAGGAAGTTTTCAAATACTTCTTCATCTGTATTTCCCTGGCATCCTGCGAAACGTCCAAGCTCTGCATAGCGGGCAAGTGCGTGTGGATACTGGTACTGAGAAAATGTTCCCATCTTTGTCGGTACTTCTGCTGCATTATATCGCATAACTTCTGTTAAAATAACTGCGTTTGCAACACCGTGTGGCAGATGGTGGAACGCTCCTAATTTATGAGCCATTGAGTGGTTCAGTCCAAGGAATGCATTTGCAAATGCCATACCAGCCATGCAGGAAGCATTTGCCATATGTTCTCTTGCAATCGGATCATTTGCTCCGTTTTCATAAGCAGATGGCAGGTTTTCAAATACCATTTTCACTGCTTTCATAGCAAGACCATCCGTGTAATCTGTTGCCATGATAGATACATATGCCTCGATCGCATGTGTCATAACATCAATACCGGATGCACTTGTCAGTCCTTTTGGGGCTGTCATTGCATTGTCAACATCTACGATTGCCATATTCGGAAGCAGTTCGTAGTCAGCAATCGGCCATTTTACACCAGTCTCTGCATCTGTGATGATCGCGAAAGGTGTCACCTCAGATCCTGTTCCAGAAGATGTAGGAATTGCTACAAAATATGCCTTCTCTCCCATTTTCGGGAATGTAAATACTCTCTTACGAATATCCATGAAATCCATTGCCATGTCTTCAAAGTTTGCTTCCGGATGTTCATACATCACCCACATAATCTTTCCGGCATCCATTGCAGATCCACCACCGAGTGCGATGATCGTATCCGGCTCAAATGCGCGCATCTGGTCTGCACCTTTCTGTGCACACTGTAATGTCGGATCCGGTGCTACTTCATAGAAGCATGTGTGCTGAATTCCCATCTCATCCAGTTTCTCTTCAATCGGTTTTACATATCCATTTTTATATAAGAAGCTGTCGGTTACGATAAATGCCTTTTTCTTATGCATTACGGTTCCAAGTTCATCCAGTGCTACCGGCATACAGCCTTTCTTAAAGTATACTTTCTCAGGTGTTCTGAACCACAGCATGTTCTCTCTCCTCTCAGCTACCGTCTTAATGTTGATCAAATGTTTTACGCCTACGTTCTCTGATACAGAGTTTCCACCCCATGAACCACATCCAAGTGTGAGAGACGGAGCAAGTTTGAAGTTGTACAGATCACCGATTCCACCGTGTGAAGATGGTGTATTAATAAGGATTCGGCATGTCTTCATTGCTGCTGCATGCTTTGCAATCTTTTCTGTCTGTGCCGGATGCACATATAAAGAAGCTGTATGTCCATATCCACCGTCAGCTACAAGCTGAGCTGCTTTTCCAAGTGCCTCATCAAATGTCTTTGCTCTGTACATTGCGAGTACCGGAGATAATTTCTCGTGTGCAAATTCTTCTGAAATATCAACGGATTCTACTTCACCGATCAGGATCTTTGTATTTTCAGGAACTTTTACACCTGCCAGTTTTGCAATCTCGTAAGCAGACTTTCCAGGGATCTTATTGTTCAATGCGCCGTTGATGATGATTGTCTTACGAACTTTATCAAGCTCTTCGCCTGGTTTCAGGAAATAACATCCACGGTATGCAAATTCTTTCTTTACTTCATCATAAATGCTGTCCAGTACAGTTACAGACTGCTCAGATGCACAGATCATACCATTATCAAATGTCTTAGAATGAATGATGGAGTTTACTGCCATCCTTACATCTGCTGTGTCATCAATAATAACCGGTGTATTACCAGCTCCAACTCCGAGTGCCGGTTTGCCGGAAGAATATGCTGCTTTTACCATTCCAGGTCCGCCGGTTGCAAGAATAATATCTGCATCTCTCATAACGGTATTCGTCAGCTCCAGTGAAGGTGTATCGATCCATCCGATGATTCCTTCCGGTGCTCCTGCTTTCACTGCCGCATCCAGAACAACTTTTGCTGCTGCAATTGTAGATGCCTTAGCTGCCGGATGTGGACTAATGATGATTGCATTTCTTGTCTTCAAGCAGATCAGTGTTTTGAAAATTGCTGTTGATGTCGGGTTTGTTGTAGGAATAACTGCCGCAACCAGTCCGATTGGTTCTGCAATCTTCTTAATTCCATATGCTTTATCTTCTTCGATCACGCCACAGGTTTTTGTATTCTTGTATGCGTTATAAATATATTCTGCTGCGTAATGGTTTTTAATAACCTTATCTTCAACGATTCCACGACCTGTTTCTTCGACTGCCTGTTTCGCAAGAGGGATACGCATCTTATTGGCTGCCATTGCTGCTTCGAAGAAAATCTTATCAACTTGTTCCTGCGTGTATGTAGCAAAGATCTTCTGTGCTTCTCTCATCGCTTTCATTTTTGCTTCAAGAGTTTCCACGCTATCAATGATTGTTGGTACTGTCTCTTTTTTCTTTGCCATCTTCTGATCCTCCTGTAAATGGTGTATGTGATTTCTTTCTATGTTTCATACTATACATGCTCGTTAATATTTTGTCAATTACTTTTGGTATTTTTTTAACATATTTGTTAATTTTTAAACAATCGCTTCGAAAAGCAATAATTTTCAGGAGGATTTTTGTATATATTTACCACACTATCAATGCGGTGTAATAAAGTAGCTATCGTTATTTGATCTTCTCATAAAGAAGTGCTTCCAATTCTTCGTAAGATTCTGTCCGGTTGATTTCATCTCTTAATTTGGATGAGCCTTTCATTCCTTTCGTATACCAAGCAACGTGTTTTCGCATCTCTCGGATACCGATAAAGTCACCCTTGTACTCCATCTGAAGTCTCGCATGTCTTAGCATTGTCTCGCGAATCACTTCCGGCGAAGGACGTTCCGGCAGTTTTCCAGTCTTTTCGTATTCCAGAAGTTCTCTGAAAATCCATGGATTTCCCTGGGCGCCTCGTCCGATCATTACGCCATCACAGCCGGTTTCTTCCCGCATCCGGATTGCCTGCTCTCCGGTTGTCACATCACCGTTTCCGATAACCGGAATAGACACTGCTGCTTTAACCTGTCTTATAATATCCCAGTCTGCTTTTCCGGAATAATACTGCTCTCTTGTTCTTCCATGTACGGCTACTGCTTTTGCTCCTGCTTCTTCTGCAACTTTTGCAATCTCCACTGCATTAATATGCGCATCGTCAAATCCTTTTCTGATCTTCACTGTCACAGGTTTCTTTATTGCTTTTGCCGTCTTTGACACAATCTCATAGACAAGCTCCGGTCTTAACATAAGTGCAGAACCTTCTCCGTTCTTCACGATCTTCGGTACCGGGCAGCCCATATTGATATCCAGGATCTGAAATGGAAGTGGTTCGATCATTTTCGCGATCTCACTGATGATATCCGGCTCCGATCCGAACAGTTGCAATGAAACCGGATATTCTTCCGGATGAATCGCCAATAAAGTCTTTGTATTTTTGTTTTTATATTGCAGTGCTTTCGCACTGATCATCTCCATACATAAAAGCCCTGCCCCCTGCTCTTTGCAGAGCAAACGAAAGGGCAGGTCTGTAACCCCCGCCATCGGTGCGAGGATATATGGATTTTCAAGCTTTACTTCTCCAATCTTCATGCTTAACGTTTCCTGTTCTTTTGATAAATAATATGAAGTCCTTTTAAAGTCAGCTGAGGATCATACACATCAATCGTATCTGTCTCTGCAGCAATGATTTTTCCAAGTCCTCCGGTCGCAACGACTTTTGCATTCTCATAACCAGACTCTTTTTTCAACTGATTGATGATATATTCTGTCTGTCCGATCTGTCCGTAGACCAGACCGCCCTGCATTGCCGAAATCGTCTCTTTCGCCAAAATAGATGCCGGTTTCTTAATCTCGATCGCCGGCAGCATATCTGCCTCACCCCACAATGCCTGCGCGGAAGTGCGGATTCCCGGAGCAATCACACCTGCTTCAAATGTGCCATCTGCTCCGACAATATCATACGTTGTCGCTGTTCCAAAATCTACAACAATAACAGGTCCTCCAAATAATGTATATGCTGCAACCGCATCCACGATACGATCAGCCCCTACCTGTCTCGGATTCTCTGTAACGATACGGATTCCGGTCTTAATTCCTGCTGAAACGACCATCGGTTTTACGCCAAAATATTTAATAATTGCGCTTCCTAAAGAATGCATGATATCCGGAACTACAGAGGCGATAATTACGTCTGTAATCTGTTCGCCTTCAATTCCATGTCTTTCCACCAATTCACGCAATGTGATTCCATACTCATCTGATGTACGCGGCTGTTTTGCCTTCATACGGAAAGTACCGGAGATCTTGTCTTCCGAAAAAATGCCGAGTGTAATGTTTGTATTTCCCGCATCTATAACTAATAACATATTTTCCTCCTACAGCTCTTCTCCCAGGAAGAACACTTTGTAATATAACTGCAGCGACTGCAGTAATTCCTGTTTTTCTCTCTGAAGCTGTTTGATTTTCAACTGGCTTCCAATATCATCAAACATCGGATCTCCCTCTTCAGATGTCACTTCAAAACACAGCTCTCCGTTTTCTTCATAGACCAGTGTCAGTATGCCACCTACGTCGTGTACATATAACACACACATGATTTTCAGTTCGTCTTTGATATGATCCGGTAGTCCTGAAAAATCAGGATTCAGATAATATTTTTCTTCATAAGAATTTGCCCCACAAAGGACGATTTTCTCTTCGTACATAATACCTCCGCTATTTTACAACAGTTTGTCCCGGCTGTCTATACATATCCGTAGATTCCTCGCACAGACACTTCTCCGGCATAGATTTCACGCTCAGTGCCATCCGGCAGAACTACGATCAGCTCACCGGTATCGTTAATTCCTTTTGCGTGTGCTTCATATGCTCCCGCCGGATCCAATACCCGCACATCCCGGTCACGATTAACCAGACACGCTTCATATGCCTCCCGGATTCCGGACAAATCTTCCTGCTGCACAAACTGTTCATAATATTGTTCAAATCTTTCCATAACCGTCGCAATAACTCCGGCACGCTTTACAGGCTTACCCGTCTCCACCTTCAAAGATGTTGCCGTCTCTTTGATCTCATCCGGAAATGTTTCCTGATTGACGTTGATCCCGACTCCGATCACAACATAATTGATATAATCAATTTCCGTACTCATCTCCGTCAGGATTCCGCAGATTTTCTTCTTATTCAGTACGATGTCATTCGGCCACTTGATTCCCGCGTCCACACCAAGCACATCCCTGATTCCATCTGCTACCGCAAGCGCCATTACAAGTGTCAGCATCGGTGCTTTCACCGGCGGTATCTCCGGTCTTAATAAAATAGTCATGGAAACACTGTTCCCAGACGGTGACTCCCAGCCGCGTCCGCGTCTTCCTTTACCGGCAGTCTGTCGATCTGCGACAAACAGTGTACCGTGTACTTCACCTTTCTCACCTGCCGCTTTCGCCTGATTATTCGTGGAATCCGTCTCGTCGTAGTAAACAACCTGTCTGCCCGCCCATTTTGTCGTAACCAGACTTTCAATTTCTGCTTTTGACAAAACATCCGGACTATCCAGAAGGCGGTAGCCTTTATTGCGTACCGCCTCAATTGTGTAACCTTCTTTTTTTAACTGTTCCATTACTTTCCAGACTGCAGTCCTTGACACCTGAAAATGATCACAAAGCTGCTGCCCGGATATATAAGAGCTGCTCTCTTTCAGCAGTCGTAAAATCTCTGCTTTCATCTTATCGCTCCGACTTTCTATCTCTCACCAAGTGTTGCAACCATAACCGCTTTGATTGTATGCATACGGTTCTCTGCCTCATCGAATACCTTGGACTGTGAAGATTCAAATACTTCATCTGTTACTTCCATATCTGTAAGACCATATTTTTCATAAATTTCTTTACCGATTTTGGTCTTCAGATCATGGAATGCAGGCAGGCAGTGCAGGAAGATTGCTTTCTCTCCGGCATTATCCATTACTTCCTTCGTAACTTTATATGGTGACAGTTCTTTGATTCTCTCTGCCCATACTTCATCCGGTTCACCCATAGATACCCACACGTCTGTATAAATAACATCTGCACCTTTGGTTCCGGCTTTTACATCCTCTGTCAAAGTAATGGTTCCGCCGCTTTCTTTTGCATAGCCTCTGCATGTTTCAACAAGCTCTGCATCCGGGAAATATTTTTCAGAAGTACATGCTGTAAAATGCATTCCCATCTTCGCACACGCAATCATCAGAGAGTTACCCATGTTATACCTTGCATCGCCCATGTATACAAGATGGATATTTTCCAGTGTTCCAAAATGCTCACGGATCGTCAGCAGATCTGCCAGCATCTGTGTCGGATGATACTCATTTGTCAGGCCATTCCATACCGGCACACCTGCATGTTTTGCCAGTTCTTCTACACGTTCCTGACCGAATCCACGATATTCGATACCATCAAACATTCTTCCGAGTACTCTTGCTGTATCTTCAATACTCTCTTTCTTGCCAATCTGGGATCCACTTGGATCCAGATAAGTGGTTCCCATTCCCATGTCATGTGCCGCCACTTCAAAAGAACATCTGGTTCTTGTACTTGTCTTTTCAAAAATAAGCGCAACATTCATGCCTCTGTATTTATCTACCGGAATTCCTTTTTTCTTCTTATCTTTCAGATCTGCTGCCAGATCCAGCATGTAGGTAATCTCTTCCTTTGTAAAATCTTTCAGTGTTAAAAAATGTCTGCCTTTTAGGTTCATCCTTCGCGTCCTTCTTTCCTTATTGTCCAGTCAGCCTTTTTGGCCGTTGTTTAGCCGTTGTTTATTTTATTTATCTTTTCCACCAATCTCTGCCATGGACTTCACCAGTCCTGCCATGCCCTGGATCTCGGATGGAATAATAATCTTGGTTGCTTTTCCGTCTGCTGCCTTCTCAAATGCTTCCAGGCTCTTCATTGTCAGCACGGCTTCATCTGCTCCTGCTTCTTTCAGGAAACGAATACCGTCTGCATTCGCCTGCTGCACCTTTAAGATTGCTTCTGCTTCACCTTCTGCTTCACGGATCATTGCTTCCTTCTGTGCCTCTGCTTTCAGGATTGCTGCCTGTTTCTCTGCTTCCGCATCAAGGATTGCCGATTCTTTATGACCTTCTGCTACCAAAATTGTTGACTTCTTCTCACCTTCTGCACGCAGGATTGCTTCACGTCTCTCACGCTCTGCTTTCATCTGTTTCTCCATTGCGTCCTGAATAGCTGCAGGTGGTATGATATTTTTCAGCTCTACACGATTTACTTTAATTCCCCATGGATCTGTTGCCACATCCAGGGAAGCACGCATCTTCGTATTGATCGTCTCTCTGGAAGTCAATGTCTGGTCAAGTTCCAGATCACCGATAATATTACGAAGTGTCGTTGCTGTCAGATTCTCAATTGCCATGATCGGATTGGCAACTCCATAACAGAACATCTTCGGATCTGTGATCTGATAAAACACAACTGTATCGATCCGCATTGTTACATTATCTTTTGTAATAACCGGCTGTGGCGCAAAATCTACAACCTGTTCTTTCAGATCAACACGTCTTGCCACACGGTCAAAAATCGGAACTTTAAAATGAAGTCCCGTACTCCATGTTGCCTGATAAGCCCCCAGTCTTTCGATTACAAGTGCCTCTGCCTGTCTGACAATCTTCACACAGGATATAATAAGCATCACAACAATCAATATTAATATTGCTAAAAAAATCGTATTTAGTGCCATCATCTTTACTCCTCCTCTTTTCTTCTCTCTCTGACAATAAGCTTCACACCTTGGATACCTTCCACTACAACGATCGTATCTTTTGCGATCTTTCCATCCGGTTCGTCTGTCTTTGCCGACCATTCCTGTCCACGGATTTCTACATGTCCTGCTGCCTGCAGTGTATCAATATCTTCTGTCACCAGTGCCTGTTCCCCAATAAGACTCTCAGCGTTCGTCTTCTGCCGCTCTTTATTAAAATACTTCACGGCAAGTGGTCTTGTAAGCACCAGTAATATAACAGAAACTATGAGAAATGCAACAACCTGCACAGGCAGACCGAAGCCGATCACTCCGCTCACAAATGCCACCAGCGCTCCGCCGGCAAACCAGATTGTCGTAAGTCCCATAGTCAAGATCTCGATAATTAATAATATTACAAATAATATAAGCCAGTATACAGTCTGCATAAATATTCCTCACTTTGCTCCGTGCTTCGCACTCCCTCATATCGGGGCGAGCCCCAAAGTCTTGCATCCACTTATGAGTAAACTCATGTGGATGCCGGACTTTTTGTCTCTGGTATCATTATCTTACTATATTTTCTCCGATAACGCAATTCTAACTGTCTACTGACTTCCTTATGATTTTATGAATTTTTCTCTGTATTTCTTCTCTGTCTCTTCACTTCAAACATCAATACCGAAGCGGCTATTGCGGCATTTAACGACTCCACCTCTCCGCTCATCGGAATAATGATATAGTGATCTGCCATTTTCGAGGTTTCTTCACGCAGCCCGTTCCCCTCATTTCCAATCAGGAATGCACAGGAGAAAGCATAATCTTCTTCATCATAAGACTTCTCCCCGTCCAGATGCGCCGCGTATACTTTAATCCCGGCATCTTTGATCTTGCGGATTGCCTTCAGGATATCTTCCGCATAATAAAACGGCATCCGGTAAATAGAACCCATCGTTGAACGGATTGTTTTCGGATTGTAAATATCCACACAGTCACGGCTCATGATCACACCTGTTACACCTGCGCCTTCTGCAGTCCGCACGATCGTACCCATATTTCCCGGATCCTGCAAATTATCCAGCACTAGCAGATGCCTCTTTTCGCCTTTTAACAGATCCTCCAGCTTATAGGATTTCTGCCGCACAACACAGAGAACACCCTGTGGTGTCTTTGTATCCGATGCATGTGCAAATACAGTATCCGTCAGCACTTCTATGTGCACTCCGGCTTGCCCTGCAATCGCATTTACCAGCACTTTTTCTTTTTTATAAAAAGATTCAGATACATATACTTCCTGTAATTCATCCACCGGCACTTCCCGGAACATCCGGATGCCTTCCACAAGAAATACATGTTCTTCATCTCTTAATTTTCTCTTCTTTTTTAAATTAATCAGTCTTTTAACTTTTCCGTTTGCTGTACTTGTAATCATTCTCTCTGTCCCTTAATAACTATAATATTGAAGCACCCCTGATTATGGTGCCTGCAAATCGCTTTTTACTTCACCTTTTTCACAATAATTGTTATACTTTGAAACGGTATCCGACACCCCAGATTGTCTCGATATACTGAGGGTTGGATGTGTCCATCTCGATCTTTTCACGGATTTTCTTAATGTGCACGGTTACAGTTGCGATGTCACCGACAGATTCCATATCCCAGATTTTCTGGAACAGTTCATCTTTGGAATACACATGATTCGGGTGTGCCGCAAGAAATGACAACAGATCAAATTCTTTTGTTGTAAATGTTCTCTCTTCTCCATTTACCCATACTCTTCTTGCAGTCGTGTCAATCTTAAGTCCTCGAATCTCGATCACTTTATTTTTTTCTGCCATGCTTCCGATCAACCGATCATATCTTGCAAGATGTGCTTTCACACGTGCCACCAACTCGCTCGGGCTGAACGGCTTTGTCATATAATCATCCGCTCCCAATCCCAGTCCACGAATCTTATCAATATCATCTTTTTTTGCTGATACCATAATGATTGGTGTGTTCTTCTCATCTCTGACCTTCCGACAGATTTCAAATCCATCTACCCCCGGAAGCATCAAATCAAGAATCAGAAGATCATATTCTTCCTGAAGTGCTTTCTCAAGTCCACTGTCTCCATCATTTGCAACTTCCACTTCAAATCCGCTCAGTTCCAGATAGTCTTTCTCCAGATCTGCAATCGTCTCTTCGTCTTCAACTATTAAAATCTTACTCATTCAATGGTACCTCCTGATATTTTCTCAAAACAAAATACATCGTTGTTCCTGTGTCTTCTCTGCTGGTTGCCCAAATCTTACCACCATGCTCTTCCACAATCTTCTTAACAATAGAAAGCCCGATACCGCTTCCGCCTTTGGAAGAATTTCTCGAAGCATCCGTTCTGTAAAAACGGTCGAAAATATTTGGCAGATCCTTGGCTGCAATTCCTTTGCCGTTATCTTCCAGTTCAACCTGAATAAAGTCACCGACATCTTTTACACGAAGGTTGATGATCGGTTTTCTTTTATCCATATATTTCAACGAATTATTTACAATATTATGCACAACACGCTTGATCTGTTCCGCGTCTGCAATCACTTTCACTTCTGGATCTACATAATTAAAATATCCAAATTCTACATTTTTTGACTCCAGTTCCAGCGACAAATCTTCTGCACAATCTGTGAAATAATCATTTACAGATATAATATTGAAGTTATATGGAATACGGTTTGTGTCAATCTTGGAATACAATGTCAACTCATTGATCAGTGTATTCATCTCATTCGCTTTATTATAGATCGTGCGGATATATTTGTCCATTTTCTCCGGTGTATCCGCTACTCCGTCCATGATTCCTTCTGCATATCCTTTGATTGCTGTCACCGGTGTCTTAAGGTCATGGGAGATATTACTGATCAGCTCTTTGTTCTCCTTGTCAAACTGAATCTTCTCTTCTGCACTGTCCTTTAACCGCTTACGCATATCTTCCAGATCACTGCAGAGCTGGCCGAGCTCATCATCAGACTCCGGTTTGATCTCAAAATCCAGATTACCTTCTTTGATATTATAAGCTGCCCTCTTCATCTTTGACAACGGACGCATGATTCCGCGGTAGATCCACATGAGCAAAATAAATGCCGTTGCGATTAAAACAATAACAACCACACAGATCAAGTCTACAAAAAGCTCCTCCACTTCTGGTATAACGTTCTTCATGTCTGTAACGATAAATGCGCTTCCTTTTTCTCCGCTTCGATATTTAAAATCAATCTGCTTGCTCCCAGATAAAGTCCATTTTTCTCATCGGCATCTGCCTCACCATACTTCGGAAGCTGACGGATCACATATTTTGTTTTCCCACTGTCTGTACCAATGTAAACAATGGTATTTCCTTTTCGCACAAGCAGATAGGCTTTTTTCTTTTCCAGTTTTTTATTTACTTTCTCAAGTCTGGTCGCATCGCCCATCTCTTCCGGATCTTCGGCAATAATCTTCTTTAGTTCTTCATACGGCTTCTCAGTTACTTTTGACAATACCTGCATAGAATTTGATAAGCTCTCCCAGGTTGTATCGGTAACTCCATATGTCTTTTCGATTGAGCTGATCTGATGTCTGCACAGGACTATTCCCATAGTTGTTGTCAATATAATCGGAATCAGCGTAATCGTTAAAAATGCTATCACAAGTCTTGTTCTTATTTTCATAGGAACACCTCCAGACTCAAGTATAGCATGAAAAAAGGCGCTTCACATCAAAGCGCCTGTAAACATTTCTAAAAATTTTATAAATATGCTTTCAGTACATCCACCTTATCTGTCTTTTCCCAGGAGAGGTCGATGTCTGTACGTCCAAAGTGTCCGTAAGCTGCTGTCTGCTTGTAAATTGGTCTTCTCAAATCCAGCATTTTGATAATTCCTGCCGGGCGGAGATCAAAGTTCTCGCGGATGATCTCAACCAGTTTTTCATCAGATACTTTACCGGTTCCAAATGTATCTACCATAATGGAAGTCGGATGAGCAACTCCGATTGCGTAAGAAAGCTGGATTTCACATTTCTTGGCAAGTCCTGCTGCAACAATATTTTTCGCAACGTAACGTGCCGCGTACGCTGCTGAACGGTCTACCTTTGTGCAGTCTTTACCTGAGAAAGCTCCGCCGCCGTGACGTGCCATTCCACCGTAAGTATCTACAATGATCTTGCGTCCTGTCAGTCCACTGTCTCCGTGTGGTCCACCGATAACAAAACGTCCTGTCGGGTTGATAAAGAATTTTGTATTCTCGTCTACCATCTCTGCCGGAAGTACTGTATCAAATACATATTTCTTAATATCTTCGTGAATCTGCTCCTGTGTCACATCCGGATCGTGCTGTGTAGATAAGACAACTGCATCCAGACGTTTCGGAACATCATTTTCATCATATTCTACTGTAACCTGTGTCTTTCCATCCGGTCTCAGATAAGAAAGCGTTCCGTTCTTCCTTACTTCTGTAAGTTTTCTTGCCAGTTTATGCGCCAGAGAAATCGGATATGGCATCAGTTCCGGAGTCTCATCCGTTGCGTATCCGAACATCATACCCTGGTCGCCGGCTCCGATCGCATCAATCTCATCATCGCCCATTGTATGCTCTTTTGCTTCCAACGCTTTATCAACTCCAAGAGCGATATCTCCAGACTGCTCGTCAATTGCTGTGATCACACCACATGTCTCTGCGTCAAATCCAAATTTTCCTCTTGTATAGCCAATCTCTTTTACTGTATCGCGTACGATTTTCTGAATATCAACATAAGCATTTGTAGTAATCTCACCCATAACGAGAACCATACCTGTCGTTGTTGTTGTCTCACAAGCCACACGGCTCATCGGATCCTGTTCCATCAGTGCATCAAGAATCGCGTCTGAAATCTGGTCGCACATTTTATCCGGATGTCCTTCTGTAACGGACTCGGATGTAAATAATCTTTTTTCCATGTCATTCTCCCTTCTACTTTCTCCCGGGGACGGGGATTTTCTAGAAAATCCCCGTCCCCTTTTAAAAAAGACCTGTCCCTTTTTATGTTATCCACATAATCATCCACAATGCGAAAAAAACAGTCCACAACAAGTGGACTGTTTATATTCTCATATATCAATCTTCTTATTGTTCGATTACTCGCTCAGGTTGGCACCTTCCCATGATGGGGGTTGCCGCAGCTTCACAGATCCTTTGTACCTCCACTGCTCTGAATAAGAGAAAGTTAGCAATATTTATTATTTTCTTTGTTACCTTATAAGACTTTACACGTTTTAACTGTTCTTGTCAACTGATTTATCCAACTTTTAATTTGAATTTCTGAATTTCTTTCTCAGTTTCTACTTTTTCGATGATACCGCCAAGACCTCTGAGCTTCTCTTCGAATCTCTCATATCCTCTTTGGATATATACAATATCATCTACAATTGTAATGCCTTCTGTTGCAAGTCCTGCAATACAAAGTGCAGCTCCTGCGCGGAGATCCGGTGCACTCACTCTTGCTCCGCTGAACTTCTCAACACCTTCGATAGTTGCTGAGTTGCCTTCCACTTTGACATTCGCTCCCATTCTGGCAAGTTCGTCCAGATATTTGAAACGATTTTCAAAAATACTCTCTGTAATTGTGCTTGTTCCCTTGCAAAGTGCAAGCGTCACACCAATCTGTGGCTGCATATCCGTTGGAAATCCAGGATATGGAAGTGTTTTCACATGTGTACTTGTAAGATCTCCCTTGGATACAACACGCACTGCATCGTCAAATTCTTCTACCTCACAGCCAATCTCTTCCAGCTTGGCAATCGTAGCTTCCAAATGCTTCGGAATGACATTCAATACTGTCACATCTCCTCTGGTTGCCGCTGCCGCAAACATAAATGTTCCGGCCTCAATCTGATCCGGAATAACCGAATACTCTGTACTGTGAAGCTGTCTGACTCCACGAATCTTGATCACATCTGTTCCTGCACCACGAATATTCGCTCCCATGCTGTTCAGGAAGTTTGCCACGTCTACAACGTGTGGCTCTTTAGCCACATTCTCCATAATTGTAAGACCGTCTGCCATCGCAGCCGTCATCATTACATTGATCGTAGCGCCTACACTGACAACATCAAAATAAATATGTTTACCAACAAGCTTCTCAGCTTCTGCCATGATCTTACCATATTCAATCTCTACTTCTGCGCCCAGTGCACGGAAACCTTTCAGATGCTGGTCAATCGGTCTGCTTCCGATATTACATCCTCCCGGCAGTGCCACTTCCGCATGTTTGTACTTTCCGAGCATCGCGCCAAGTAAATAGTAAGATGCACGGATCTTTTTAATATAATCATATTCTATACTGAAATCATGAATGCCTCTTCCGTTGATCGTCACAGTATGACGGTCAATTCTATTCACTGTCGCTCCGATTCCGGCAATTGCGTCCAGTAATACATTAATATCGTTGACATCCGGAAGATTATCAATCTTAACTGTCTCATCTGTCATGATCGCAGCCGCAAGAATTGCAAGTGCCGCGTTCTTTGCTCCCCCTATTTCGACCTCTCCGACTAACGGATGGCCACCTTTAATAATATACTGTTCCATTAACCACACCTCTATATAATATTGCTGTCTATGATATAAGCATATTGGATATAGCAGTTATGCCCATTTTGTTCTCTTAAAAATCTAAAACAGGAAGACTCCCACTTCCTGAGTCTTTGCTATTATAGCACAAATCCAACATTTGTAAAATATTTTTTAATTTTATGTAATTATTTTGTAACATTTAATCCGTTTTCAAGCACACGAAGAACTTCCTCGATTGTCTCTTCCAGATCCCGTCCTTCCTCACTGATCGTGAGATCTGCATACCGTTCAAATAATGCGGTACGCTCCTCATACAGATCTTTTAATGTCTGACCGTCTTTTAACACAACACCTCTGTTTTTAGCATTATGGAGTCTGTTATTTATTGTCTCATACGACGTATGTAAATATACGATCATTCCGGTCTCTTTGTAATGCCTCATTGCATTCTCACAATATACAACACTTCCTCCCGGCGAGATAACAGCACGCTCTTCCTGAATCTCCGCATTCACCCGGTCTTCAATCCGTAAGAAACCTTCATTTCCTTCTTCTGCAATAATCTCTTTAAGCAAACGCTTCTCCACTTCCTGGATTACCAGATCTGTATCTACAAACTTATATCCCAGTCTCTTAGCAACAACAACACCGACTGTGCTTTTCCCCGATGCCGGCATTCCGATAAATACGATATTCTTCATATTTTTCATCCTTTAGTCTGTATTTGTTTGAAATCTTTTGATACTTATTACATTTTAATCCTATCCATTTTAACATAAGATTCCTTTTTCGTCCACTTCTTGCTTCAGAATCTACTGCCTTTACAAGATTCGAACTCATTTTTTATCATTTTCTGACCAATTCTACCAATACCGCTCTGCCTGATCTGCCAACGGATACTTTACCATAAAAAATAAGAACCGGAAATCCTTTTATTCCTCCGGTTCTTATTTTGTATAAATTATCTCTTCAGGATACACTCTCATTCAGAAAATAATATTTTCTCTGAAAGTTTCTCCGCTCCTGCCTTCGGCGGCATATCTCCTGACAGGTCATTACCCACACCAGCTCACGAAGCCAGTCATCTTCCATTTTCGTCGGAAGATCATCTGTTTTATCCTTCTGCTTATCTGCAAAGTCGATCTGACCTTTCACATTTGCATAAACACGACCGCATATCATCTGTATTTGCAAACGATCCGGATACTCATCATAAATCATACTGACGTCATATTCCAGCCGGTCGCATTCTGCCTCTACATATGGCAGAATCTTTTTCACTTCGGCCGGATACATACTCTTCATATAAGATACATCCCGGCTGTTTTCCCGCTCCCAGGCTGTATCGATTGGCAGCTGATTTTGATATGCCATATAAAAAGGCAGTTTCTCGCTCATCGGTTCTGCTCCTTCCAGGGAAATTATCTGCTTTATTATATGCATTTTTTCATAAGCTGTTCCCTGAAATCTTTTCTGTTATTCATTTTTTGCGGCTTCAAAATTCCGATGCAGAAGTTTGTGTTCTTTTCCTTTCAGCAAGCCATCGTACAACGTCTGAACCAACGGATTTTCATTGGACTTCTTAATCTGGGTATTCACATCTGAATCATAAAGACCCTTCATTCTTGCTGATTTTGTTCTCGGTCCGGCCGGTACCGGCTGTCCACCACCCATGACACAGCCTCTGTAACATGCCATTACTTCTACGAAATCATAGTGTACTTCCCTGGCCTTGATCCGCTTCAAAAGTGCATCTGCATTTCCGAGACCACTTACGATTGCCGCACGAATGGTTCTGCCGTTGTAATCAAATTCTACTTCTTTCAGGCCTTTCTCTCCACGCACACCGCTGAATTTGATATTATCCATATCTACACGGTTATGTCCTTTACGCAGACGTCTCAAAACCGCTTCGGTCACACCGCCGGTTACACCAAAGATCACTCCGGCACCGGATCCGATTCCAAATGGCATATCTGACGCTTCAATTTCCAGATTCTCAAAACGGATACCAGACTTGCGAATCATGGAAACGAGCTCGGTTGTTGTCAGTACATAATCGATATCCTGCTTACCGTTTGTTGAAGATTCCGGTCGTAAAATCTCATCTTTCTTCGCTGTACAAGGCATAATAGATACAGATACCACTCGTTTTCCGAGATTCTTCTCCGGATCTTTATAATATTCCCGTACTACAGCGCCGAACATCTGCTGTGGTGACCGGCAGGTCGAAAGATTCTCGGCAAATTCCGGATAACGGTTTTCACAATATCTTACCCATGCAGGACAGCAGGATGTAAAGAGTGGCAATTTTTCTCCGGATTCCAGCCGATTCAAAAGTTCTTCCGACTCTTCTATAACTGTAAGATCCGCACCGTAAGATGTATCAAATACTTCATCAAATCCCATACGATGCAGGACATTTACCAATTTACCCATAACATTTTCGCCACGCGGCAGACCGAACTGATCTCCTACTGCCACACGGACTGCCGGTGCGATCTGTGCGATCACTTTAGTATCTTTATCTGCAAGAAGATCCCAGATAACATCCATGTTGGTCTTAATACTGATTGCGCCTGTCGGACATACAACCCGGCATTGTCCACAGTTCACGCAGTCGGTCTCTGCAATTTTCTTATCAAATGCAGGTGTTACCAGCGCTTTTGTTCCTCGATATGCAAAATCAATTGCATTTACTGCCTGCACATTGTCACACATACGTACACAGTCACCGCACAAAATACATTTATTCGGATCTCTCACGATCGCCGGCGAACTGTCATCGATCGGCTGTAATTCTTTCGTATTTTCAAATCGGACATCCATAACACCCATCCGGTGCGCAAGGCTTTGCAGCTGACATTCTCCACTTTTGATACAAGTTGTACAGTCTCTGCAGTGCGCTGCCAGAAGTAACTCCAGAATTAATTTCCGATACTTCATCAGGCGCGGTGTATTTGTATAGATCACCATTCCGTCTCTCGGTGGTTCGGAACAGGATGCAAATGTTTTTCCTTTATCATTTTCTACTGTACATAAACGACAGGCACCATATACAGACAGTTCTGAATGGTAACATAAGGTTGGTATATCAATATCTGCTTTACGAATGACGGTAAGAATATTCGGTTCATCCGTAAATTCTACTTTTCTTCCATCTATAGTCATTACTCCCATGACGTTTCCTCCTATCTGGCAACAGAAATTGCCTTAAACGGACACTGTTCCATACAGGCTCCGCACTTAATGCATTTCTCCTGATTAATGTGATACGGTGATTTCAACTCACCTTCAATTGCTCCAGCCGGACAATTTCTTGCACACTTGGAACATCCTTTACAGATGTCCAGATCAATCTGGAACTGTCTGAGATTTGTACAAACCCCTGTTTTACACTTCTTATCCTCAATATGTTCTCTATATTCTTCTGCAAATGCATTCAATGTACTGATAACCGGTTTTGGCGCACTCTTTCCAAGTCCGCATAACGCGGTACTCTCAATCATATCGGCCAGTTCACGCAACTCATCTATATCTGTCGGTTTTCCATTTCCGGCTACGATTCTTTCAAGAATCTCCAGCATTCTTTTTGTACCTTCTCTGCATGGCACACATTTTCCACAGGATTCTCTCTGCGTAAAGCTCATAAAGAACCGGGCTACTTCTACCATACAGGTATTTTCATCCATAATAACAAGTCCGCCGGAACCGATCATCGCTCCGATCTTCGCCAGCGAATCAAAATCCATCTTGCTGTCCAGCTGTTTCTCTGTCAGACATCCGCCCGATGGTCCGCCGATCTGAACCGCTTTGAACTTTTTACCGTTCTGAATGCCTCCACCGATATCATAAATAACTTCCCGGAGAGTAATTCCCATCGGCACTTCGATAAGTCCTGTGTTTCTTACATTACCTGTCAATGCGAATGCTTTTGTTCCCGGGCTTTCCGGTGTACCGATACCCAGATACCACTCTGCGCCGTTTTGAATGATCATTGGTACATTTGCGTAAGTCTCAACGTTATTTAATACTGTAGGTTTTGCCCAGAGTCCCTGCTGTACTGTACGCGGCGGTTTTACTCTCGGCATACCACGTTTGCCTTCAATAGATGCTGTCAGCGCACTTCCTTCGCCGCAGACAAATGCTCCGGCTCCTCGGTTGATATGTAAACGGAAGCTGAAGTTTGTTCCCAGGATATGATCTCCTAAAATTCCAATCTCTTCCGCCTGATGGATTGCCGTCTCCAGTCTCTGGATCGCGAGCGGATATTCGGCACGGACATAAATATATCCTTCCTGCGCCTGAACCGCATATGCAGCGATCATCATACCTTCGATCATGCGGTGCGGATCACCCTCCATAATACTTCTGTCCATGAATGCGCCCGGGTCACCTTCGTCACCGTTACAGACTACGTAACGAATCTTTTCCTTCTGGGATGCTACCTGTTTCCATTTACGTCCGGTACGGAATCCTGCACCGCCACGTCCTCTTAAATTTGACTCATAAATCATATCGATCACGGATTCCGGTGTCATCTCAAACAATGCTTTTTCTAATGCAGAATATGCTCCGACCACCATCGCTCCTTCGATGTGATCGGCATCGATATGTCCGCAGTTTTTCAATACAAGTCTCGTCTGCTTTGCGTAAAATGGGATCTCTTCCTGTGAAGCATAGACCTGTCCGTCCATATGATATAACAAACGTTCAATCGATTTTCCTTCGCAGATTGTTTTCTGATAGATCTCTTCACAATCATCCGGCGACACTTTAATATATAAATAATTATGTGGTTCGATTCTCACCAGCGGTCCCATTTCACAGAATCCGTGGCAACCACTCTTCATAACCTTGGTATGTGCAATCTCTGCGCCGAACTCCACCGATACATTCCCGTCATTCTTTGTCAGTTCCAGCATTTTCTGGTAAATTTTATCTGAACCCCCGGCCAGACATCCTGTTCCACCGCAGATCAAAACGCGACATTTCGCACGCTGCCGCTTCTGACATTCAGTACGATATTCTTTTAATTCCGTTCTGTTCTCTATCTTCATGTTATTCTCCTCTCAACTCTTTCAGCAGATCCACTACTTTTTCCGGTGACATCTTAGGATACACAACATCATTTACTGTAATCGCCGGTGCCAGACCACATGCCCCCAGACAGGACACCGTCTCCACAGTAAAATACAGATCGTCTGATGTATGCTTCTTATCATTTAATCCGAGTTCCTTATACAAACGTTCCAGGATCGGAATGGATTTTCTCACATGACAGGCTGTTCCATCACAGACTTTAATGACATATTTGCCTTTCTGCTCGAAAGAAAAATTCTCATAAAAACTTGCCACGCTGTACGCCTTTGCTTCCGTAATCCCGATCTGTTTTGCCACATATGTCAGAAGTTCCGGTGGCAGGTATCTGTACTCCTCCTGAATATCCTGGATAATCGGGATCAATGATCGTTCTTCTCTTGTGTGTCTTGCTATGATTTCATCTGCTTTCTCATAATACGATGTATCTAACATAATATCCTCATCCTCCTTTTTGTTCATTTTCCCCTGATATTGGCTATTTTTTATCAATTTATTGTATATTATATCATAGAAATTATTGATATGTTTATATCAATATCCGATGTCTTCCATATAGAATTTTATATATCCTAAAAAAAGATGCACCCTCAGGCACACCTTCTTTCTTCTAGACAATTATATTTCTTCAATTTTCCTTCTCAGATGCTCAAGAAATTCTTTTTCTTTCTGATTCATCACATATCCTTTTTTATATATCAGTGCATCCCTCATTTTATGTCTTAGAAATCCGACTTCCTTCTGCACAAGATGATACCGTTCCAGCATCTTTTCCGGCAGCGGAGATACCCACATATAACTGTTCTTCACTTCTCTTAAAATATCAAACTGACTTCCTCTTTCAAAAATATATATTTTCTTTTTCGGATGATAGGCTTCCCTTCCTTCCCGGTAAAATTCAATATATTCTCCGTTCGGGAGCCTGGAATCTCCATGTAAGATTTCTACTCCGTCCGATAATTCTCCCGGAGACTGAAAATCCTTTTCTGCAAGTTCTCCGTCTGCGGAAGTCAAAAGTAAATAATCAAATTCATTGATCACCTGCATTTCCAGATTCCGAAGCTGAAGAAGCGATTGGTAATCCTCCTGCTTTCTCCGCTGATACCGTATAATTCCAAGATCATATCCATTCTGACCGATACTGTCGATTGCCGTCATCGTACTTGTCTCCCGGAAATCCACATCCATCTCCATCTGGTCATCCTGGTTGCTGATATACTCGGCAAAAGCATGCGCAATATAGCTGGCCCGGGGCACACAAAATCGAAGTGTCAGCTTTTCACTGCGTTCTTTTCCATAATGTTCCCTTAGCTCATCAACATCCCGGATGACTTTTCTGGCATATTCCAGAAAATTCTGTCCGTCTCTTGTCGCCTGTACTCCTTTTGAGGAGCGTTTAAAAATCTGTATGCCAAATTCTGTTTCTACATTTTTAATTGCTTTGCTTAAGTTTGGCTGCGCAATGTAAATCTCTTTTGCAGTCTGTGAAATCGATCCTCTTTTATCTATTTCAATAATGTATTTGAAATCCGTCAAATTCATTTGTATCTCTTCCCTTTTCCATGATGCCGATGTTCCGTTCCGCCTTATTCTCTACGCGAAACGAAAAGGCGACACATCTTTTGTATCGCCTTTTCATTCTAAGCTCTTTCGCTGTAGTGATGTGCTTCTTCAAGCATCATATCTTTTACTTTCATCAGACGGATCTGAGAGCTTCTCTCGTTCTCGTCCAGCTTCATCGTGATGTATTTGATTGTCTCCTGAGCCTCCGGAATTGTCACATGCTCCAGCGCATTTACACGACGTCTTGTCTTCTCGATCTCAGCCGCCATAAGCTGGCATGCTTTTTCTGTCTCCGCAAGTTTCAACATATCCGGCAGAATGTCCGCCAGTGATTTTACAGCACCATCCAGATCACTGGATGTAAATGCAAATCCATAAGAATAAATATCATTGGCATCAGCAGTCCTTGTCTTCGTATTGAACACAGGAATGTCAACGCTCATAACATTTTTATTGCCTACTTCCAGATTTACTTCCTGTTTTGGTGCCATCAGTGCGGTATTCAACGTAGCCTCATCCATTCCGGCTTTGGCTATAACAAAGTTCTTATTTGCAGAGAGGATTCCGGCTTCTACTTTCTGACGAAGTGCCATGTTCTCCTTTACCAGCTCCAGAAACTGACGCATCAGCTCATCACGCTTGTCTTTCAGGAGCTTATGTCCCCTTCTTGCTGTAACAAGCTTCTTCTTCGTCTTGGTCAGTTCCATCCGGGTAGGAGTGATCTGTTTCGATGCCATTCGCTACCTCCTTATTTCCATTACCTGATTATTGCTTTCCATAATACTGGTCTAAGAATTTGTCGTCGATACGTTTCAACTCTGCTCTTGGCAGCATAGACAATAATTTCCAGCCAATTTCCAGTGTCTCCTCAATAGATCTATCGTTGTCATATCCCTGGGAAACATATTCTTTTTCAAATGCTTCTGCAAATTCTGCATATTTCAGGTCAATCTCTGTTAAGGCAGCTTCTCCTAAGATTGTCATCAGTTCTTTTGCATCTTTTCCACGGGAATACGCAGCAAATAACTGGTTCATCGTATTGGCGTGGTCTGCTCTTGTTTTGCCTTCGCCGATACCTTTATCTTTCAGACGGGAAAGAGACGGTAATACATCAATCGGCGGCTGTAATCCTTTACGATACAGCTCACGACTTAAGATTACCTGACCTTCTGTGATATATCCGGTAAGATCAGGAATAGGATGTGTCTTATCATCCTCAGGCATAGTCAGGATTGGGATCATAGTGATACTTCCGTCTTTACCTCTCTGACGTCCGGCTCTTTCATACATTGTTGCAAGGTCTGTGTACATATATCCTGGATATCCACGACGTCCAGGTACCTCTTTCTTCGCTGCGGAAATTTCACGCAGCGCATCTGCATAGTTCGTGATATCTGTCAGGATAACCAGAACGTGCATATCTTTTTCAAATGCCAGATATTCTGCTGCTGTCAGTGCCATACGAGGAGTTGCGATACGCTCTACAGCCGGGTCATTTGCAAGGTTGATAAACAGAACGGTTCTGTCAATCGCACCTGTCTCTTTGAATGACTCGATGAAGTAGTTAGACTCTTCGAATGTAATACCCATTGCAGCAAATACAACGGCGAATTTCTCATCTGTTCCACGTACCTTTGCCTGTCTTGCAATCTGGGCTGCCAGCTGGGAATGTGGCAGACCGGAACAAGAGAAGATTGGCAGTTTCTGTCCACGAACCAATGTGTTCAGACCATCAATGGCAGATACACCTGTCTGGATAAACTCTTCCGGGTACACGCGGGCTGCCGGGTTCATAGGCAGACCATTAATATCTCTTCTTTCCTCCGGCAAAATCTCCGGTCCATCATCAATCGGACGTCCCAGTCCATCGAAGACACGTCCCAGCATATCCGCAGATACACCAAGTTCCATGCTTCGTCCGAGGAAACGTACTTTACTGTTACTTAAGTTAATACCGGCAGCATTCTCATAGAGCTGTACTACTACGTCATCTCCATCTACTTCCAGTACTTTACAGCGTCGTTTTTCTCCGCTTGCGAGTTCGATTTCACCAAGCTCGTCGTATTTAACGCCTTCTACACCTTTTACCATCATCAGCGGTCCGGCAACTTCCTGTATTGTTCTATATTCCTTTGGCATAATTAGAAGTCCTCCTTCCCGATCGTTCCTGCTACTTCTTTACCGAGTTCATCCATGATCTTCTCATATTCTGTCTCAATATTTTCAGCTAATGTATATTTATAACGACCGATTTTCTCTCTGACATCCATTACAAGAAGATCTTTCATGGATGCACCTTTGTTCAGAGCTTCTGAAGCCTGATCATAGAATGCAAGAACCAGTTTCATCATCAGATACTGTTTACGAAGTGGTGTGTAAGTATCTACTTCGTGGAAAGAGTTCTGATGCAGGAAATCTTCACGGATAGATCTTGCTGCTTCCATCTTCAGACGGTCAGACGGAGACAATGCATCCATACCTACCATCTGTACAATCTCTTCCAGTGCTGCTTCTTCTGTCAGAAGGCTCATCATTCTCTGACGGTCATCCATCCAGTCCGGAGCAACGGTTTCATTAAACCAGTCTTTCATATTATCCAGATACAGCGAATAACTGGTCAGCCAGTTAATAGCCGGAAAATGTCTCTTATATGCCAGTGCGGAATCCAGTCCCCAGAATACCTTAACGATACGAAGGGTTGCCTGTGATACCGGCTCTGATGTATCACCACCCGGAGGAGATACGGCTCCGATTACGGACAGGGAACCTTCTCTTGCATCTTTACCGATGGAAACTACACGTCCGGCTCTCTCGTAGAACTCTGCCAGACGGGAACCTAAGTATGCCGGGTAACCTTCCTCACCAGGCATCTCTTCCAGACGTCCTGACATCTCTCGAAGTGCCTCTGCCCAACGGGATGTAGAGTCTGCCATCAATGCTACAGAATATCCCATGTCACGGAAATACTCTGCAATCGTAATACCTGTATAAATAGATGCCTCACGGGCTGCGAAAGGCATATCGGATGTGTTCGCGATCAGAACGGTTCTTTCCATAAGGGAACGTCCTGTCTTCGGATCCTTCAGTTCCGGGAACTCATTCAGAACGTCTGTCATCTCATTTCCACGCTCTCCACAACCGATGTAAACTACGATGTCAGCTTCTGCCCATTTTGCAAGCTGATGCTGGATAACTGTCTTACCGCTTCCGAAAGGACCCGGAACGGCTGCAACTCCACCTTTTGCAATTGGGAAAAATGTATCAACAACACGCTGTCCTGTTACAAGCGGTGCATCCAGCGGTAGTTTCTTCACATATGGACGTCCTGTACGAACCGGCCATTTCTGCATCATTGTCAGCTCTTTGTCTCCGTCATTCGTCTCCAGAACTGCAACAACTTCTTCTACCGTAAATTCACCGGATTTGATCTCTTTGACTGTTCCGCTTACTCCATAAGGAACCATGATCTTCTGCTCAACAACTGCTGTCTCCTGAACAGTACCGAGCACATCTCCCGCTCCAACTTCTTCTCCGACTTTTGCAACCGGAACAAATTCCCATTTCTTGTCTCTCTTCAGGGAAGCAACTTCAACACCACGCTGTAAGTTATTTCCCGAAATCTTCATAATATCATCCAGAGGACGCTGGATACCATCATAAATGCTTGTGATCAGACCAGGGCCAAGTTCTACTGACATTGGTGCCCCTGTTGATTCTACCGGTTCTCCCGGTCCAAGTCCTGATGTTTCTTCGTATACCTGAATTGATGCCTCATCACCGTGCATCTCGATGATCTCTCCAATCAGACGCTTTTCACTAACACGTACAACGTCACGCATGTTAGCATCTCGCATTCCGGATGCGATGACCAGCGGTCCTGCTACTTTTTTAATCGTACCTGTACTCATTTGGACGAATCACCCTCCATTTCTTATTTTATTGTTGCGAAAACAGAATATCAGAACCGACAGCCACTTCCACAGACTTCTTAACGCCCGCGACTCCTGCTCCCGTATTACCGGCAATGCCAGGAATCTGGATGATCGCCGGGATGATTTCTTCCTGATATCTTGCAATTTCATGTTTTAACTGATCGGCCCAGGCTTCTGTAATATAAATAATTCCGTAACCACCTGTTGCCAGTTTGTGAAGCTCTTCGGCAGCTTCTTCATGGGTAGTAACCGGAAATGTGTCAAGCCCCAGTGTAGCAAAGCCGTAGATGCTGTCATAATCGCCTAATACTGCAATCTTATACATACATTTCCCTTACCCTTTCCCGAATAGAATCATCCGGCAGGTCGTTAAGCTTACCGGAAAGAATGATTCGTACCGTTTTTATTTCATTCTGTCTTGCAATTACATAGGCAATTACCGGTCCTATTGTAAATGCATTATATTTCTGCGGGCTGATCGTCTGGATGATCCGGTTGTCGCACCACCGTTCAAATGCGGATGGAGATTCCAGAAGTGCCTGCGCACCTTCTGCATATGCCGTTCCCATCAGATAATCACGAAGCGCTTCCTTACCGGAAAGTGCCGCTTTGGAAAGCTGATCCACACTGACACTGTCGCACTCCGCCATTGCCCTTTTCATAAAGTCTATAGATTTCGCGGTTTTCTGTGATCGCACTGCAATCTTAATATCTGCAACTGCAACCGTTGATTCTGCATAATCCCGGATGATCTGGGCTTTTGACGCTTTACCTGCCGCATATACGGCATCCAGCGTTGCTCTGTCGATCATCACGTCGCACAACTGACCATCTCTTGTATGAAGCAGTGTCTCATAAGCATCCGCTGCCACATGCTGCATGTAGTCCGGAAGTCTGGTAAACGCTTTCTCTCTTACGATCTCCAGCATCTCATCCCCCGGAATCGCTACATCATCATAGAAAATGTGCCGGTTCTTTTTCTCCGTGCATACTTCCTTGATCGCAGCTTTCAGATTATGGAAAAGTTTTGGATAGGAAAGTACTGCAAAGTTCTCCATGTCAATGGAAAGATCCTTCACTACCTCCCAGATTTTCTCTTCCTCTCTGGTCAGTATCGCCTCTGCATCTCCGGAAGTATCTGTGCCTCCCCACCCCTTCTCTTCCAGGAACTGCAGGCACTGATGATAATTCTGGCATGCAATCAGCTGGTCGATCGTGCTGTTTGAAAACAGTGACACTTCCAGTGCACGTATGCGCGCAACCGCGTAGATATATTCCAATTCATTCAAGACGAATCCCTCCTTCTCGCTTTCTTTTGCTGCCTGCAAAAAACGGCTGCGCTCTATACAAATAATATTTTCTGTACAACATCCGACAATTCATCCTGCTTTGTGTGGAACATTGCCCTGATCGTACAATTTTCTTCAATCCCGCCATAAACCAGCACAAATCCGCCGTCCATATCCTTCGGTTCTTTCGAAACCACAAGATGACCGCCTTTTTTCTGTGCCGTCTGTTCAATCACGTCCTCAAATTTCTGCGGCATACGCGCAAGATCCGCAGCAGAAAAATAGATTGTTCCCTCCTGCGGAAGTGCATATGTTTCCAGCAGCTTCTGAAGCATCTCAAAGTATGATTCCGGTTCCAAATGCAGTACCTGCTGATATGCCTTGTTAAGAACCTCCTGTATCACTTCCTGTTTTGCCTGCAGAAGAGCCTGCTTTCTCTGCATTTCACTGGAAGATGCAATGCGCTGTGCATAGTCTTGTGTCTCGTCTTCCGACTTTTTAGCCATGACTGCGCTCTGTTCCTCCATCTGCTCTCTTGCTTCTCTTAAAATCTCTTCCGCCTTTGTCCTGGCTTTCGAGATCTGTTCTTCCGCTGAGTGATTCGCTTCGTCCAGAATCTGACGTTTCATATTCTCTAATCCACTCATCCTTCATGCTCTCCTTTTTCGTTCACTTTGGCTCACTCATTTACACCTGAATTCCGCTGACAGCCAGGAAAGAGATCAGAAGTGCAAGGATTGCATAAGTCTCTACCATCGCCGGAAACAGCATTGCTTTACCAAACTGCTCCGGTCTTTTTGCAATGATCCCGATCGATGCTGCGGCTGTCTTTCCCTGCGATCTTCCGGAAATCAGACCTACAATTCCGATCGGAAGGCAGGCTGCCAAAATCAGAAGTCCGGTTGTCACATCCACCTCTGCAAGTCCTCCGCCAAGAATTCCGATTTTAGACAATGTGATAAATCCAATCAGAAGACCATAGAGTCCCTGTGTACCAGGAAGAAGCT
>OGMW01000718.1_pt1 | contig 34044 bp, 29 predicted proteins | sample 1573281 | NCBI WGS metagenome assembly OGMW01 (sample SAMEA2581907, study PRJEB24529) | metagenome | biome: Human gut stool | place: China | collected 2011 | reverse complement strand
TATTTTCGTACAACGGAACAAAACAGTCCCGGCTTGATGCAATTTGCCAATCGTAACCCCCCAGAACCACCCTACACGAGGAAACTCATATCACCCACAAACCAGCATTTGTCACGATATTCATAATACAATGCTAATATCCGATAACATCATCACAATATTTATATCAAATCAAAAGATGGAGATTTCTCACGAAGTATTCATTTTTTTGTGCAGAAAATGTTTAGAAATCGTTTATCTGTTTCAAATACGGAGTTTATGCTAAAAGTTTATGTTAAATAAGGTCAACGAAAGAGAACGGAGGACGTGCAAAATGGATATGATAAAGGCAATGATATATGGAGTTGTGGAAGGAATTACGGAATGGCTGCCGGTTAGCAGTACCGGTCATATGATATTGCTGGAACGTTTACTTCCATTTCAGGGAGTCGGGGAAGATTTTTTCAACGTGTTTGACGTGGTGATCCAGCTTGGCGCGATGGTTGCATTTACAGTATCCATTGTTGTGCTCCGGTTTTTTATCAGCTATGTGAAAAAACATGATTTTCAGGCGTTTGGATATTATCGTATTGTTCTTGGCATGATCGTGCTTTTGTGTGGATGCTTTGGGATTTTGTAAAAAGCGGAGGTGGCAGAATGAGAGGCGTTGTGATTATCCCGGCGTATCTGCCGGATGAAAAACTGGAGTCTGTTGTGGATGAGGTATATGAACTCGGATACCATATTATTGTTGTGGATGAGAGTAAAGTTACGGATCGGACAAAAATTATGATCCTTGTTTCACCGGGAAATTCAACCGGAAGTATATTGAGTAAAAAATGTCTGGAACAGATTGCTGCATTTGCGAAAAAACATGAACTGATCATAGTATCAGATGAAATTTATGAGAGAACTTGGAGTAAATACGATCGCAATGCCGACAAACGGAAATGCGGGAGCTGCATGGGCACTTTACAGTGCGAGGGCAGGAATTCATGCCGTGATCGTAATGCCGGAGGACGCACCGAAAATAACGAGAAATGAATGTGCTGCAGCAGGGGCAGATCTGTACCTGGTAGATGGTCTGATCAGTGACTGTGGTAAGATTGTCGGTCAGGCAATTAAGGAAAACGGATGGTATGATGCTTCCACATTAAAAGAGCCGTATCGCATTGAAGGAAAGAAAACGATGGGATATGAGATCGCAGAGCAGTTCGATTTTAAGCTTCCCGATGCCATTTTATATCCGACAGGGGGCGGAGTCGGAATTATCGGAATCTATAAGGCATTTTTGGAGATGCAGAAACTTGGATGGATTCAGGGAAAATTACCGCGGCTTATCGCAGTACAGGCAGAGGGATGTGCGCCGATCGTAAAGGCATTTGAAGCAGGAAAGAGGGAACCTTTGTGTGCCCGGAAGGAGCATCGCTTTACGCGGCTGCAAAAAAAATCAGGGAGTCTGGTTTCTTCAGTCAGGATGAGCGGGTAGTACTTTTAAATACAGGTGCGGGAATTAAATATCCGGATTCTGTGCACCGGGATATTCCGGTATTAAAAAAGATGCGGTATTAGGATAGCGGAGAAAAATGAAATCTTGACGTTTCAGGTAAATTGCGCTATAGTACTCTCTACTTTACTAAAAACACAAATTTAAGATGCAGATGAAAAAGATATTTTCATTGGAAAACAGCATAAGAAGGGAGAGTACTATGACATTTTATCAGGAACTTCAGCTCAGTTCGACCGGTTCGAAACAGTTGATCAAAAATACAACAGACAAAAAAGAAAAAAGGCGCCATATCTTAATCTATAATTTCAAAGTTTATCTGGTCATGGCATTTTGTGTGGCAGTTGTGACATTATTCAGTAAACTGACCGGATCGGAAAACAGTGTGGTCGGAGTGACGGTTCTTTTAGCTGTGCTGGTGCTTAGACAGGCAGATTTTGGGATTAAGACCACGCACGGACTTCTTTCAATCGCGGGAATTTTTGGAATATTGATCGTGGGACCGCGTTTTAGCAATATGCTCTCACCGTTTCTGGCATTTCTGGTAAACGTATGCTGTATCATGCTTTTGATGATCTTAGGATGCCACAATGTGATCATGTATAACCATTCCACGTTTGTGCTTGGATATCTGCTGTTACTTGGATATGATGTGAGTGGACATGCGTATCTGCTGCGTGTGGAGGGACTGTTTGTTGGAATGTTACTCTGTATGGCAATTTTTTATAAGAATCAGAAAAACAGACCTTACCGGAGAACGTTTTTAGATCTGTTCCGGGAATTTGAGCTTTCATCTGCCAGAAACCGATGGTATGTGAAACTGACACTGATCGTTTCTTCTGCGATGCTTTTGATGTCTGTCCTTGGACTTCCAAGAGCTATGTGGGCCGGGATCGCCTGTATGTCCGTCTGTCTGCCGTTTACCGGTGACTGCAACGAAAGAGCAGAGAAAAGAGGGATGTTTAATATCGTTGGAAGTCTTTTGTTTGTAGTATTATATTTAGCACTTCCGGAATCCATGTATCCGTATATCGGAATGATCGGTGGTATCGGAGTCGGGTATTCTGCCGGTTATGCGTGGCAGACAGCCTTTAATACGTTTGGTGCATTATCAATCGCGGCGGGACTGTTTGGAATGAAAAATGCCGTGCTGCTTCGTATCGGTGCAAATGTATTTGGCAGTATCTATACGATCGTCTGTAGTAAAGGACTAGACCGGCTTGGTCAGGTGTTTGAACGGAGAAAAAAGATCACTGCATAATAAATTGGATTATAAAAAATGATCTGGAAGTATGACAGGCAGAGAATAAAATCAAAGAATGAATTTTGTAAAATCCCCGTATACTTAGAACAAGGGTATCTGTATACGGGGATTTCTTATGCAAAAAATCAGCCAGTTTGCGGTCGCGGGGCAGATCCTGCTCCTTCTTGGAACACATCTGTATTTTACATTTCGCCTGAAATTCATTCAGCGCAAAATCCCGCAGGGGATCCGACTCAGCTTTTCGGATACAGATCATGCGTCTTACACGGCGCTTGCGACAGCACTTGCTGCTACAATCGGAACAGGGAATATCATCGGTATCTCAACAGCGATAGCGATCGGTGGTGCAGGTGCAGTGTTCTGGTGCTGGATCACCGGTGTGCTTGGAATCGCGACCTGTTATGGTGAGTGTTTTTTATCTATGAAGTACCGTAAAAAAGAAAAGGATGGAAGAATGACCGGCGGTCCGATGTATGTGCTGGAAATTGGGATGAAAAAGAAAGGACTGGCGGTTTTATTTTCTGTATTTACAATATTGGCATCACTTGGGATCGGCAGCAGTGTACAGGCACATTCCATTAGTGCGGCAGTTACGGAACAGATAGGAATATCGCCGCATATCATCGGGATGGCAGCAGGTGTGCTTGCCGGAAAAGTGATCATCGGGGGAAGCAGGCAGATCGGAAAAGTGTGTACCTGGCTGGTGCCGGTTATGAGTGCATTTTATTTAGGAGGCTGTATTTTTATCCTGATCAAAAATCATACTGTGGTTCCGGAGGCGGTAAAAATGATCGTAACATCTGCATTTGTGCCAGAGGCAGCAGCAGGAGGAGTGGTCGGAACCACGGTGATGGCAGGTTTAAGGACGGGGATTTCCAGGGGACTGTTTACAAACGAGGCAGGGCTTGGTTCTATCCCAATGGCAGCTGCGACAGCACAGAATGTCTCACCGCAGGATCAGGCACTCGTTTCCATGACGGGACCATTCTGGGATACGGTTGTGATGTGTGCGATCACTGGGATTGCCTCCGTTTCAAGTATGATCGCCCATCCGGGCAATTATGTGGGAGTGTCTGGCGAGCGGATGTGTTTTGCTGTATTCCGGGAATTGCCGGTGTGGGGAGATGAGATGCTGTCGTTATCGCTGGTCTTATTTGCATTTGCCACGATCATCGGCTGGAATGTCTATGGAGAATGTGCCGTACGGTATCTGTTTGGGGAGAACAGTGTCCGGATCTATCAGGTCATTTATATGTTTTGTGTGTATCTTGGGGCTGTGATCACGCTTGATGTGGTATGGGGGATTTCGGATATTTTTAATTTTCTGATGGCGGTGCCCAATCTGCTCTGTCTGTGGGGATTGCGCCGGAAAATTGAAATAAATGACAGAAAAATAAAACATTAATGTTTACCGTACTAGACAAAACAGAAGCGAAACGTCTATAATAGGCAGTATGGTGTGCAGACAGCACATGTAAATATTAATAAGGAAGAAAGAGGTAACCGTATGTACATAATACAGTTTATCAGAGGATTTTGTATGGCACTCGCAGACAGTGTCCCGGGAGTATCCGGTGGAACCGTGGCATTTCTGCTTGGGTTTTACGATCAGTTTATTGATTCCATTGATGATCTGATCACAGGAAATATGGAGAAAAAGAAAACAGCATTTTTCTTTTTATTGAAACTTGGTATCGGCTGGGTAACAGGAATGATCCTTGCGATTCTGATTCTTGCAAATGTTTTTGAATCCCATATTTATGCGATCAGTTCATTATTTATCGGATTTATTATTTTTGCGATTCCGATCGTAGTCCGTGAAGAAATAGATACACTAAAAGGGAAGTATGCATATCTTCCATTTATACTGGTTGGAGCAGCGATCGTGTGTGCCATTACTTATTTTAACCCGGTTGGCGGCGGCAGCAGCATGAATTTAGAGCATCTGACAGTCACAACAGGAATTTATGTATTTATTGCAGGTGCAATCGCAATCTGCGCCATGGTGCTTCCGGGTATTTCCGGATCAACGCTGCTTCTTATCATGGGGCTTTATCTGCCGATCGTGACGGCGATCAAAGATATCCTGCATCTGAATTTAAAGAGTTTTCCAACTGTATTTGTATTCGGATGTGGAGTATTAGTTGGCATTTTCAGTGTTGTAAAGCTGATCCGTAAGGCACTTGAAAATTTCCGTGCACAGACAATCTTTCTGATCGTTGGCTTAATGCTCGGTTCTATTTATGCGGTTATCATGGGACCGACCACACTTGATACACCACAGCCTGCAATGACGATCCACAATTTTTCTATCCTGTTCTTTATCATCGGCGGGGCAGTGATCCTGGGACTTCAGCAGATGAAAAAAATTAAAAAATAAACATTTGGAGTTTGTATGAGAAAATTACTGGTTTATTTAAAAGATTATAAAAAAGAAAGTGTATTAGGACCACTTTTTAAATTGCTTGAAGCAACCTTCGAGTTGATCGTACCGCTTGTTATGGCAGCAATCATTGATACCGGTGTGGCTTCCGGGGACAAGACCTATATTATGCGGATGTGTATGGTGTTAGTATTGCTTGCAGTGATCGGACTGACATGCTCGATTACCGCGCAGTATTTTGCAGCAAAGGCGGCAGTCGGATTTGCAACAAAGCTGCGTCATGCGCTGTTTGCACATATTGAAAGTCTCTCTTTTACAGAGATGGATACCGTTGGAACGGCAACACTGATCACAAGAATGACGAGTGATGTTAATCAGGTACAAAACGGTGTGAACCTTGTACTTCGTCTGTTTCTCCGTTCTCCGTTTATCGTATTTGGAGCAATGGTCATGGCATTTACCATTGATATTAAAGCAGCACTGGTATTTGTTGTCACCATTCCACTGCTTTCCGTGATCGTATTTGGTATTATGCTCATCAGTATCCCGCTTTATAAAAAAGTGCAGTCTGCACTTGATAAAGTGCTTGGGATCACAAGAGAAAACTTGACGGGAAGCAGGGTGATCCGTGCTTTTAATAAGGAAGAGGATGAGAGAGAACATTTTAATGAGAATAATGATCTCCTGACCAGAGCACAGATCTATGTTGGAAAAATATCTGCCCTGATGAATCCGCTTACCTACGTGATCATCAACGGTGCGATCGTTGTGCTTGTATGGACTGGTGCAGTCCGTGTTGACAACGGATATATCACACAGGGACAGGTTGTTGCTTTGATCAACTATATGTCACAGATCTTAGTAGAATTAGTAAAACTTGCGAACCTGATCATCAACATCAACAAATCTATCGCATGTGGAAACCGTATCCAGTCTGTTTTTGAGATGCAGTCATCCATTACAGACGGAAGCAGCCGGAATATGGACAAGCCACAGACAACGGATTCTGATGAATCTGAAGATACAGAGTATGCAGTGGAATTTTCTCATGTGGGATTAACTTATGCAGGTGCCGGAGATGAGTCCTTAACAGATATTGATTTTAAGGTAAAAAAAGGTGAGACGATCGGTATCATTGGAGGAACCGGTTCCGGAAAATCATCGGTTGTCAATCTGATCCCAAGATTTTATGATGTGACAGCCGGCTCTGTCAAAGTAAACGGAAAAAATGTCAAAGATTATTCACTTGAAGAACTTCGAGGAAAGATCGGTACTGTTTTACAGAAAGCAGTATTGTTCCATGGATCGATCCGTGAAAATTTAAAATGGGGTAATCCGGATGCTTCGGAAGAAGATTTGATCAATGCGATCACAGTAGCACAGGCAAAAGAATTTATTGACAACAAAGAGGGTGGACTTGATTTTGAAGTCGAACAAGGTGGAAAAAATCTTTCCGGCGGACAGCGCCAGCGTCTGACGATCGCACGTGCGGTTGTAAAGAAACCGGAGATACTTATTTTAGATGACAGTGCATCCGCACTTGATTTCGCAACAGACGCTGCACTCAGGAAAGCAATCCGTGAGATGGAAGGCGGGACAACTGTTTTTATTGTTTCCCAGAGAGCAGCATCCATCCAGCATGCAGACCGCATTGTTGTGCTTGACGATGGAAAGATCGTTGGTCTTGGGACCAGCGAAGAACTGTTAGAAAGCTGTGAGGTATACCAGGAGATTTACAATTCACAGTTTAAAAAACAGGAAGGAGGTAAGACAGCATGAAGAAAGTAGTGACAGAGCAGCAGGAGACAACGATAAAAAAAGTGCTGGATTACATCCGAAGGTACTGGATTTACCTTGGATTATCGATCGTGCTTGCAGCGGTTACCGTCGCGCTGACACTTTATATCCCGATCCTTACAGGGCGTGCAGTGGATCTGATCGTAACAAAGGGACAGGTTGATTTTTCAGGCATCCTTGTGATCTTAGAGCGTATGGCAGTTGTGATCTTACTTACTGCAGTTGCGCAGTGGATCATGAATGCATGTAACAATAAAATTACTTATAATGTGATCCGTGATATCCGGAAAGAGGCATTCGAGCGGATCGAACATTTACCGCTTAAGTATATTGATTCCCATTCTTATGGAGAGGTGGTCAGCCGTGTCATCGCGGATGTTGATCAGTTTGCAGATGGTCTTCTGATGGGATTTACACAGTTTTTTACCGGAATCGTGACAATTTTCGGTACACTGATCTTTATGCTGACGATCAGTGTGAATATCACGGTTGCGGTCGTGGTCATCACACCGTTATCATTGTTTGTTGCAAGTTTTATTGCAAAAAAGACATTTTCCATGTTCAAACTGCAGTCTGAGACGCGGGGCGAACAGACCGCTTTCATCGAAGAGATGGTTGGAAACCAGAAAGTCGTGCAGGCATTTTCACATGAGGATGAGGCGTTAGAGCAGTTCGACGAGATCAACGGAAGACTGCAGAAATATTCACTGCGCGCGATCTTCTTTTCGAGTATCACGAACCCGGCAACACGTTTTATCAACAGCCTTGTCTATGCGACAGTCGGTGTCGTCGGTGCATTTCTTGCAATAAAAGGAAGCATTACAGTCGGACAGTTATCGAGTCTTTTAAGTTATGCGAACCAGTATACGAAGCCGTTTAACGAGATCTCCGGTGTCATTACGGAGCTGCAGAATGCACTTGCCTGTGCTGCCCGAGTGTTTGAACTGATCGAGGAGCCGGTCGAGAAGCCGGATGCAGAGCGTGCGAAAGTGTTAGAGAAAGCGGACGGAAGCGTAGAACTGTCCCATGTATATTTCTCTTATACACCGGAACAGAAGCTGATCGAGGACTTCAATCTTTCCGTACAGCCGGGACAGCGTGTAGCGATTGTAGGCCCTACGGGATGTGGCAAGACAACACTCATCAACCTTCTGATGCGTTTTTATGATGTAAACAGTGGAAAAATCTGTGTCAGCGGAATACCGGTTGATGAGATGACCAGAAAGAGTTTAAGAAGTAATTATGGTATGGTACTGCAGGAGACATGGTTACGGAGCGGAACGATCCGTGAAAATATCACGATGGGAAAACCGGATGCCACAGAGGAAGAGATCATTGCGGCAGCAAAAGCATCCCATGCGCATAGTTTTATCAAACGTCTGCCAAAAGGATACGATACGGTGATCTCGGAGGATGGCGGAAGCCTTTCACAGGGACAGAAACAGCTTTTATGTATCACAAGAGTTATGCTCTGCCTGCCGCCGATGCTGATCTTAGATGAGGCGACATCCTCGATCGATACAAGAACTGAGATCAAGATACAGGAAGCATTTGCCCGTATGATGAAAGGGCGTACCAGTTTCATCGTTGCACACCGCCTTTCCACGATCCGGGAAGCAGATATCATTCTTGTCATGCGGGATGGAAATATCATAGAACAGGGAAAACATGAGGAACTGTTAGAGAAGAATGGATTTTATGCAAAGCTGTACAACAGCCAGTTTGCAAAATAAAAGTATAGATCGGAATATGAAAAAACAGCCTGATTTTGAGATGGAATCCAAAGTCAGGCTGTTTTGTAGTAAGATCAGTAGATCATGCGGGTTCCACTGATGCATTCGGTTGTAGAAGTTTCTATATAATCGAGAGCACCACGGACATCTCTTGCACGGACAAAATTATAGATGGACAGGGCACTCTGGTATAATTCTTCTATGCCGTATTTTGTTGCATAGCGTACCCAAAGACTGCATACAAGATCACGGAATGATATAAAGAACAGTGGAAGCAGCATATTTCCACTGATAAAACTCAGCTCATGACTGAAATCAAAGATAAATGTTTTGGGGTCTTGGAGTAATTTGGAATATTTTAATTTTTCAAGGTAAAAAGAAAGACCCTCGATCGCAGCATCCGTTGCTGTTTCAATCGCAAGGCGGGATGCAAGGCTCATAAAGAGAATACGAACCTCAAGGATGGAACAGATTTCTTCCTGGCTTAAAGCTCCGCCATTATATTTCATAATGGAAACTAAAGTGTCCATGGTTCCATTTCTGCGGTAATCCTCTACAAATGTGCCGATGCGCGGTTTTACCACGACAAATCCTTTCTTTTCAAGTTCGGCGATACCGGAGTTGACAACAGCGCGTGAAACCTGCATGGATGTGGCAAGTTCACGTTCGGATGGAAGTTTTGTACCGATTGGAAGTTTGCCGGAAATGATCATATTTTCCAGTTCGGATATAAATAATTCTTTGAGTGATGGTGCGTTTAATTTTTGAAATTTCATATGTTATGATTCCTTTATATTGTCGAGATTCTTTGTGGTATGTGGTCATACCACAATAATTTTAGATGTTATGCAGAAAAAAATCAAGAAAATGTTGCTTGAAATGTTCAAAAATACATACAAAAAATAAGTGATATTTTTTGACAATTTATGACAAAATGCATATAATAGAGCATATATCAGAAAGAGGAGAGAGGATTGCCGATGAGGTCTTTACAGTCTAAATTTCTGGCTTTGACGGTAGGCTGTGTACTTCTTACAGCGTTGGCACTGGGATATGTTGGGTTTTTATATACGCATAAACTTGTAAATGAGGATTCCACACAGTTTATGAATCTGTTCTGTGAAGATAAGGCACAGGAGATTGATGCAGCACTGACGGGGATTGAACAGTCCGTGAATACGATCAGGGATTATACGATAGAGCAGTATAACGCACTCGGAATTGGTGGTACAGGCAGGGACAATGTGGATACCTTTGTAAAAAAAGTACAGGAAGTTTCACTACATACCGTGAAAAATACAGAAGGATCACGTGGAGTATATATGAGAGTTAATCCTGAAATTGCCGATGACCAGACAGGATTTTTCTGGTATAGGGATGAAAAAGGTGATGTTAACGAAGATTCTCTGGTTGATTTTTCAAAATATACAAAAGATGACACACAGAATGTCGGATGGTACTATGAAGCTCTTGAGAACGAAGACGCTTTCTGGATGGAACCGTATAACAATCTGAATAAAAATGACTGGATCATTTCGTATGTGGTGCCGATATATCAGGATGAAGATTTTATTGGTGTTCTGGGCATGGATATTGACATGGCACTATTGAAGGAAAAGGTAGATTCCGTACAGATTTATCAGAGCGGTTATGCTTTTCTGGCAGGAACAAATGGTGCTCTTTATTACCATCATGATTATCCGGAGGGACTTGCTGAGGGAAGTGTACACGGAAAGATCAGAAAGGTGTTAAATTTACTGATCAAAAAAGCAGGACAGGATAGTCTGGTCAGTTATAATCTTGAGGGAACAAAGAAAGAAATGACGGCAAGGCAGCTGGAAAATGGTATGCTGTTTGCTGTTACAGCACCGGTGCAGGAGATTAATGAATTAAGCAGCCGTATTATACGTCTGTTTCTGGTTTCAACCGTTGTGATAATGATTTTTTCAGTCGTGATCACAATACATGTTACCAGAAAAATGATACGACCGCTCAAAGAACTTACGGAAGCAGCACAGAAAGTTGCAGGCGGTGATCTTGATGTCAACATTGACTGTGAGTCAAAAGATGAAGTTGGAGTGCTTGCAGACAGTGTACAGCAGATGGTCAATCATCTGCGGCATTATATCGATTATGTAAATGAACAGGCGTATACAGATGCCCTGACGGGTGTTGCTAACAAGGCGGCATATAAGGAGTATGTGGATAAACTGGATAAACGCGCGGCAACCGAGAATATGAAATATGCAGTCGTGGTCATGGATATCAATAATCTCAAAAAGATCAATGACAATTTTGGACATGAATTTGGGGATATGCTCATCCGGGATGCAAGCAGACTGATCCAAAAAGGATTTAAAGATCATACTGTATACCGGATCGGTGGTGATGAGTTTGTGATCATCATCGAACAGCCCAAACAGACAGAATGCGAGGAACTGCTGGCAAACTTTGATAATGGTATTATTGTTTTCAATAAAAATAATACAAAGTATGAACAGAAGATACAGATTGCAAGAGGAATCGCATTCCATGAAACAGACAGTATAGATTTATTTGCAGCAGTGTTCCGTGAAGCGGATCATGCGATGTATGAGAATAAAGTCATGCAGAAATCAAAACAGACGGATCCACCTGTGGTGGAGCAGTCTCAGACAATAACATAGCTGGAGGATAAAAATGGGTGACACAAAGAAAATGGCATGGAAAAGATTAATGGGTGTTTTTGTTGTATTTTTCCTGATTATGGCAGTATGGCAGATCGTGGTACTTGAGCTGCTGAAAAATGGCGTGATCGGTACGATGGTTGCAATGATACTGATCTGTCTTGCAACTGTACTGTTTTTTGGCATTGTTTTTGCATCAATCAAAACACTCCTGGATGCATTCAGACAGCTTATGAGTGATGGCTCAGAGGTGGAACTTTCCGGTGGTGTTGCTAAGAAAGCAAATAAACTTGCAGAGAAAGATGGAGAAGTCGGACAGCTTGTGCGTACGTTTCAGGAGTCGATCACTTCATTTTCACAGGTTGTACTGGGAATAAAGAAAGCAACAAAGGAACTTGGTGAGGTTTCAGAGGATTTTAAGCATATTTTTAAGAGTATGACAGCTTCACTGGATCAGACAGAGCAGGCAGTGACTACTATTACGGATAATACGATCTCACAGGCTGATCACACAGTCGATATGAAAGAGAAGATCGATGCTATCAGCAGAACGATCGATAAGATTGCAGAGAATGTATCGATGCTTGCAAAAAGTGCAGAGCACATGAAAGAAAGCAACAAGGCGGCAGAAGCAATCATGGAGGAACTTGTAAATATCAGTAAGGAGAGCGGTGTTGCGATTGAAAATGTAAGACAGCAGACAGATCTGACAAACCAGTCTGCACAGGAGATCCGCACAGCAACAGAGATCATAGCCGGAATCTCAAATCAGACAAATCTTTTAGCTTTAAATGCAAGTATTGAAGCTGCAAGAGCCGGAGAACATGGAAAAGGATTTGCAGTTGTTGCAGAAGAGATCCGTACATTAGCTGACCAGTCATGTGCCCGCGGCGCCGGGCAGTGGCAGCGGGTCAGCTGGGACGAGGCGCTCGACGACATCGCCGCCCGGATCCGGCAGGCCATCGTCTTGGATCGCAAGTATAGGGAATCAACAGAACAGATCAATCAGATCGTCAATACATTGATTGATAATTCAAACGTCAGTGTGGAGATCACGCAGAAAGTATCAGAAGCGTTTGTGAAACAGAATGAGAAGATTCATGATACGGAAGAAATTTTCCGTTCCCTGAATGAGGAGATCAAGAATACAAGCGATGCTGTGGATGGAATCAGCGAAGAAGTAAATGTGTTAGACGATCATAAGACGGTAATTGAAAGTGGAATCACATCTTTGACAGAGTTTGCAGAACAGAATGCCGAGAGTGCGAAAGTAACAACAGAAAACATGGAAGAATTCCAGCAGATCGTTGAACAGTGTGATCAGGCAACAGAGCGCATTGTGAATGTATCCGATGAGCTGGTAGGGTATCTTGGAAAAGTGGATGCAAATGTAAAAGATAAAATGAATGCACGTAACTAAAAATAAATCAGAAACGGAGGAAAAAATACCACATGAGTAAAATTATGTGGTATTTTTCAATATTATGAGAACAGAACAGAAAACATCAGTAAAAAACAGTGTAGGAAGATTGATTTTTGTTGGTATCAGCGTATTGCTTCAGGTCATATGGATCATCAGTCTTTTTATATGGCTGAATAATTATTCGGCAGCAATTTCTCTTTTTTCCACGTTGATCGCGGTCTCGGTTGTATTTGCCATATATGGAATGCATGGAAACATGGCATTTAAAGTACCATGGATGTTGGTCATTACTGCATTTCCGGTATTTGGTCTGTGTGTATTTGCACTATTTGGAAGGTCAAATCTGACCAGAAATATGAAAAAACGTTATGAGGGCATTGACAGTGAACTTTTCCCATTTTTAGAAAGTGATGAGACTGTCGTAAAAATGCTTCAGAAAAAAGATCTGTCAATAGCAAACCAGACAGAGTACATCTGGAAATATGGTCATTATCCGGTTTATCACAATACAGATATTGAATTTTATGCGGATGCGTCACAGGGGTTAGAGGCACAGCTTGCAGATTTGAAAAAAGCAGAGCATTTTATATTTATGGAGTATCATGCCATCGAGCAGGCAGAATCTTTTGAACGGATTTTTAACGTGTTAAAAGACCGGGCAGTGCATGGAGTTGAAGTACGTATTTTCTATGATGATGTTGGAAGCATTGGATTTATCAATCATGATTTCAGAAAACGTATGGAGGAGAATGGAATTGCCTGCCGTGTATTCAATCCGATTATTCCAGTATTATCGGTATTTATGAATAACCGCGATCACAGAAAAATTACAGTGATCGATGGAAAAGTGGGATTTACCGGAGGGTACAATCTTGCAAATGAATATTTTAATGTCACACATCCGTATGGACGGTGGAAAGATACCGGCATCCGTTTAGAAGGAGATGCTGTAAAAAGTCTTACGGTTATGTTCCTTGAAATGTGGAATGTTGTAAAAAAGACAGACCAGGATTATCAGAAGTACCTGCCGGTGACAGATTATAAAGTAAAACAGGAGGGATTTATCCAGCCGTATGCGGATAGTCCATTAGATGATGAACATGTGGGAGAGAGCGTTTATATGAATCTTATCGCACATGCCAAAAAAGAAATTTATTTTACAACACCGTATCTGATCATCACAGATGAGATGAACCGTGCTCTTGGACTTGCCGCAAAGCGTGGTGTGGATGTGCGGATCGTGACACCGGGGATCCCGGATAAGAAACTGATCTATAAAGTAACACGTTCTTATTATGCAGGACTCGTGCGCCAAGGGGTGCGTATTTATGAGTATACGCCGGGATTTATCCATGCTAAACAATGTGTCTGCGATGGAGAGGCGGCAACCTGTGGCACCATTAATATGGATTACCGGAGTTTGTACCTTCATTTTGAAAATGGAGCCTTTTTATATAACTGTGACGCCGTAGGGGAGATTCGTCAGGATTTTGAACATATTTTTGCAGAAAGCACGGAAGTTACAGAAAAATATAAGAGCGGAAGGTCTGCTGTTTTGCGGGGAACACAGTGTTTCTTGCGTTTGTTTGCACCTCTTATGTAAAAATATTATATAATCCGAAATCTTCACAGAAGTTTAGATAACTTTTCCGTAAAAGTATGGTAAAATAGTAATGAAAGAGTAGCAGGTCAGGAGAAGCTGTTACAAAAGAACGATTCTAAGGAGAAAGTCAAATGGAATACATGGATATTGAAACAGTCAAGGAACTGGATCATGTTTTTGGGGATATTGAAGAACTACAGAAGTTTCGCTGTCTGATGATGCAGTACGAATGTGCAATGTTAGAGGTGAGGACAAAACTTGACGTATTGAACACAGAGTTATCTGTACAAAACAGCAGGAATCCGATCGAATCGATAAAATGCAGGATCAAAGAACCGGACAGTATTATGAAGAAAATGAAGCGTCAGGAGATTCCATTTTCCGTAGATAATATCGAGAAGAATCTGAATGATATCGCAGGTGTCCGTGTTATCTGCTCATTTCCCGATGATATTTATACATTAGCGGATTATCTGGAAAAACAGGATGATATCAAGCTGATCAAGAAGAAAGATTATATCAGTCATCCCAAACCGAATGGTTACCGCAGTCTGCATCTGATCCTTGAAGTACCGATTTTTTTGACAAATGAGAAAAAGATGATGCGTGTGGAAGTGCAGTTTCGAACGATCGCCATGGATTTCTGGGCAAGTTTAGAGCATAAATTAAAATACAAAAAGGACATTGAAAATGCACAGGTGATCTCACAGGATCTCTGCTTTTGTGCGGAGCTGATCTCACAGTTAGACGGCAGAATGCAGCAGATCAGAGAGCGTTTAGAGGAAAAGAAAGAGGCCAATTAGGCCTCTTTTTTTCTATAATACTTCAAAAACAGATCTGCAAGATTTCCCTTAAGCGTGACACCAAGTTCAGTCAGGGTAGCAGAGAGAGCTTCTAAAGTAGGAACCATATGCTCTAACCTTGCATTTTCCCCCATATGACCGATACGGATCACTTTACCGGAGAGTTCATCAAAAGATCCGGCAAGCATGATATTATATTTTGTTCGCATTGTATCAAGGATAGATTTAGCATCAGTACATTGCGGAATGTCAAAAACAGTTACAGTGTTTGAAAAACCGCTCTGCAGATGGAGTTTTAAACCCGCTTCTTTTACGGCTGCTCTTGTAGCAGAACCGATCCTTGCATGGCGTTCATACAAAGTCGCATCTTCGGCGATCAGATTAAATGCAGCGCGCAGACCGTAGATATCGCTGATCGGCATAGTATATGGAAACCATTTTTTCTCGTAGTAACCGTCGAATGCCATCAGGTTTGCGTAGAAAGATGCAATCGGAGTTTTACGGTTTTTCATTTTTTCTTTTGCGGCATCACTTACCACAACAAAGGTAAGTCCCGGAGGTGCGGAGACTGCTTTCTGTGAGCCGCCGCAGAGAAGGTCGATCTGAAAATCATCGACACATACTTTTTCGCCAAACATACCGGAAACGGAGTCAACGACCGTTAAGATGCCGTACTGTTTGAGCAGTGGACAGATTCTGCTGATATCATTCAACATGCCGCTTGGGGTATCGCAGTGTACAACAGTGGCATAAGTATAATCGTGATGATCTTTTAAATATTCTGCAAGTGCATCCACATCCAGAGTATTTTCGTAATCAGCATGGTAGATTTCCGGAATACCACCGTACATGCTGACAAAATCTGCAAATCCTTTTCCGTAGATACCGTTGTCGATGACAAGAACTTTATCATCCGGTTCTGTCAGGGAAGCACATGCAGCTTCCAGTCCTAAAATCCCTTCACCATCTAAGATCAGCGTTTCGTTTTTCGTGCCAAGGAGGCTGCTGATCAGTTCGCAGGTTTCTTTATAAAAATCATAAAATTTTTCATCCAGATCAGGATTTGTGCAGGCAAAACTGCGTGCATGTCTTACTGGTTCCGGAACCTGAACCGGTCCGGGGGTCATGATCTTATACATATTAATACTAATCTCCATTCCCGCCCGTTTTTTGGGCATTACAAGTTTGAGTGAAAAATGCTATTTTCAAATGAAACTTTATTTGAAAATAATTTTGTTTGCTGCTTTGCGTAAAGGCTCGATGACGATCAGGACTACAACGGCTGCAACACCGATCTGAAACAGATTTCCCGGAATGGAAGTAACCGGTGCAATCCAGTTGCCGTAGATGATACCCTCTGCGATATAATAGCCGACTACTTTGATCACGCAGGCAGCAGCGATGGCGAGTGCATCAAAACCGAGTCCGTGGTGTTTTTCCGTGATCGCACCAACAACATATCCCATAATCGCTACGATGATAAATGTAAAAGGTGCCCATGCTGTCCAGCCGGAGAGAAGGTCAAAGAGTCCCATGCCAATACCGCCGGCAAGTGCACCACTTTTTTTGCCAAATAAAATGGCGCAGATAAAAAGCGGAACATTGCCAAGATGGATCAGTCCGCCGTTTGCAGTGATCGGAAGTCTGACATTGACAAATGCGGTAAATACATAAGTTAATGCAATGAAAAGTGCTGTGATGGTCAGAAACTGTACCTGACCGATTGAATTTTCTGTTTTTACAGTAGTTGTAGATGTTGTGCTCATATTTCTTTTCTCCTCATACGTTTCTTATGACCGATATTATCTGTCATTTATTTATGCATATCTTAAACGCACACTGGTTTATTTTAAAATGCCAGTCAGGTGAAAATTGAGCAGACCAGTTTGAATGGACTACACAAGAAAGAATCCTATTACATAAAAAAGAGTGCCGGAAAGCCGACACTCTTTTTTAAATCCATTGTTTACAATATCTTAATCTAACAAATAAAAACTGGTTCTATTTAAAAAGAAAAAGGTACATGTGAAACTACTGATTGTGCTGGTAGTAATTATTTTACTACTGTAACGTTGGTTGCCTGAGGTCCTTTAGCGCCTTCTACTACTTCGAATTCTACAGTAGCGCCTTCTTCGAGGGATTTGAAACCTTCCATGTTCAGACCTGAGTAGTGTACGAATACATCATTGCCCTGCTCGTCAGAGATGAATCCGTATCCTTTTTGGTTGTTAAACCATTTTACTGTACCTTTGTTCATTGAAAAGTACCTCCAAAAAATATTACTGGCTGTATTTACAGCTAGTTAGAGCATATCATAACAATTTTGAAAAGTAAAGGAAAAAAGAGGATATTTTTCAACCTAATTTCTCAATAACAATATCGTGGTTTTTGAGAAAAATCTCGACGAGTCTGTCCCATTCGTGTTCTAAGGATTTATCGGTAGAAAAAATACGATAAGATACGCCGGTTGTGAGCATAAGACTTCCATTCTGGAACTTCAGATTCAAAAACATCCCTGTTACATCCTGTGGGGTAAAAGAAGTCTGGATGCTGGCAAGTGTCCGGGACAGATTATCCGGTGACAGCAGAAATACAAATTTGAAATAATTAGGAGTACGTTTTCCTTTGATCAGGTCGAAACAGTGCTGGCGCACTCTGCCATAAGGAAGGAATGCAAGGTCAGATAAGCCCTGTTCTTCTAATTCTTCTTTTGAAAAAAAGTCCGGTGTGATCGTTCCGTCAAAATTCCATACGGCATCTTTTTGTATGGTTGCTTCCTTTAACAGAAAGTGGTCGAATGTATCTGAACACAGAAGCTGGTTCATAAAATTTTTGAGTTCCGGGATATTGAGCGCTAACATGCGGTATACCTCTTTCATATTATGTTCATTTTCATGTGGCACTGCTCATTGCTTACGCATATTGTACCATAAAACCCAGAGAAATAAAATAAAGGATGTAATCTTTCTGATTTTATAGTAAAATAGGGATGGTTTTAATCAGTATTACAGGAAAAGAGGAACTACAATGAACGAGAAAACAGTTTTATTTGATTTATTAAAAGAGGGAGTATCTCCGGTACACGTGGTAAAGGCATGTGAAAAGCGTTTAGCAGATGCCGGTTTTGAAAAGATAGCTTATGAAGAAGAATGGAATGTAAAAGCAGGTGGCCGCTATTATGTGGATCATCATGATACCACACTGTTTGCATTTTCGATTCCTGCGGATGAGATGAAAAAAGAAAAAAAGCCTGCAGTCCGGATCGCAGCGGCACATACGGATTTTCCATGTCTTAGAATTAAACCGTCATGTGATGTTGTAACGAATCGCTATGCACAGGTTAACATTGAGGTGTATGGAGGTGCAATTTTAAATACATGGTTAGACAGACCGCTTGGTGTGGCAGGACGTGTGGCAGTAAGAGGGAATGATCCGTTTACACCGGAATTAAAATATTTTGCATCCCAAAAGAATCTGCTCACGATCCCAAATCTTGCAATCCATATGAATCGCGAAGTGAATAAGGGTGTGGAGCTGAATAAGCAGATCGATATGATCCCGGTTGCAGGATTACTTGCAGAAAATGAAACATGTGCTGATTATTTCTTAGGTTTTCTTGCAAAAGAACTGTCTGTTGCAAAAGAAGATATTTTAGATTTTGAACTGACGGTATATTGCAGAGAACAGCCGGAGTATGTCGGCTTAGAGGATGATTTTATCTCATCTCCAAGACTGGATAACCTGACATCCTGTGCAGCATTGGTATCCGGTATCATAGATGCGGAAAGGAAAGACGGTATTAATCTGATCGCACTGTTTGATCACGAGGAGATTGGAAGCCGCAGTAAACAGGGAGCGGGATCTATATTGCTTCACGATATGTTACTCCGAATTCTAAAAGCCTGTGGAGCGGGGGAGAGTGCTCCGGAACTGTTGTATCAGAGCATGCTGTTGTCCGTAGATGTTGCACATGGTCTGCATCCAAATCAGGCAGGCAAAATGGATATTACTAATAAACCGGTGCTTGGAAGCGGCTTCTGTATCAAGGAGGCATGTTCCCAGTCCTATGCGACAGACTGTGAGGCAATTGCAATTATTCAGCAGATCTGTGATCTGAAAAAAATCCCATATCAGAAGTTTGTGAACCGTTCAGATATGGCAGGGGGCGGAACACTTGGTTCTATTGCATCTGCATTATTGCCGGTAAAAACGGTAGATATCGGTATCCCGCTTCTGGCAATGCATTCGGCGAGAGAATTGATGGGAGCAGCAGACCAGGAAGCATTGACGGAACTTGTAAAGGCATATTTTTCACTTTAAGGGGGAAGTGTGAAAAGAAGAAAAAGACATACACTGCTTAAATGTATGATTTTAGCGGTGTTAGCAGGCGCAGTGATCCGATATACCGGAGTATTTCATGATTCTTTCACACCTCCGGGACAGATACAAAGCCAGGTTCATGTAGAACAGAAAAATGCAAAATCCAAAGCAGATTCCGGCACAATAGAGAAACATATAAAAGAGAGTCAGGAAACAGGTACGGAAAATGAAACACCGGAGGCAAAAGTATCGCATGGATATGCTTACGAAACTCTCTCAACGGAGCAGCAGACAGTCTATGATGAGATATATCGGATTATTATGACACATGATTCAAAGGTTCCGGTAAGTACCTGTGACGAAAAGGTATTAGAGAAAGCATATCGTTCTGTCATAGCAGACCACGGGGGGATTTTCTGGGTATCCGGATATAACTATACGCAGTACACGATGGGGAAAAAGACGGTCAGTATAGATTTTTCGCCAAGCTATACAGTGGATCGTGATGAGCGTGATTCCTATCAGAGCCGGATCGATTCAGTGGTGGATTCCATATTAAAAAATGTGGATTCATCCTGGGGAGATTATGAAAAGGCAAAATATGTTTTCGAATATCTGGCTGGAAACATTGAGTATGAAATGGGAACGGAACAGAACCAGAACATTATCAGTGTCTTTTTAAATAAGAAAACAGTCTGTCAGGGGTATGCAAATGCCACGCAGTATCTGTTGTCTCTTTTAGGAATACGGGCTGTTGTCGTGACGGGAACTGCGGAGGGAGATACGCATGCGTGGAATCTTGTGCAGCTTGATGGCGCATATTATTTTATAGATACGACATGGGGAAATTCTTCTTATAATAATGGTGAGAGCGGCTTTGGATCTTTTATCAATTATAATTATTTCGGGGTGACTACGGCTGAGATCAGCAAGACACATCAGGCGGATGGCACATTGCTTTTGCCGGACTGTACGGCGACGGCAGATAATTACTATGTAAAAGAAGGAAAATATATCACAGAATGGGAACCGGATGTGGTTGGACAGATTTATGGCGAGGCCTATCGCAATGGAGCTGTCACAGAGGAGATCCGTTTTTCGGACAACTCTTTATATGAGCAGGCAAAAGCGTATCTCATCGATGAACAGCATATCCGTGATTACTGTGAGGGGATTACTGGATTATCCTATATTGAGGATCAGGATCAGAATGTACTGATCCTGAAATTCTCTTAAAACGTATGTCTGATAAAAAATATATAAAATATAATGAAAACCTCTATACAAAACAAAGTTTTTATGATACTGTTATGTAGTAATCAATACTACATGTAATGGAAAGAAATAACATATAAAAAGTTATCAAATAACAAATTGCCGGGTTGTGGAGGTTATCTGAAATGTATAAGATTGTGATTGACAGTTGTGGAGAACTGCCGGAAGATTTAAAAAAAGATGGACATTATCAGAATGTGTCATTGGAGTTAGAGGTAGATGGATATTGTATTCGCGATGATGAGACATTTGACCAGAAGGATTTCCTCCGCAGGGTTAAGGAAAGCGTTACCGGACCGAAATCTGCATGTCCGTCTCCGGATGAGTATATGAAATCATATGAAGGAGATGCGGATCATGTATATGTGGTAACTTTGTCCGGCAGACTGTCGGGATCTTATAACAGTGCCGAACTTGGAAAAAATCTGTTTGAAGAGGAGCATCCGGGCGAGAAGAAGATCTATGTATTTAATTCCCGCTCTGCTTCCATAGGCGAAACATTGATCGGCATGAAAGTACAGGAGTGTGAAGAGGCAGGTATGAGTTTCGAGGAAGTTGTTGAGACGACAGAAAAATATATCAGCTCCATGAATACCTTTTTCGTGCTTGAAACATTAGAGACTCTGCGCAAGAATGGACGTCTGACAAATCTTAAGGCATTTATTGCAAATACATTAAATATCAAGCCGGTGATGGGATCTACCGAGGAGGGATCGATCTGTCAGCTTGGCCAGGCGCGTGGCATGAACAAAGCACTGGATAAGATGATTCAGAATGTGATTGCAAAGACAAAAAACTGTGAGAACAGAGTGCTTGCGATCTCACACTGTAATTGTCCGGAACGTGCCAGAGCAGTAAAAGAAAAATTAGAAAAGTTAGCAAAGTTCAAAAAAATCATTATTACGGATACGGCGGGCGTCAGCACGATGTATGCCAATGACGGCGGTGTCATTATCGCAGTTTAATATAGAAAAAGGACAGTATTATGAAAGAACTGACATATGAGGAAGTATTAGACCAGATTGAACATCAGAGACGGTTTGGCAACCGTCCGGGGGCAGAGATATCTGCACTGATGCTTGAAAAGTTAGGTAGACCACAGCAGAATATGAGTGTGATCCATATAGCGGGGACGAACGGAAAAGGTTCCGTCTCTGCTTTTTTGTGCTCAATTTTAAAGGAAGCAGGAATCCGTACAGGGATGTTCACATCACCACATCTGGTTGATTTCAGGGAACGGATCTGTGTGGATGGACAGATGATATCCCATGAGAAAGTGACACGACTTGGGAATATGCTGCTGGGGGAAGAGTTTGGGGCAGCTTTGACTATGTTTGATTACTGCCTTGCGATAGCACTGCTTTATTATAAGGAAGAACAGTGTCAGGCAGCTGTGCTAGAGACCGGACTTGGAGGAAGATTAGACTCGACAAATGCAATCGGTGTACCGGAGGTTACGGTTATCACGAAGATCGGATATGATCACATGGCGATTTTAGGCGATACTTTAGATAAAATTGCGGCGGAGAAAGCAGGTATCATAAAAAAAGGTACAAAACTGGTATTAGAAAGCCAGAAGCAGGAAGCGATGCAGATCCTGCTTGAAACGGCAGAAAAAGAGAAAATTACAGAGATAAGGATCGCGGATATCCATGATGTGACAGACTGCCGCTATGAAAATGGCAGACAATATTTTTCCTGTAAAAATTATAAAGATCTTGAGATGTCAATGCTTGGTGTGCATCAGTATGAAAATGCACTTGCAGCGATTCTGGCAGCAGAAATTTTTTTGAAAAACAGGGGAATTTCAGAAGAAAAAGCAGAATATTATATCAGGGAAGGAATCAGAAAGACAAGATGGGAAGGCCGGATGGAGATTCTTGGCAAAGATCCGTTTTTCATGGTGGATGGTGCACATAATAGCAACGGAGTGGCAGCACTGGCAAAAAGTCTTCGTACCTTGTTTCCGGAAGAGAAGTTTCATTTTATCATGGGAGTTATGGCAGACAAGGATTATGAGGAGATGATTGAAGAATTACTTCCACTTGCTCTTGATTTTAAGACGGTAACAGTCGAGTCAGAGAGAGCACTTGCTGCGAAGGAGTTATCGGAGAAAATCAGAAAAAAGGGAATCTGTGAGGCAGGTCTTTTAAGATCTTTTGATGAACTGATGCCGGATCGTCTGGATGCGGCACATAAAACGATTGCATTCGGATCTTTGTATTTTGTTGGGGAGATCAAAAAATATTTCCGAGATGTGACAAAAATAACAAAAAATTTACAAATTTACTAACTTTGCTTAATAGGTGATTATCAGACATTTTTTTGGCTATAATAGTTGTTGTTGAAAAAAATAATGTGGATTAGAAAGAGCCGATAAGATGGTATTTAGCAGTTTTGAATTTTTATTCCGGTTTTTACCGTTTTTTTTACTGATATATTATGTGACACCGAAAAAATGGAAAAATGCGGTGTTGTTTGCAGGGAGCATTTTGTTTTATACAACAGGTGAGGCAGAATATGTAGTGCTTTTGCTTGCCTCTGTGGTGATCAATTATATTCTGGGAAGATTCATGTACCGGGATACTTATGAGGGAAGAGGAAAAAAACAACTGATTCTGTTGATCATGGCACTGTGCTATGATTTTGGTGTTCTGTTCCTTTTTAAGTATAGTGGACTCATGGATAAACTGCCGCTTGGCATCAGTTTTTATACGTTTCAGATCGCCGCCTATATCATCGATGTTTACCGGGGAAAAGTGCCGGTTGAAAAATCATTTATCCGTCTCGGAACGTATCTGATGATGTTTCCGCAGCTGATCGCTGGACCGATCATCAATTATTCAGAAGTCCGTATGGCTTTATGCAGCAGGACTATTACTATAGAACAGTTTGAATCAGGATTAAAAACACTGATACTGGGACTTGGAGCAAAAGTGATCGTTGCAGACCGTATCGGGCTTTTGTGGAATAATATACAGTCAATCGGTTTTGAAAGTATTTCAACGCCATTAGCATGGATGGGGGCGTTTGCATACTCCATAGAGCTGTATTTTGATTTTTCAGGATATTCTTTGATGGCATTGGGACTTGGGCAGATGCTGGGATTTGAATTTCCCAAAAACTTTAAACATCCTTATATTTCAAAATCGGTATCAGAATTCTGGAGAAGATGGCATATTACGCTGGGACGCTGGTTTAAGGAATATGTCTATATTCCGTTAGGTGGCAACAGGAAAGGAAAGGCGCGTACGATATTTAATTTATTTGTGGTATGGAGTCTGACTGCCATCTGGCATGGTGCAGAAGGACATTTCCTGATCTGGGGAGCGTCTCTGCTCGTACTGCTTGCTATAGAAAAAGTGTTTTTATTACAGTTTCTGGAGAAGAGTAAAATACTTTCCCATATATATCTGGTACTTGTAGTGCCGCTTACCTGGGTTGCATTTGCTATTGCGGATGTAGGACAGCTTGGAATTTATTATGCAAGAATGTTCCCATTTTTTGGCGTGGGAGAGGCAATAAAGCAGATGGATTTTATAAAGTATCTGATGGATTACGGACCACTGTTTCTGATCGGGATTATTTTTTCTACTCCATATCCGGCAGCTTTCTACAAAGTGGTCGAGAAAAAGTGGCTGGGAAGTTTGTCGGTGATCGTGGTATTGGTTTTAAGCCTTTATTATATGGCTGTTTCTACAAATAATCCATTTTTGTATTTTAATTTTTAGGACTGGTGATTAGTGTGAAGAAAATAATGAAATGCCAGGTCGCAGTCTTTTTGATCGTCGGATGGGTGATCCTTTCACTGATCGGTTATTTAAAAAAAGACGGGATCTATAAAAATTATTCCATCAATATTAAAAAAACTCCATATTTTGTATTGGTGTTAGATGGAATTCATGATAAAATTTATCCTTGGAGTAAGGAAACGCCGGACGAATACAGACCGCAGCAGGAAGAGAATGTTGCGGCTACAGAAGTGACAGAACAAGAGGAGACCGTACAGCGGACGGAAACTGTGGAGCAGGATACTGAGATGGCGGTTCTAGAACAAAAGAAGTTTATACAGGTGGATGACAGTTATTTTGATGATGCAGTTTTTATTGGCGATTCGAGAACGGTAGGTCTGCATGATTATGGCGGATTGGATGATGCAGATTTTTATGCGACCGTAGGCATGAATATCTATGATCTGTGGAAAGATGCATTCTGTAATGTCAATGGCCAAAAGGTAACATTAGAGGAAGCATTAAAGGCTAAACAGTATAAAAAAGTGTATTTTCAGATCGGTATTAATGAAATGGGACGCGGAACGCTTGACGGGTTTATGAATGAGTATCAGAATGCAGTCGAAAAATTCAAAACCCTGCAGCCGGATGCGATCATTTATGTGCAGGCGATCATGCATGTGACCAGCAAAAAATCCGATTCAGACCCGATTTTTAATAATCCGGGTATTGATGCGAGAAATCAGCGCATACAGCAGCTTGCAGATGGTGTCCGTGTGTTTTATATTGATGTCAATGAAGTAGTATGTGATGATCAGGGCGGATTAAAGCAGGAGCTTACGTTTGATAATCTGCATCTGTATGGATCAAAATATAATATCTGGGTAGATTTCTTAAAGACAAAAGGAATTGAAACAGAGTGATAAAGTTGTATGAAAATCATAAGGAAAAATTGAATAAATTTTTGAAAGCGGATGTGCTGGCAGAATGCAGGTCCCAGGTAGATTATGAGAACAGAGTTGTGCTCTGCGTCTTAAATATTGCCATGGTATGCCTGTCTTTTTTGCTGGCATTTCCGTTCAAGGATGTCTGCATATGCAAAAAAAGTATATCTGACAGAAGAACAGAATCAGAGATTATCGCCGGAGGGGCTGCGAATGAAGCAAAAACAAATTTTCTGGCTGGAATGAGTCATGAGATCCGGACACCTATGAATGCGATTATTGGTTTAAATTCCATGATCCGGTCGTCAATTGATGACAGAAACCAGGTCCTTGATTATACGGAAAAACTTGATTCGGCATCCAGATATCTTCTGACATTGCTGAATGATATCCTCGATATGTCACGGATCGAGAGTGGAAATATGAAGCTGGCTGTCCGGGCATTTTCCGGGGATAAGTTCTGGGATAATGTCAATATGTTAGCGAAAACACAGGCACTTATGGCAGGTGTTGGCTATTCTTTTGACAGAGAACGGAAAATATCGGAAGTATATATCGGAGATGCCACAAGGTTAGAACAGATCATGATAAATCTGATCAATAATGCGGTAAAATTTACACCGGAAGGTGGAAGTGTTGATGTAGCTGTTACAGAGCAGGAAGTGAATGCAAGAGTACAGCTTACAGCAGTTGTCTCTGATAACGGAATTGGTATTGCAAAGGATTTTCTGCCAAAGGTATTTGATATTTTTACACAGCAGCATGAAGAAAATACAAGTGTTTATGGAGAAAGCGGACTGGGACTTTCTATTGCGCGCAATTATGCAAGGATGATGGATGGTGATATTACAGTACAGAGTACGGAAGGAGAAGGTACTGTGTTTACCGTGACCGTAAAACTTGATTTTGACCGTCGGAAAAAAGAGCGGAAAGAAAAAACAGAGGATATCAGTTTTGCCGGAAAGAGAATACTGCTTGTTGAGGATCATCCGCTCAATGTCATTGTGGCAAAGGGACTTTTGGAAAAGAAACAGTTTGAAGTCGTTACGGCAGAAAATGGCAGAAAGGCAGTGGAACTTGTGGAAAATTTCCCGGAATATTATTTTGATGCAGTACTGATGGATATCCGGATGCCGGTTTTAGATGGAATCGGGGCAGCCAGAGAGCTCCGTGCTTTAGACAGAGAAGATGTAAAAGACCTTCCAATCATCGCGATGACGGCAAATGCCGGTGAGGAGGACAGAAAACAGACGAGGGAAGCCGGGATGAATGAGCATCTGGCAAAACCGATCGATCCGAAACTCTTGTATGCGACACTACAGAAATTTATTTTGTCATAAAAAGTTATAAAAGATTCCCTGATTACACATACTACGGAAAAAGAATGTGTGAAAGGGGAATTTTTTATGTCATTAAAAATTAACATTACAGATGTACATGCAAGACAGATTCTGGATTCAAGAGGAAATCCGACAGTGGAGGTTGAGGTAACTGCCGAGACAGAGACGACTGGTAAAAAAACAACCGCAAGAGAATCTGTTCCTTCCGGTGCAAGTACCGGAAGATTTGAAGCAATCGAACTGCGTGACGGGGATAAAGATTACTTCGGTCTTGGTGTGCAGAAGGTTGTAGATCACGTAAACACGAAAATCAGGGAAATGCTGCTTGGGATGAATGTATTAGAGCAGGCAAAGTTAGACCGTGCGATGGTGGAACTTGATGGAACCGATAATAAGGGAAATCTGGGGGCAAACGCAATTCTTGGAGTATCACTTGCCTGTGCTAAAACGGCTGCGAAGGCTCTTGATATGCCGTTATACCGTTATCTTGGAGGAACCAATGCCAAAACACTTCCGGTTCCAATGATGAACGTGATCAATGGTGGCGTCCATGCAAAAAATACGCTTGATTTTCAGGAGTTTATGATCATGCCGGTGGGGGCACGTGGTTTTTCACAGGCACTTAAGATGGGAGCAGAAGTGTATCATTTCCTGCGCCAGATACTGAATGAAAACGGTATGAGTACGGCAGTTGGAGATGAGGGAGGATTTGCACCTGATTTTGAGGATACAAAAGAGGCATTTTCTTATCTTTCGAAGGCAGTGGAGATGGCTGGTTACCAGGTGGGCAGAGATGTTGTCTATGCGATGGATGCTGCGGCGAGTGAATTGTATGACGAAGCACGTGGCGTTTATGTTTTCCCTGGAGAGTCAGAAGAAAAGGGGGAGGAGCAGGAGATTGTCAGAAGTTCGGAGGAGATGATCGCCATGTATGAGGAGCTTATTGGGCAGTTCCCGATTGTTTCCATCGAAGATGGTCTGTTTGAGGATGACTGGGAAGGATGGCAGAAGCTGACAGAAAGACTTGGCGATAAGGTGCAGCTTGTCGGAGATGATCTGTTTGTGACGAATCCGAAACGGATACAGTGCGGAATCAAACTTGGTGCAGCGAACGCGGTTCTTGTCAAGGTAAATCAGATCGGAACTGTGACAGAGGCATTAAATGCGATCGAGATGGCAAAATCTGCAGGATATCATACGGTAATCTCGCATCGTTCAGGTGAAACAGAAGATGCATTTATCGCAGATCTTGCAGTTGCGGTCAATGCCGGACAGATCAAAACAGGTGCACCATGCCGCGCGGAGCGTACCAGCAAATATAACCAGCTTTTGCGGATCGAGGAGGAACTGGCAGAAGATGCGGTGTTTGAACCGGAAGAAATTATGAAAAAATAGGTTGAAAAAACAAAACGTCTATGTTACAATGACTAAAGTTGTGAGTTTGTAACCTAGGAGGGAACGATCGTGGCAGTTGTAAAAACAATTTTGACTGTAGTTTTTATTATAATCAGTGTAGCATTGACAGTTATCATCTTAATGCAGGAAAGTAAATCCGCAGGACTTGGAGCAATCGCAGGTGCAGCAGACACATACTGGGGCAAGAACAAGGGACGTTCCATGGAAGGTATGTTAGTAAAGCTGACAAGACTTTTTGTTATCTTATTTATCGTGATTGCAGCGGTATTAAATATGAGTATTTTTTAAGATGAATCGATGGCTGTCGCAGGTGCGGCAGTCATTTTTTTGATTCATAGGAAAAAGGACAGGGGTTTATGGAGAAAACAATTTTAGAAGAACGGAAAAAGACAATTTATCAGTTTATCTGTGATGAATTTTATGTACCGATGAAGGCGAAGGAGATGGCAGTCGTTCTATCAGTGCCGAAATCACAGCGCAGTGAACTGCAGGAAGTCTTAGATGCGCTTGTGATGGATGGCAGGATCGAAGTGACTTCCAAGGGCAAATACATCAAATCAGAAGGGAAATATCTGACCGGTACATTTACTGCGCATGCGAGAGGGTTTGGATTTGTCGGTATCGAGGGGGAAGAGGAAGATATCTTTATCCCGGAGTCGCAGGTACACGGTGCATTCCATATGGATACGGTACAGGTGGCAATCACTTCAGAAAATACCGGCAGACGAAGGGAAGGTACGATCACAAAGATCATATCACGTGGTACAACCCGGATCGTATGTACTTATGAAAAGAGTAAGACATTTGGATTTGCGGTGCCGGATAATCCGAAGTTCGGTTCTGATATTTTTATTCCGCAGGAACGTTCCAAGGGAGCTGTCAGCGGGCATAAAGTTGTAGTTGAGATCACGGATTACGGCAAAGAGGGAAGAAAACCGGAAGGAAAAGTGGTTGAGATCATCGGTCATATCAATGATCCTGGAACGGATATCATGTCGATCGTAAAAGCGTATGATCTGCCGGTCGAGTTTTCAGAGAAGATCATGCATCAGGTGGAAAATGTCTCAAATGAAGTCAGTACTGCTGATATGGCGGGACGCATGGATTTCAGGGAATGGCAGACTGTAACGATCGATGGAGAAGATGCGAAGGATCTTGATGATGCGATTACATTGACAAAAGAGGGAGACAACTATAAACTTGGCGTGCATATCGCTGATGTATCAAATTATGTACAGGAGCATAGTGCTCTGGATGTGGAGGCATTATCCCGCGGTACATCTGTTTATTTAGTTGACCGGGTGATCCCGATGCTGCCACATAAGCTGTCAAATGGAATCTGTTCTTTGAATGCAGGGGAAAACCGTCTGACGTTAAGCTGTGTGATGACGATCGATCCGAAAGGAAATGTGATCGACCACACGATCGCAGAGTCTGTGATCAAAGTTGACCGCCGCATGAGTTATACCAGTGTAAAAAAGATTCTCGAAGATCATGACGAAAATGAGATCAGAGAGTATGAGAATTTGGTTCCAATGTTTGAACTGATGCGGGAACTGGCTGCTATTTTGCGTAAAAAACGTATGAAACGCGGATCGATCGATTTTGATTTTCCAGAGACAAAAATCGTGCTTGATGAAAAAGGAAAGCCGATTGAGATCAAGCCTTATGAGAGAAATGTTGCAACAAAGATCATTGAAGATTTTATGCTGATCGCCAATGAGACAGTGGCACAGGATTATTTCTGGCAGGAACTGCCATTTGTATACCGTACACATGATAATCCGGATACCGAGAAAATCAAGAAGTTATCGACATTTATTAATAATTTTGGCTATTCCATCCACATCGGTCAGGATGAAGTACATCCGAAAGAACTGCAAAAACTTCTGCAAAAGATCGATGGTACCCCGGAGGAGGCATTGATCAGCCGTCTGACACTTCGTTCCATGAAACAGGCAAAGTATACCACTATGAGCACGGGGCATTTTGGACTGGCAACTCCATATTACTGTCATTTTACATCCCCGATCCGCAGATATCCGGATCTGCAGATACATCGTATTATCAAGGACAATCTGCGTGGAAGGATGAATGCAAAGAAAATCGAGCATTATGACAAAATTCTTCCGGAAGTTGCAAAACATTCGAGTGAGATGGAACGCCGTGCGGATGAAGCTGAGCGTGAGACAGATAAACTGAAAAAAGTGGAATATATGTCAGAGCGTATCGGTGAGGTGTTCGAAGGTGTGATCTCCGGAGTGACTGAGTGGGGATTTTATGTGGAGCTGCCGAATACGGTGGAAGGACTGGTGCATGTAACAACGCTGGTGGATGACTATTTCCATTATAATGAGAGTACCTACGAACTGGTAGGAGAGGTGACGAATATCCGCTATAAACTTGGACAACGTGTTCATGTTATGGTGACAGGAACTGACAGGATTTTACGCACAATTGATTTTCGTGTGGTACGGCAGGATGAGCGGGAAGCGGGGAAAGAATAAAAATCATCTTGCGTTCCCCCTCATTTCGGGGTATACTATACAAGCTGGGTATTGGATAAGAAAGGAAGGTCATGATGGCAAAGACAGAAAAAAAACTGATCGCAAATAATAAGAAGGCTTACCATGACTTTTTCTTAGAAGAGCGTTATGAGGCGGGTATTGAACTGCATGGTACAGAGGTAAAGTCCATGCGTATGGGAAAATGCAGCATCAAAGAAGCGTTTATCCGTATCGAGAATGGTGAGGTCATTATTTATGGCATGCATGTCAGTCCTTATGAAAAGGGGAACATCTTCAACCGTGATCCTCTGCGTCCGAAGAAACTCTTGATGCATAAGGCAGAAATCCGCAAGCTGGTCGGAAAGATTGCAGAAAAGGGTTATACTTTAGTGCCGGTTGAGGTATACTTTAAGGGGAGCCTTGTAAAAGTCGATATTGCGCTTGCAAAAGGTAAGAAACAGTATGATAAACGTCAGGATATTGCCAAGAAGGATATGCGGCGTGAGGCAGAGCGTGATTTCAAAGTAAAGAATCTGTATTAAAGTAATTTATAAAAAAGAATGGATGATGTATTTTTTGTACACAGAAAATAATATTTTGTGTAAGAAAGACTGCATCTGAAATATATATTTATGGGCTTGTAATGGTTTCGACAGGGATCATGAAGCTGGAGAAGCGAGTCGCACGGGATGCGTCAAATTCCAAAATTAAAATTAAACGCTGAAGATAATTTAGCGGTTGCAGCCTAACAGCTGCAACTTGCTGCCCATGATGGCAGCAGTCTGACCTAGAGCACTCACACTTTAGGATTCAGGCTTCGACTATGTGAGAAACGACACAGACAAAGCTTTGAGTCTGTGGGCGTATGATGAAGCTACTAAAACCGGAACTGTGCCTACGCAGGTCTGGCGGAGGGAATGTCAAAACATAGGATACACTCGTAGAAGGACAGGGGATTGGTTTTTGGACACGGGTTCGACTCCCGTCAGGTCCACTTCAAAGAAAATGCCTGAAATCTTGGAAAATTGTTGATTTTCCTAAGGTTTCAGGCTATTTTTGTGCAATGAATTATAAGTTGAAATTATGCCAAATTTATGTCATAAATGTAATTTTTTGTCATGGATTTTGTCATGACAAATTCTTAAATAATCCGTTCATTGCATTCTTTTGTTTCTCTTTATCTCTGTCAATGGTGGAATGGCGATACACGGCTTTCATCACATGGGGTGTTGACCATCCACCCATTTTCATAACATCTTCTTCGCTCATCGTCTGACTCATCATTGTGGCAAAATAATGACGGAGAGCATGCAGTTTAAAATTTTGAATACCGAGCTCATTTTGATATTTCTGTAAATTTTCGTAGATCTGATTGGCAGAGCCTTTATAGATATATCCCTGCGCCCGGATCATGTCGGCAACAAACTCCGGTATTATAATTTTCCTAGAGCTGTTAGTTGTCTTAGTTGATTTAATGTGCCATTGTTTATCGCTGCCAACGACCATTGCTTTATTAATTGTCAGAATGTTGTCATCTGATAGATCAGAAAGCTCTAATGCAAGGATTTCACTTCTACGGAGTCCGCAGCATGCAAGTAGGAGCGGTATGTAGTATTTTGTTCCAGTGGCTTTTTCTAAAATCAGTTTGACTTCGCCGCTTGTTGGAATGTATGGTTCTTTCTTTTCTTTCTGCGGCAATGTGATATGAAATACTGCATCTGGCCGGAATGTTTCCATAACAGAGAGAATAAAGCCATTTGCGTTTGCAGTTGTTTTTGGAGAACGTGATACTGAATAATCATTTATTTCTTTTTGAATATCAGTTTGTTTTATATCCGACAGTCTAAGACTTTTAAATTCATCAGATAAGTTACGGAATATGCTCATATAGCCATTTTTTGTGGAAGGACTAAGAACATTACCTTTGATTCTGAAAAATTCATCACAGGCTGATTGGAAGGTTGTTGGAATAGTGGAAGCAGGAGGAACGCTGTCTAATTTCTCCGACATTGCCTGTAAGGCTTCCTTTTGTGTTGGCTTCTCATCGAATACAACCGTATACATTTGCCCTTTGTACATTTTTCTGATCCGGTAAGAACCACTTGGGAGTTTTTCGATTTTCATATGCATCATCCTTTCTATTTTTGAGTATAAAAATAACAGCCAGCAGAGAACTAGCGTTCTGCTTGCGATAGCTGTTCGAAGATGATACAATATGTAGGTCAAAAGTTTGGTTGATACCATCTTCGGTATTGCCTATGAAAAGCCGTTCCTGTTGGTAGCAGGGGCGGTTTTCTTATTTTGAACTATTATTCTTCCAAAAAGTACTGGCATCTTTGACGATAATAATCTTGTTCCTTTTCGAACAATGCTACCAGTTCTTTGGTCGAGTTGTTTTGACGGAATGCTTTCAATGCTTCTAAATATTCAGGACGATTGCTGTCTTCAATAATGAAAGGAGCAATATCATGACGCAAGCATTCACGGAATAAGATCAGACGCCCTGTTCGTCCGTTTCCGTCCTGGAATGGGTGGATACTTTCATAGCGTGCATGGAATTCTGCAAGGGTATCAAGAGAAACATTCTGCGCATCGTACCAGGCAAAGAGCGAATCCATTTCATCATTTACCTGACTCGGCAAAGCAGTTTTGTATATCCCAACCATATTTGCTCGTTTCTTATATTCTCCGATAGCATATCCATTAGCGCGATCTTCAAATACGCCGCATTTTAATTCATAGTGAAACTGCTTGATCAGCTCCTGTGAGAGATCACGGTCTAAAGTTTCTAACATTTTATTAAACATCAGGAAGTGCCCGTTCATTTCTTCAACATCTTTTGCGCGATAGTAATCATCTGTCTTTGGCAAGATACCGGTGTCGAAGAGAGAAGCAGTCTGGTCTTCGGTTAAAGTGCTGCCTTCAATCTTGTTTGAATTATAAGCCATTAATCGTTGCGTCAGTCCATAAACTCCGGAACGATCACGCTTTTTATGCTCAATTTTAAAACGCTCCAATAGATATTGGATAAATAAATACAAGTACAGGAACTGCTAATTTAACTATAACATCCACTCCAAAACTTGCAAAAATAAAACTGATCACTACTGTTATTATTACCAACTTTTCATATGCTATCTTTAGAAGTCCACTGAAATAATCTGCTACTGTTGCAGTAAGTCCAATAGCTGTAGTCAGACAAGCTCCTGCTACACATATTCCAAGTACAACTTTTCCTATATTTCCTAAAAGAAGAGTTACTACAGTAGAAAGAAGCTCTGTACTTCCAATTCCCTGTGCTAGTACCCCTGTTGCTGTTCCACCAATATATACAAGTCCTCCATACACTATTG
>OGMW01000705.1_pt1 | contig 34536 bp, 44 predicted proteins | sample 1573281 | NCBI WGS metagenome assembly OGMW01 (sample SAMEA2581907, study PRJEB24529) | metagenome | biome: Human gut stool | place: China | collected 2011 | reverse complement strand
CATCGTGACCAACCAGATGGGAAAGAATGTACGGGACGGTGACGCTTTCATTTTTGGCAACAGACCATGAATGAGATGACAAACGTTACAACAGGAGAAGTAAGATTTAGCTACGCGCATTTATTTAAACCCTATGCAGCAATGCAGGGGCAGGAGGAAAAATACAGTGTGACAGTCCTTGTACCGAAGATTGATGTGGACACTATGTCCCGTATCAATGCGGCGATCGAGGCGGCAAAACAGAGAGGTATCTCTGATAAATGGAATGGTGTGTGCCCGCCGATCGTACCGACACCGGTCTATGACGGTGATGGTGTAAGACCTTCTGACGGAATGCCGTTCGGGGAAGAGTGTAAAGGACACTGGGTATTTACGGCCAGCGCGAAAGCCGATTATCCGCCGGAGGTCGTGGACCGTATGGGAAACCCGATCATCAACCAGTCGGAGGTATACAGCGGCATGTACGGCCGCGTGAATATCACCTTCTATCCATACATGTTCGGGGGAAAGAAGGGAATCGGCTGCGGACTGGGACCGGTGCAGAAGTTAAGAGACGGAGAGGCACTGGGCGGCAGCTCCATGACAGCAGCACAGGCCTTCGGAGCTCCACAGCAGCCGGCCTACGCAGTTCCGCAGCAGCCAGCTTATGCGGCAGCTCCGGGATACACCCAGCAGGCAGCAGGGCAGGCACCGTGGGGACAGCCGGGAACCGGTATGAATCCGTTAACCGGAATGCCGTATTAAGAATCCAGGGGCTTTCTAAAGCCCCTCTTTAAACAGGAGGAATCGTGATGGGAGTAAAACATCTGAGTATCGATATCGAGACACGGAGCAGCGTGGACATCGCCAAAGCAGGCGCCTACAAATATGCGCAGTCTCCGGATTTCCAGATCCTTCTGTTTGCTTATCAGTTCGGTGAGGATCCGGTTGAGATCATAGACTGTACAGACGGGGAGACACTTCCGAAGGAGCTGGTGTCGGCACTAAAAAATCCGAAGGTGATCAAGCATGCGTATAACGCAGCGTTCGAGTGGTACTGTCTCAACCGTGCCGGCTTTGAAACTCCGATCGATCAGTGGAGATGCACGATGGTTCACGGACTTTACTGTGGTTATACTGCAGGCCTGGATGCAACCGGCAAGGCGATCGGGCTTCCCCAGGATAAACAGAAACTGGCAACCGGTAAGGCACTGATCCGGTATTTCTGTGTTCCGTGCAAGCCTACAAGAAGCAACGGGAACCGTACCTGGAACCAGCCCTGGCATGATCCGGAAAAGTGGAAACTGTTCAAGGAATACTGCCGCCAGGACGTTGTGACGGAACATGCGATCCTTACCCGTTTAAAACAGTTCCCGATGCCGGAAAAAGAACAGAAGCAGTGGCAGATGGACATCCTGATGAATGCGTACGGAGTCCGGGTCGATACGGAGCTGATCGAAGGAGCCTTGTACATCGATGGGATCAGCACGCAGGAGCTGACTGATGAGGCGATCCGCTTGACGGGACTCTTAAATCCGAACAGCGCCACGCAGCTCGTTCCGTGGCTGAACGAACACAGCCGGAAGCAGGAAACAGATCCGGACGTATTCCAGGATATCCAGAAAGCGACTGTGACGGGGGCTCTGGAAAAACCGGGAGATCTCCCGGAAGAGGTTCTGCAGATGTTAAGGATCCGGCAGCAGCTCGGAAAGACATCGATCAAGAAATATGTCGCGATGGATACCGCAAAAGGTGAAGGCGATCGTGTACGGGGACTTACCCAGTATTATGGGGCAAACCGTACCGGACGCTGGGCCGGGAGACTGGTGCAGATGCAGAACCTGCCGAGAAACTATATCAAGACACTGGATTATGCAAGAAAAGTTGTAAAGGCAAAGAACTATGAAGGGCTCCGGCTCCTTTACGGAAACGTCCCGGATACCTTATCCCAGCTGATCCGTACCGCATTTATCCCCTCGGAAGGGAATAAGTTCGTGGTGGCGGATTTCTCCGCGATCGAGGCCCGTGTGATTGCGTGGCTGGCTGGGGAGCAGTGGGTAAATGAAGTATTTGCCACTCACGGGAAGATCTATGAGGCGACCGCATCCCAGATGTTCGGGGTCCCGGTGGACCGGATCGCAAAAGGAAATCCGGAGTACGCGCTGCGCCAGAAAGGAAAAGTCGCGACGCTTGCCCTTGGATACCAGGGAGGAACATCGGCACTTATTGCGATGGGTGCCCTGCAGATGGGGCTGACCGAGGAAGAACTTCCGGATATCGTGCACAGATGGCGGCAGGCAAATCCCCGGATCCGGGACCTGTGGTACGCCGTGGAGAACGCAGCACTTTCGGTGATGCAGACAGCGCAGCCGCAGGCCATTTACGGATTGATCTTCGCGCTGGAGGGGGATCTGGTATACGGGCAGTCATTTCTGACAGTAAAACTTCCGAGCGGAAGAAAGCTCTACTATCCAAAGCCATTTCTGAAGGAAAACCAGTTTGGAAAACTTGCGCTGCACTATTATACTGTCGGACAGCAGAGCAGAAAATGGGAAGTGGCATCCACTTACGGCGGAAAGATGACAGAGAACATCGTCCAGGCGGTCGCGAGAGACTGCCTGGCAGTTACGTTAGAAAGGATTGCGGCGAAACACCTGCAGGTCGTATTCCATGTGCATGACGAGGTGATCATCGATGCTCCGATGGAGACCACCGTGGATGAGATCTGTGACCTGATGGCAGAGCCGATTCCGTGGGCGCCGGGACTGATCTTAAAAGGCGCGGGATTTGAAAGCAGCTATTACATGAAGGACTAGGAGGAATCGAGATGCAGTATAACAGAAAGCTGCAGATCAGCACTGCAGGAACGAGAAAGGCTATGCACTGGCCGAAATCTGAGATCATGTGGTCTGAATTTGCGGAAAAGCTGAAAACACCGGTCCGCGGGACCGAGACGTTAGAACAGTACCTTGTGCTTCCGAAGTCCCAGCAGGATGAGCTGAAGGATGTCGGCGGATTCGTCGGCGGTACGTTTGAAGGGGACCGCCGCAAGGCGGCCGGCGTGGTCGGCCGTGACCTGATCACCCTGGATCTCGATAATATCCCTGCAGGCCAGACGGATGATATCCTGCGCCGGGTAGACGGCCTCGGATGCGCGGCCGCTGTCTACAGCACCAGAAAACATTCCGGATATGCGCCGAGACTGCGCGTGATCATCCCGATCGACCGGACGGGATCTGCGGATGAGTACGAGCCCGCGGCCAGGAAGCTCGCCTCCCTTATCGGAATCGAATTCTGTGACCCGACAACATTCGAAGCGTCGAGACTGATGTACTGGCCGAGCTGCAGCTCCAACAGCCAGTACGTAGCAGAGATCTACGATAAGCCGTTCTGTAGCCTGGAGGGCGTCCTGGGAATGTACGGGGACTGGCATGACATCAGCCAGTGGCCCCAGGTTCCGGGATCCGAGGCGATCGAGCGCCGGCGTCTGGCCAAGCAGGAGGATCCGACCACAAAACGCGGGATCATCGGGGCTTTCTGCCGGTCATACACGATCACGCAGGCTATGGAGAAGTTTATTCCGGGAATGTACGAGGAAACAGCGGTACCGGGCCGGTACACCTATACCGGCGGTTCCACGGTCGGTGGAGCTGTGATCTATGACGGAGATCTGTTTTTATATTCCCACCATGCAACGGATCCGTGCAGCGGTCTGCTCGTAAACGCCTTTGACCTGGTCCGTCTCCACATGTTCGGGGATAAGGATGGTGAGGTAAAGGAAGGAACCCCGGTCAGCAAGTTCCCGTCCTTTATGATGATGAGCCGCCTGGCCCAGGATGATCCGAAGGTGTCAGAGCTTCTGTCAAAGGAACGGTATGAACAGGCGAAAGAAGCATTCAGAACCTCGGAGCAGAAGGAGCCGGGACCGGATTATGATCTTTCCTGGCTTTCGAAACTTACAAAGGACGGAAACGGAAGATATGAGAAAACGATCAATAACGCCGTGATCGTCCTTGAAAATGATCCGCTATTAAAAGGCCGGATCGTGACCGATGAATTTGCAAGCTGCGGAATGGTCCTGGGGCGCGTGCCGTGGGATCAGAGAGATGAGAAACGCCGCTGGACGGATGTGGATGACGCCGGGTATTACCGGTATGTCGAGGTCTTCTACGGGCTTACAGGGCGGGAGAAACTGGATCATGCCCTTATGATCGTCAGTGCCCAGAACCGGATCAATGACGTAAAACACTATCTGGAGGGCCTTCAGTGGGACGGAATCCGGAGACTGGATACGCTGCTTTCTGACTATCTTGGCGCCGACGATACACCGTATACCCGGGCTGTTATGAGAAAATCACTCTGCGCCGCTGTCGGCCGTGCCGTCGTTGGCGGGATCAAATATGATTATATGCCGATCTTTACGGGACCGCAGGGAATCGGAAAAAGTACGTTTCTTGCGATCTTAGGGAAAAAATGGTTCTCAGACTCCCTTACAACATTCGAAGGAAAAGAAGCTGCGGAGCTGATCCAGGGAACGTGGATCAACGAGGTCGGGGAACTGAGTGCGTTTACAAAGCAGGAGACCCAGGTGATCAAGCAGTTTTTAAGCAAGACCGAGGACATTTACAGGGCGGCATACGGGCGCAGGACGGACAAGTACCCGCGGCGCTGCGTGTTCTTCGGAACATCCAATGACAGTGAGTTCTTAAAAGATATGACCGGAAACCGGCGCTTCTGGCCGGTAGACGTGGGAATGCATCCGGCAAAGAAGTCCGTGTGGCAGGAGCTGCCGGTAGAGGTGGACCAGATCTGGGCGGAAGCGTATGCGTACTGGGCCGCAGGCGAGAAACTCTTTTTACCGAAGGAACTTGAGGAGGCTGCCGTAGAACAGCAGGAAACCCACAGGGAAGCGTCCGGGAAAGAAGGTCTGATCATGGACTTTTTAAATAAACCGGTGCCGGCTAACTGGAACCAAATGGATGTGGTAAAGCGGCGGATGTTCCTTGCGGGCGGCATGCATATGGAAGGTGAGCTGGTTCTCAGGGACAGGGTGTGTGCTGTGGAGATCTGGGTGGAATGTTTTGGCGGCGATCTGAAGCATATGAAACGTTCTGACAGCATGGAGATCAACAACATCCTGCTGCATGGCAAATGGCAGAGGATCAAAACCCCGAGGGATTTTGGACCGTATGGACAGCAGCGGGGGTTCGTGAGACCCACTACATAGTGCCGAAAAAGTTTGTAGATTCTTTGTAGTTTTGTAGCCGCCTGAAATTTTAATGTAGGCAGAATGTAGCAGGCTTTGTAGAACCGCTAAAACCGCATAAAACCTAAGGATTTCTACTATATAACTACAAAACTACAAACTTACTATATAGAGTATAAAAATAAATAAAATATAGATAACGTGACGTACATGGCGTACATAATACGAGGGTTATATACACGTGTGACACACACACGTAAACAAAATATTTTATAAATAAAAATATATAAAGGGGCTCGAAGATGAATGCGAAACATTGGCTGGAACTGGAACTCATGGATGGAGGTCTACATCTGGCAGAAGGTGTGAGACGAAATGCAGCGGCGCACGGGTACTCGAAAGCCGAACTGAAAGCAGCAAGAAAAGAATTAGGCGTGAAGACGTATCATCAGTTTGATGAAGATGGGGCAACGGCAAATTGGTTCTGGTATCTGGAGGTATGACATGAGAGAAAAGGATGTTGAGAAACTTTTGACCGAAGAGGTGAAGCACCTCGGTGGAAGGGCATACAAATGGACAAGCCCGGGGAATGCGGGAGTGCCGGACCGGATCGTGATCTTTCCAGGAAGGCAGCCGATGTTCGTGGAACTGAAGACGGATAAGGGAACCTTAAGCGCCCTGCAGGATGTGCAGATCAAACGCCTGCTGGATCTCGGGCAGGAAGTTCAGGTGGTGTACGGAGCGTCCGGGCTGGTTCGGTTCTTCAAATCCTTGGGATATCCGGATGTGGCAGCGAGGATCGAAAAGAAATGTGGGCTGTCAGGGAGGTGATGGAGGATGGTATTCAAACCGCACGATTATCAGCGACACTGCATAGAACGGATCCTGGAAGTGAAAAAGATCGGTCTGTTTCTGGATATGGGACTTGGCAAGACGGTCACGACACTGACCGCGGTAAAGGAGCTTAAGTACAATCGGTTTCAGGTCCGCAGGATTCTGGTCATCGCACCTAAGAAAGTTGCGGAGGGAACCTGGAGCAAGGAAGCCGCCAAATGGGACCACACATGTATGCTGCGGGTGGCCCCGGTACTGGGAAGCCAGGCAAAACGGATCCGGGCGTTAAATACACCGGCAGACCTTTACATCATTAACCGGGAAAATGTGGTATGGCTGGTGGACTATTACCGGAACGCCTGGCCGTTCGACATGGTGATCGTGGATGAATCCAGCAGTTTTAAAAGCCACAGCGCGAAGCGCTTTAAGGCGCTTGCCAGTGTGGGGGCTAAGATCGAGCGCCTGGTGGAGCTGACAGGAACTCCGTCACCGAATGGCCTGGATGACCTGTGGAGCCAGGTGTATCTTCTGGATGGCGGCGAACGCCTCGGGAAGAGATACACGCAGTTCCGGGAGCGGTACTTCCAGCCGGATAAGCGAGGAGCGGACGGCATGGTTTACAGCTACGAGGCAAAGCCGGGAAGTGAAGAGAGCATCCTGAGCCGGATCTCGGATATCTGCATCAGCATGAAGGCAGAAGATTATCTGCAGCTTCCGGATATCATCTACCACGAGGTGCCGGTGGAGCTGGATGTAAAAGCGAGAAAGGCATACAACGATCTGGAACGCGCCATGGTCCTTCAGCTTCCGGAAGATGAGGCGGACATCAGTGTAACCAGTGCCGCGGCACTCAGCAACAAGCTTCTGCAGCTTGCCAACGGCGCGCTGTATGACGAGGATCACACCGTGCATGAAATACACAACTGCAAGATCGAGGCCTTCGTGGAGCTGATCGAATCGCTGAGAGGAAAACCGGCCCTGGTCTTTTACAATTACCAGCATGACCGGACCAGGATCTTAAAAGCCCTGGAGAAGATGCAGCTGCGTGTGCGGGAGTTGAAGACCACGCAGGACGAAGACGACTGGAACGCAGGAAAGATCGATGTGCTTCTGACGCACCCGGCCAGCAGCGCATACGGTCTGAACTTGCAGCAAGGCGGAAACCATGTGATCTGGTTCGGCTTGACCTGGAATTATGAGTTGTACACTCAAGCGAATAAGAGGCTGCACCGCCAGGGCCAGCAGGAAAAGGTGATCATCCATCATCTGGTATCCAGCGGAACCCGCGATGAGGATGTGATGCAGGCACTGCAGCGGAAAGACGATGTTCAGAACTGGGTCATGGAATCATTAAAGGCGCGGATCCGTAAGATCCGGGAGGAGGCAAAATGACGGACAAGCAGAAAAAAATAGTGATGAAACGGCAGAAGACTGTCCGCTGCCAGGGCTGTGGAGAGATCCTTCCCCAGGAGGGAGATCTCTCCAGAATCGAATATGTGAAAACGAAAAGGAACAGTGAATGGTTTTTCCATACGGAGTGTTTTGAGAACGTATGGAGGCGGAAGATCTGCTGAAGGAGGAAACTGGATGGAGAAACAGAAATGGGATGAGAAAGTCGCGAAAGCGATGAAGAAGAAAAAGCAGGATGCGGAATATGCAGCCATGAGCAAAGACAGGGGCAGATATAGCTGGTCGGCGCAGCATCCAGCATATGCAGGAACGAGCCTTTGCCTGGATACACACTGTCGAAAGAAGATGGATGGATGAAAAAGATTAAATTATTTCCGGCACAGGAGCTTGCGAACTGAAAGGTCTGAAAGAACAGCTGGGAGGAAAAACGAATGAGACTGACGGAAAAGAAAGATAGTGGTCATTGGTGCCTGCGGGACGTCCCGTGGTCCGACTTGAAGCCCGGCGTAGTGCTTACAGAAAAAGTCTGGGAAAAGCCTTATGGGGTGCTCTGGAAGTTGAAAGACTATGAGGATACCGGGCTGATGCCGAATGAAGTAACAGCGCTGAATGCGGAGACACAGAAGGAGGCGCGCAAGATGCTGGAGCGAGTCGCAAAGCTCTCGGATGAGATTGAGCAGCTGAAGCATGGTGGCGATCCTGGTATAAAATTTTTCATCAACAAGGACGGAGTCGCAGACGTATATGACGATACCTATGACATCGTGATCCACTGCGAGAGCGAGGAAGATCAGAAGGATGCGAAAGAGGCACTGAAAGAGATCCGGCGGTGGATCCCGGTGACAGAAAAGCTTCCGGAACCAGAGACCTACATATTGGTTTCGTTTGATAATTTTACACTCCCGGATATTGCGACTTATAGAGTTGATGATGACGGCAGCGGAGCATTTTACCCGGGTGATGAGGATTATACGTATCTTTCTGTGGGATTTTATGTGAATGCATGGATGCCATTGCAGGAGCCGTACAGGTCAGAGGTGGAAGAAAAGCTTGTTGCGGATACCGGATGGAAAGACCACTATAGGGGACGATTTGAAAAAGTTGAATAAGGTCAGGACGATTAAGAGCTACTGTTTCCGACATTAAAGTCGGGGACAGTAGTAAGATCAGAGACTTAAGTTATCCGGTTGCGGAGTTGATGACCTGTGTCAAATGTCCGGAGCCATATGAAGCAGGAAAGTAGGGGATAGACGATGGATCAGCGTAGAGCAGAAAACGAATTCAAGAAATCATTTCTCCGGTCATACCGGAGAATCAAAAGAAATGTTGCAGTTCTGTCCGATCAGATTGCAGAGTTAAGAGCAGCTAAGACGGGTGTCTCCTGCGGGATCGGAGATGGAATGCCGCACGCACATGCTGGGTCTGATCTGTCGGATTATGCAGCAAAACTTGATGAACTGATAAGAGAAATGAATCAGGAACGGTATCGGCTGGTGCAGGCCGCCGTGTTAATCAACAGAGCGATCGGTGAAGTCCCGGAAGGAATCGAACGGTACGTTCTCACGAAAAAATATCTCCTTGGATGGGGATGGGAACGGATCGCCGATGGATTGGGATATTCTGTGAGATCTGTTTATTACATTCACGGCCGCGCCCTGTATAAGCTGCAGGTCCCTGAGGAATGGAAGAAAGAAACGGAGGAAGCATCATGAAAATTCGGTTATCGATGCAGGGAGCATCTTTGAACGTGGAAGTGTCCGACAAAAAGGCAATGGGCATTTATCGTGGACTGGCGGAAAGACTCCTGCTGCAGACAGGAGCGTCGGAGTCACAAACAGAAAAAGAAGAAGCCGAAAAGCCTCCAGCGAAGATTGTCCGGGAAGACGTGAACATGAAGGATGAACCCGAGGAGCGGGATCCGTTCTCGCCGCTGATCAGGGTAGCGGAAGAATCGAAGCATAATTTTCAAAACGCTATGTCAGGACTTGTTAATAGTCTCTCAGAAAATGAGCCAGAGCAGTATAGAGGATTCCTCCTGATCCGTTGCGAACATTGTGGAAAGATACGGGTGTACTGCAGTAATTATCCTGTTACATACCATAAATGTGAGTGCGGTCATAAAACAGATCTCCATGACTTGAAGCCGTTATATGCAAATTGCGAGTGCGGGCAAAGATCCTATTACCGCACCAATATTGAGGATCCGATACTCGATGTGAACTGCATTTCCTGCGGGGCGCCGGTTGCTGTCGAGTGGAATGCGAAGAAAAAGCGTTATGGTACGATAAAGGAGCAGCTGTAAGCATTATGGATGATGATTATTGCTATGAATGCATTTGAGGTGGTTGAACAGGAGAAGAAATATGGAGAAAGAGATGCGTAGAACTGGAAAGTTTGATAAAGGTGGTCGCGAAATGATGGCGGGTGATATTGTCCATTTTCGTTGCAAGAATTTTTCATTATCCGGGAGGGGTATCGTATTCCTTGCGGAAAAAGAGGATTCTTTGGGCGAGGATTTGTTCCGAATTCGCGACACCAGACCAGGGAAAAACAATGGAAGAATTTATCCATATTATCCGGATGCGAAATACCGCATTGATGTACATGTCGGTGAAGAAGTTGATCGGGAAAAAGAAAATTGAAGAATGCCATGAATATGATTGTGGCGTGAGTAGGAGGAAACATAATGATCGGGTTAATTTGTGGGTTAGTTCTTGCATTTATTCTGACAATGTTCGGAGTCGATAAAATCTTTATTAACGAACTGCATCCGCTTTTTGCAAATGTAACATTAACTACGGGGCATTTTTATATTGTAATGGCAGTTGTAGGATTTATTGCGGGAATTGATCCAACAGGTTGAAATAAGTCTTTCAGGAGAAATAATAGTGAGTGCGATTAAGATATTTGGAGGATACCATGAACACAGACAAGGATAAGGATATCAAGAACTTTATAATCAATTATGAGGATGGGACAAGCAAAACCGTAGAAAAAGGATTTTTCTGTGAGATGCGGGAAAATGAGGACGGTAGCGGCAATCTCATCTTCAACATGGTCGATGTGCAGGGTAAGGAACTTGAGAGAATCGTAACAGGCTGCATCTATCTTGGAGAAAAGCTGGGAATGTTTAAGAGAGGGAACGGAAAATGAAAAAGACTAAACTGTACAGAAATGGTGAAGGATACATAGATAAAAAGCCAGGAGATGCAATCCGGGCTGCCAAGCGGGAGCCGGAGAACGTGATCCAGTTTCGTCGGATGCTCAAAGCGATGGGCGTTATTTTTCATCTAAAGATCCTTGGCAAAGTGGTGCTGGTTGATGAGAATGGAGATCGGTGGTGAGCAGATGATCTGGTTAAGAGTAGGAAAAATAATTGTGGCTATCTATATTTGGTGGGAAGCATTTAAAGCCGCAAATAGACAGGATATATCGCGTACAATTTATTTTTCTATGGTGGTTATCGTCATAAGCATTTCAATGTTTTGGGTATGAGGGGAACCTAAACAGGTTCCCCATCATCGGAGTCATCCGGATCCCGGCAGAGCTCATCCAGGGAGACACCGAGGGCATCAGCCAGTTTGATCATCGTGGAGACCCGGCCATCGTTCCGGACCTCCAGTTCCTGGATCGTGCGGCGTGGAACACCGGATAATTCTGCGAGTGCCGGAACAGAGAGCTTCCGGGCTTTACGGATTTCTTTTAGACGCATGATAATACCTCCAGATTTTTGGAATTACGTCGGCAAGGACGAACACCGACGCGCAGATCGTGAAGAGGCAGGACACGATGGACCAGCCGGATCCGATTGCGAAAAGCACGGAAAACAACAGGAATAACGTATGAAAGCGGATTCTCATTTTACATTTTCAACCGAATGTGGTAAGATGATTTTGAGGAGGGGAGATCTCTCTCCCCTGTTCTTACTTGAGCGCCTTTATCAATTCTGCTATGGATAAGATCAATGTTGCGGTGGCCGCCACAGCTTCGATCATCAGATTGATGAGGCGTTCTTGCTTTTTCCTCTTTTTCTTTCCCATTCGGTTACCTCCTTTCCTTTTGATAATATAATTATAGCACATAAATATGTGCTTGTCAATCGAAAAGCACATAAAAGTGTGCGATTTTCTATATAAAAGTGGTTCATGTTTGCATTGTTTTGCAGTAGTTACCTGTGATATGATTAGAATAGATTTTGAGGCACCCGAGACGAGGTGCCTTTTTTAGTTTTATGTGATTGGAAGGTGAGGTGGTTGGCCAGAAGTCCGAATGAACAGGTTGTGAAGGCGAAGGAATTATTCGATTCCGGGAAGAGCCTGGTTGAGATCGCAGAGATCCTGAAGGTCTCGGCGGGAACGGTCCGAAGTTGGAAAAGCCGGTATGGATGGGATAAATCTGAGAGTGCAACGTTGCAGAAAAAAGTGCAGCGTTGCAAAAAAGAAAAACGCAACGTTGCGAAAGCTGATGCGAAGACGGTCGAGTCTGTGATGGAGAACACGGAACTAACCGCGGAGCAGCAGCTTTTTTGCATTCTTTATGCGAAGACGCTGAATGCTACGCAGTCATACATGAAGGCGTATGGGTGCAGCTATGAATCAGCTATGACCAACAGCTTCCGGCTGCTGAGAAACGATAGGGTGAAGGCGGAGATCCAGCGTCTGAAAAAAGAGCGCTTTGAAAGCCAGCTGTTCGATGAGCATGATGTCTTCCAGTGGTATCTGGATATCGCGACTGCCAGCATTACGGATTTCGTGACGTTCGGCAGGAAAGAGATTCAGGCGATGGGAGCCTTCGGTCCGATCACGGATAAGAAGACGGGAGCGCCGGTCATGCGTGAAGTCAACTATGTGGATTTCCGTGAATCCGGTCAGGTGGACGGCCGCGTAATCAAGAAGGTCAAAATGGGGAAAGACGGTGCCAGCATCGAACTGTATGATGCGATGAAGGCCATGGAGTGGTTGGCGGATCATATGGCGATGGGAACCGGAAACCAGCAAAAGCTTGCTGAGACTATCATCGGTGCGTATGAGCGCAGACAGAAGGAAATGAAGGGAGATGAGGAGAATGCCAGCACTGAGCAGTGATGCGATCCGGTTCTATGCGAATGAGCCGATCTATTTTGTGGAGGATATCATAAAAGCAATTCCGGACGAAAAGCAACGTGACATTCTGCGGAGTCTTCGAGATTATCCCATGACCTCTGTCCGATCGGGGCACGGAGTCGGAAAGAGCGCCGTGGAAGCTTGGTCAGTGCTGTGGTTCATCTGCACCCGCCCGTTTCCGAAGATCCCGTGCACGGCGCCTACGGAGCATCAGCTCATGGATGTCCTGTGGGCGGAGATCAGCAAATGGATGAGAAATAATCCGGCGTTTAAGGATGCGCTGATCTGGACGAATGAGAAGCTTTACATGCGGGGGCATCCGGAAGAATGGTTTGCGGTTCCGCGGACGGCAACAAACCCGGAAGCACTGCAAGGATTCCATTCAGAGCATGTCCTGTATATCATCGATGAGGCATCCGGTGTTTCGGACAAAGTCTTCGAGCCGGTACTCGGCGCAATGACTGGAGAGGACGCAAAGCTTCTCATGATGGGAAACCCGACAAGGCTGTCGGGATTTTTCTATGATTCGCATCACAAGTCACGCGGAGAGTACAGCGCAATCCACATCGATGGCCGAGACAGCGCCCACGTATCCAAACAGTTCGTTGAGAAGATCATCAAGATGTTTGGAGAGGACTCAGACGTCTTCCGTGTCCGTGTAGCAGGAGAGTTCCCGAAGAGCACGCCGGATTCCCTGATTGCCATGGAGTGGTGTGAGAAGGCAACACAGCTGGAGATCAAGACCGCGAAGCTTCGGATCGACATTGGCATCGACGTAGCGCGGTATGGCGATGACAGTTCCGTTCTGTATGTGGTGTTCGATAAGCAGAAGTCCGGAGAGATCGAGACGCACAATCATAACAAAACTACGGAGATCTCCGGGTATGCGGTGCAGATGATCAAACGGTATGCGGCAGCCTATCCGGAAGCGTCCATACACGTGAAAGTGGACTGCGATGGTCTGGGCGTTGGTGTATACGACAACCTGGATGAGCAGAAGGAAAGAATCGTGCAGGCGGTGTGGGAGGATCGTTGCCGGGAAGCAGGACTGGATCCGAAAGACGGGAACCAATGGCGGGACTGCCAGGAGGTTCCGGAACTGGACCTTCACATTGTAGAGTGTCACTTCGGCGGTGCTGGCGGCAAGGTCGATGATGACGATCCGATCGAATATGTCAACAGCACCGGCTTAATGTGGGGAGCCGTCCGACAGAAATTGAAGGACGGATTACTGCAGATCCCGGAAGATGACATGCTGATGACGCAATTGAGTAACCGAAAATACATTGTCAACAAGGACGGAAAGATCGAACTGGAGCGGAAGGAAGCTATGAAAAAGCGGGGACTAAAATCCCCGGATATGGCGGACGCTCTGGCTCTTGCTCTTTATGATCCGGTCGAGTGGACAGTAAACTGGTGATAGATATGGGATTATTAGATTTATTTAAACGCAGCCGTTTTCAGGGCGGCACAGAAAGAATGTATCCGAGATGGACAACACCTCCGGACCGGAACTCGTCAGAGTGGCTGCAGAGCTTCGGAGAAAATCCCCGGCTGTCGGTCGTTGACAAGATCGCATCGGATCTGTCGTACATTCCGGGTAAGCTGTACCGGATCGGCGAGGACGGGGAACGGCAGGAGGTAACATCCCATCCGTTCCTGGATTTCATGGATCAGCCGAATCCGCTGTACGAGATGACTTCCTCCGCGATCTGGAGACTACAGGCGATCTTCCTAATGCTCAAGGGCGAAGGATATTTTATCATTGAACGGTATTCCGACGGCACTCCGGCCGAGCTGTGGCCGGTCCCGACGCACTGGGTACAGATGACGCCATATCAGGGTAATCCGTTCTACCAAGTGCGGACAACGGATGGCTTCATGATGAACGTGTCGGTAGATGACATGTTCGTCATGAGAGATCTGAAGCCTCTGGATCCGTACCGGCGCGGTCTGGGACAAGCGGAAGCTCTTGCGGATGAAGTGGAGACGGACGAGTATGCAGCGAAGTTCCAGAAGAAGTTTTTCTACAATGACGCGACGCCGGGAATCGTTATCTCCATGCCGGGTGCCAACGATGACCAGCAGACGAGGTTCCTTGCAAAGTGGGACGAGCGGCTGCGGGGACCAAATAAGAGCCACAGACCGATTACCATCGGAGGCCCGACTGGAAGCCCGGCCGCGGTGACAAAGCTGGCGGATAACATGAAGGACATGGACATGATCAATGGCCGGACTTTTATCCGTGATGCTGTCTTGGAACATTTTGGGGTTCCTCGCGAGATCATGGGAATCACGCAGAACAGCAACCGAGCCACGGCAGACGCGGCACAGTACATTTATGCGAAGAACGTGCTAACGCCGAAACTGAAGAACCGGCAGGATGCCATCAACCGGCAGCTCCTTCCGGCGTACGGCGAGGACCTGGAGTGGGAATTTGATGATATCATCCCACATGACCAGGAATTCGAGAAAGCGGTTGCGCTGGACGGTTGGAACAACGGACTGCTGACAAAGAATGAGGCGCGGGAGAAGCTTGGAATGGAACCGGCGAAGAACGGGGACATTTACAAGATGAACTTCGCAGATCTGTTCTTGGATGAGATGGAGGATCCGGTGGAGGTAAGCTCCGCATCTGCGAACCTGCAGTTTGCGGAAGGAGATCCCCCGTTGGATGAAGGACGGAATCAGATCGAGATTGATCCGACAGATCTGGCGGATCAGGAAGAGGACAAGATCCTTCAGCGTGCCGCGGAGATCAAAGCCAGACGGATCAAGGCAGCAGGGCGAAGTCTTGAACAGGTCCGGAAAACCCAGGAGCGGAAGTTCGAGCAGAGCATGAAGCGCTACTTCAAGGATCAGGCGGATCACATCCGGAAGTCTCTGAATGGAACGAAAAAAGCAGCGGACGGTGATGTTTGGGACGCGATTGGAATTACACAGGAAGAGTTCCAAACACTTCCGAAAACGGAGCAGCAGGAATTGACCATGAAATTCGTGGCGGGGCTGCTGAATTGGGAAAAGGAAGAAAATACCCTGAAATCCATTCTGACTCCGCTCTGGGCGGAGACTTACGATAAGGGAACTGAGAATGTGATCAACACATACCGGATCCCGGGGATTAACAGGCCAGAGCTGACAGCGACCGCAAGGCTGCGCGGCGGCCAGAGAGTCACCAAGGTAACGAAGACCACGAAGGAGCAGATCGCGAGGATCGTAACGGATGGACTCGAGATTGGAAAGAGCCATCAGGAGCTTTCGGACGAGATCATGAATGAGATGAACACCACTGCCGCCAGAGCCCGGACGATCGCCGCTCAGGAGTGCAACACCAGTCTTCAGGCAGGATCCTTCGATATGGCGAAGCGCTGCCGGTTCAAAACGAAGACCTGGCATGTTACCAATATCAATAAGGCGCGGGATACCCATCGGGAGCTGAATGGGAAAACGATCCCGTTTTCAGAACCGTTTGTGACATCAAAAGGACACAGGCTCATGATGCCGTGTGATCCGGATTGCAATGCAGCGGAAGAAACTGTGAATTGTCACTGCTTTTTAACTTATGACGAGTAAATTTGACAAAAGAAGGGAACTGTGGTATACATAAGGCATCGCTGAGTTAAAAATGCAAATTTACTCAGTGAAATAAAAAAGAAAGGGTGATATATATGAAAGGTATTTTTACAATACGAGATATCACCAATAAAAAGTACCGAATCGAAGATCCGGTAATGGATTTCGATAAAAATAATAGGAAATACTATGAAGCCCGACGAGATAAGTGGAATCAGGAGCATCCATTGATGCCGGTAACTATTACGTGGACACTTGATACTTGCGTTGGGAGAATGCGGGAGGCAATTGAAGACTCCCTTACAAAAATAATAAAATACTCAAGGGCAGATTTAGAAAATCCAGTAACGGATTAGATGCCCAAAATAGCACGCATTACTGCGTGCTATTTTTATACCCATTTTTAGCAATTGAATAAGCGTAAAAAAGATCAGGGAACCCTGGTCTTTTTTTATACAAAAAATTCTGAAGAAAGGAGGAAGAACCAGCATGAGACACGAGACAAAGCGGCTGTCTTTTAAGATGGACGAATACGACGAAGAAGAGGGTATTTTTTCCGGATACGGTGCCGTATTCGAGAACATTGACAGCGGCGGTGACATCATCGAGCCTGGAGCGTTTGCAAAGGCGCTGGCAGGCGGATGGGGGAGAGTTAAGATCCTGGCATTGCATAATGACTGCTGGCTGCCGATCGGAAAGCCGATCGAGCTCCGGGAGGACGAAAAGGGATTATTCCTGAAGGCAAAGATCTCCGATACATCGATGGGAAAAGACATCAAGACCCTTCTGAAAGACGGCGTTCTGAACGAGTTGTCCATCGGCTATGAGCCGGTAGTCTTTGAATATGACGAGACTGGGATCCGGCATCTGAAGGAAGTGACCCTGTGGGAAGTGTCTGTTGTGACCTGGGCCATGAACCCGGAGGCAGTCATTACTGACTACAAGTCAGCAACAGAAGAGATCCGGAAAGAGCTGAAGGAAGGACGCAAGATCAGCGATTCAAGGCTTAAGTCCCTGAAAGAGGTCAGCCGCTCCATGAAGGAGTCAGCCCGCATGATCGATTCTGTGATCAGCGAGGCGTCCGGGAAAAAGGAAATGCCGATTTCTCGGAGAAAACCTCCCAGAAGCAGAAAAGCAGGTAACATTGAAATTATTTTTTAAGGAGGAAACAAATTGAGCAGATACAGATTAAATCGGAAAACAGCAAGAAGAAAGAAGTCCATGAAGATGGGCGCAGGAGATCTCCAGGAAATGATCAAGGATGCAGTAAAGGCTGCCCTGGCAGAAGAGAAAGAGGGCGATGATCCGGAAGAGGATAAGGACGATGATGACATCGCGGATATCGTAAGTGATGCCATCGATTCCATCAATGAGAAACGCAAGTCCGCAAAAGAGGATGAGATCGGAGAGGACGCGGCCGCAGAGATCGTCGAGGCGATTGTTGACGCCGCCGACGGTACGAAGGGCGATGAGGTGGACCTTGAGACTGTGATCCAGGATGCCCTTGACGACGTAAACGAAAAGCGTAAGTCCCGCAAAGAGGACGAGCTGGGTGACGGCTTTGCCGATGAGTTACTGGACGCTGTGGCTGAGGTCATGAGCGACGACGAGCCGGAGGATGACGAGGAAAATGGGATGAAGGGGACTACCCTCACTCGCCAGAAGAAGTCCGCGGGAACTCTCCAGAAACGCCGTGAACCGGCAAGAAAATACAGCAACATTTATATGAGCAGGAAAGGAGAACCGGGAGGCGTGCAGCAGAAAAAGATTCCGGCGCATATCCAGGTGGCACGTGCCATCAAGTGCTTAGATATCCACGGTAAGGGAGATCCGGAGCGTGCCGCATACATGGCAAGAAAGATGTATGGAGATAAGGAGATGGAGCGCGAGTTCAAAGCGATGACAGCGACCAGCTCTGTAGGCGGAGGTTTCCTGATCCCGGAGGTTTACTCCGATCAGATCATCGAGCTTCTTTACCCGAAGACTGTTATCGTGGAGTTAGGGGCACAGCAGATCCCGTTAACAAACGGCAACTTAAACCTTCCGCGTATGACAGCGGGAACCCGTGCAACATGGGGCGGTGAAGGTCGTAAGATCACGGCAGCTTCCCCGAAGTACGGCAACATCCGTATGTCTGCAAAGAGATTGGAAGCTATCGTGCCGCAGTCCAGAGAGCTTCTGTTAATGTCTAACTTCTCTTCTGATGCGATGTTCGCAAACGACCTGTTCCGCCGCATGCAGTTAGGTCTTGACTATGGTGGATTATACGGCACAGGCAGCGAGTTCCAGCCGACTGGCATTGCAAATAACAAAGAGGTTGAGAACATTGATGCGACAAAGTTAGACACTGCTGAGCTTGCAGATACGAACGGAAAGATCACCGCAGACTTCCCGGTTTACGTATCCTCCAAGGCATTAGGAAAGAACATCGATGACCTTCATGCCGGATGGGCGATGAACAGCCAGCTGGAGGGCGTGTTCAAGAACATGAAGACCCAGACTGGAGCATACATCTACCGCGATGAGATGATGGAAGGAAAATTAGCGGGTATGCCGTATAAGGTGAGCAACCAGATCCCGATCGATAAGAACGGAAAGACAGATCTGTTCTTTGGAAACTGGTCTGATCTTCTGATTGGCGATCAGATGGGACTTGAGACTTACACAACCCTTGACGGTACATGGACTGATGAGCAGGGCATCCAGCACAATGCCTTTGAGGAGAACCTTTCTGCGACCCGTGCAATTATGTTTGATGACATTGCTGTACGTCACGCAGAGAGCTTCCTGTACTGCAAGAACATTAAAGTATTTTAAGGAGGACAAGCATGAGAAGAGCATTATTTGATACTGTGTCTGTTGTGATTGGATCCGGAAAAGTTGTAGACCGCGAGGGATTCCTCTCCGCGGTTTATGCTGCATCCATCGGATCCATCACTGGATCCCCGACGGCCGCAAAGCTGACCGTTAAGGTAGAGCACTGCGATACAAAAGACGGAACTTTTGAAGTGGTCCCGGATTCCAAGCTAGATCCAGACACTACAACCAGCGATGGCATCCTGAAGGAAATCTCCGTGACATCCGGAGAAGAGATCAAGATGAATCTGGACCTTTTAGGCTGCAAGCGTTATATCAAGATCACACCGACAATCAGCTTTACCGGCGGAACAAGCCCGGCGGCATCCGGAGCAGCGTATGCGCTTGTCCTGGGTGATCCGGCGCAGGCTCCGGTTTAGGAGGGCGCAGGCATGGATCGGAAAAAGCGCGAAAACAAGATGACTGCTCCCCGGAGCAATAAGACGGGGGCTCCGGTCTCTGCCTTAAAGAAAGGTGATGCGAATGGAGAGAAAAAGCCTGCTTGCAGATAATGCGATGACAACGCTGGAGACCATGCTGGACTTCCTGGGAATAACCGAGACAGACGATTCCACCAAGAATAACATCGAACGTTTGATCAATGCAGCGTCAAGTTATATCGAGACCATGACGAATCGTAAATTTGCGCTCAGGGAGTACACAGAAACGCATTTCCCGACCGGATATCAGGAACTGTGTCTGAAACAGTACCCGATCCGGGAGGTGATGTCTGTAGAGGACACAAGATATCATCAGGAACTGGATCCGGAGTCCTATTCCTTTGCGGACACAGGGGATATAGGAGTCCTTTTCAGCGATGCTGGCTGGGAGCTGCGGGGATACCGAAGCGGACTGGCGAATGATCTGACGAAGCTCAACAGATGCCTGAAGGTGAAATACCGGGCAGGATATATCCTTCCGAAAGACGCCACAGAAGAAGATCCGGCGGATCTTCCGTATGATCTGCAGTATATTGTGTGGCAGATGGTACAGCAGCAGTGGAATCTTGCCAACAACGGGGCGAACGGGCTGGCTGCCTTCAGTATTTCTGATGTCAGCTGGACCTTTGACCATGCGCTCAGTGAGCAGGTGCAGGCAGTAATCAATCAGTATATGAGGTGGACCTGATGACAGTAAACGATACCATAACGCCGGAACTGGAACGGATCAAGGCAGAATTTGAAAAGCTAAAAGAAATGAAACTGCATATCGGAATCCAGGGAGGCAATGGGTTCGGGGCTGGCGGCGAGGGCCGCGAAGGAGCGCCTGCAGACATCCTGACGATCGCCAATGTCCATGAGTTTGGCGCAACGATCCATGCGAAGAACGTAAAAAATCTCGCGATTCCAATTGCGAAGAAAGCAGTAGGAAAGAGTCCTCTGGATTTCCCGGGGCTCTTTTTCCTTCGCTCCGAAAACGGGTATCTGTTCGGATGTATCAGCCCGAACCGAAAAGGAAAAGAACCGAAAGTGAAGAGTTCCCCTTCCGATACGACACCGAAGGACAGGAAACCGGGGAATAAAAAGATCCCGACAAAAAAGGACGACATTGAGTTTCTGTTTATCCTGATGGAATCTGTGAATATTCCGGAGAGAAGCTTCATCCGCGCGGGATATGACAGCAATGAGCAGGCAATCGAAGATATTGTTTCCACGATGATCAGCCATGTTGTATTTGATGGATGGGACGCGGAGAGTGTCATGGACCATATCGGGATGAAAATTGTAGGGCTGATCCAGGAATACATGAACCAGCCGTTCAATTTTAAAAACAAGGGAAATATTACAAAAGCCACATCAAACTGGCCGGATAACCCGCTGATCGAGACCGGAAGACTAAGGAATTCCGTCACATACCGGATAGAGAAAGGATGATGTATCGCATGAGCAGTTTTGCGTATGCCAAACCAATGATCCCGAATGGACTGCTCCATGAGATGTTTGAAATCAAATCAGGAGCGGCGTTTCAACAGGATAATGGTGGACAGTACATACCGGGAAAAGAAACCAGAATCTCATTCCGGGGGGTGATCCTGCCGGTGAATGATAAGGACCTGATTCGCGACGCGGCGGGAACCTATATGCACTGTACAGAGAAAATCTACACAAACGGACATGCACTTCAGATTGGCGCCCGCGTGATGGATCAGGATGGGACCGTATACACGATCACCCAGGAGCTGGGGCATAATTCCATCCACCCGATGAAGCGTTATCTGATCGAGAGGAAGGGAGATGCGGCGAAACGATGAACTTTTTAGAAATCCGAAACCGGATCATCCAGTGCTTAAGCGAATACCTTCAGTGTCCGATCATGCTGAATAACCAGCAGAATCCGGAAGCGGAATACCCGTATCTCTTTTACAGTGCGGCTCCATACACGCCGGAAGGCGGGCAGGGAGATTATCAGTTGGAGAAGCTGGATGATGGATATCTGGAGAAACGGACCGGGGAAGCCAGCTGCACCTTTTCCTTTACATGCTGCAGCACCGATCGGGAGGTCAGTAACGAGTATGTTCTGGGAGAGGATGAAGCTTTTCGTTTTGCGGACAAGGCGGCCGGGTGGTTCCTCCATGCCGGTTACGATACGATCGCAGGCATGGGAATAACCGTTGATGATGTGTCAGCTGTTCAGGACCGATCCACGCTGATGGTCGATGAAGAGGCGAGGCGGTACGGCTTTGACGTCCGGATCCGGTATGTCCGCACAGATACCCGGAAGATAGGAACCATTGAACATGTAGTGACAAAGAAAGGAGACAGCAATGAGCTCTAAAGACGTAGTAGTGGTTGTGAAGCTGGAAGAGGTTGACACTTCCGTTGCTTCACTCGATATTCTTCTGATCTCCACGGCCGGAGCGAAAGACGTGAAGACTTATACGGATCCGGAAGATATCGCAAAGGACTATACGGCAGAAAGTGCTGTGTATAAAAAAGCAAAGGTGATGATGGGACAGGGTAAGGCGAAACCGACACCGGCATCCCTGATCAAGAAAGTCAAAGTTGTAGGATTTGCGGAACCGGAATCTCCGGAAGCACTCGTAAATGCGATCAAAACATTTCAGGATAAAGATAATGATTGGTACATGTTTCTTACTGATCAGCATGAGGACGCCTACATCAAAGCATTGGCGGCATTTGCCGCAGACAGTGAACCGAGTGAAGCAGAGCTGACGGCCGGAGTCGAGGATCACCGAAAGTTTTACTTTGCAGAGACCGACAACAAGGAACTGAAGCTCACTGACCGAAGAACCGTCGTGATTTACACAGGGAATCTGGACGAGCAGGCGGAAGCTGCGTGGATTGGTTCTGTTGGTCCTTGGTACCCGCAGTCTGTAACATGGAAATTTAAGATGCCGGTGGGAGTGTCCGTGCCGAACTTAAAAGAATCCGAACTCACGATTCTGGAAGAGAACCATGTGAACTGGGTTACCAATGAGTACAAGAAAAACTACATCAAAAACGGCTGCTGTGCTGACGGAGAATGGATCGATACGATCCTTGGCGGCGACTGGATTGCAAAAACCATGCGTGAGAAGCTGTACAACATCTTCACAAGCAATGAAACGATTCCGTACACGGATGCTGGTTTTACGATCGTGGCAGCCGGCGTTTTTGAAACGCTGGATCAGGCAGCCGATTACGGGATCATTGCAACGGATCCGGAATCTGGCGCCGGAGTGTATAACGTATCCGTTCCGAAGAGGTCCGCGGCCACAGACCAGCAGGCAGCATTACGCCAGATGCCGGATATCCCGTGGGAAGCACAGCTGGCTGGTGCCGTCCATGGTGTGAAGATCTCCGGAACCTTAAAAGTAACGCTGAATTAAGTAAGGAGGATTATCAATGGATGTAACAAGTTATGATCCGAAAAAAGTCAACGTGGCGGTGGACGGAGCTATTATCACCGGATACGCATCAGACTCCATGATCACGGCAACCAAAAACGAGGATGCAGTGACTACAGATGTGGGCTGCAAGGGCGATGTGGTATATTCCGAGAATGCGAATGAGAGCGGTACGATTACAATCACGCTGCAGGGAACTTCTTCCTCTCTGCCGCGTCTCAGAAGCTTGGCGTCAAGCCGGAAACAGATATCTGTGACTGTATCTGATGCAAATGACAGCGATGATATCAGCATCACGGCGCAGAAATGCCGCGTTGTGAAGATGCCGGATGTGTCCAGAGGGAAGACATCCGGAAATGTAACAATTTCAATTTTCGTACCGAATCTTCAGGTACGGTAAACCATGAAGAAGTGGCCAGACCGTCCAAAAGGATTAACTGAAAGGGGATATAGAAAGTATATGGCAAAGCAGAAAGAAGTCGTAGTAAATGGCAACAAATTTATGCTTCAGAGCGTGTCTCCGAGATGGTATTTTGATCTCAATGACCGCTGTGGAATGACTGGCGGAAAGCGGAAGACCGCTGAATACATCGATGAGCTGTTTAAAAACGTGGTCATTGACCCGAAAGAGGTCAGCACAAAGGGATTTGATTATTTCGAGGAGGCAGAAGATATTTTAACCCCTGAAAAGCTTCTGGGAGAGATCGAATCCTTTCTTAGAGGCAGAAGCTGATGAAGAACTGGCTCAGTCCAGAGCATTAAGGCATCAGGAATTCTGGACTCTTGTTTTTTCAACAGGAAAGATTTCTTATTCCGAGTGGGCCCAGATGGATCTCGGGGAGTTCTACGAAGCACGAGAGGCATACCTCAATTTCAGACAATCCATAAGTGACCGGCAGAGTGCTTCGTAGGAAGTTCTGCCGGTTCTTCATTGAAAGAGAGGTGACAAATTGAACGACCAGAGAAATCTAACAATTGGCGTAGACTTTGGGCTGAAGGATTCCATCAATCAGCTGGAAAGTATCTACGGCAGCATCCAGGGAATCAAAGCTGGATTCCAGGGAGCTGAAGACAGCGGCGTCCAGATGGGAAGCCGCGTGGCAAGAAGTGCCGGAACGATGGCGGACGGACTCCACGATGCAGACCGCGAAAGCCGGAAGGTCATTACGACACTGGACCGGCTGGAAGATTCCGGAGACGGGGCGGGATCCGCAATCCGGGATGCCGGGGTTGCGTTTGACCGGTTCGGCGATAAGGCAGAAGAAAATGTCGGGCAGGCGAAGGATGAGCTGCGGGACGCAGTGAAAGCAGTAGATGCTTTCGGTAGTGAGATTGCGAAAAATTCTGGAACTGCGGCAAAGGATATGGATGGAGTGTCCGACGCTGCGCGAGATGCGGGAGATGCATTTGAGGATGCCGGTGTCCGGGTGGAACGATCTTACATTCAGATGGGTGCCGAGGCTGACAGCTTAAAAAAGGCTGTTATCGTTACAAGCGCCACAGCGAACAAAGAGACAAATTCCGTTGCAAAAACGATCAAGGCCGGGCTTCAGGGGGCTTATGGATATGCAGGAAAGAAGGCTGCCAAGTTTACCAGAGATGCTGTGGACGGCGCGCGGGATGTCAAGGAGGCATTTACCCATCCAATTCAGACGATTCGGTCAAAGCTCTCTGACGCGCTTGAGCGGGCAAGAGAACACATCGATGACATAGGGGATGAGGCGGATAAAACCGGCACAGACCTGGACAAAATGGGGAGCGATGGCTCCGAAGCAGGAACGGCGATCAAAGACGCTATGGGCTCTGCTGTAAAGTCGTTTTTTGCGGTATCTGCGGCGATCGAGATCTTTAAGAAGGGTGTTGAACTGGCAAAACAGTTCGGATCAGCGGTCTTGGAAGTCGGTAAGTCTGCAGAACAGACGGGGGCGAAATTTGAAGCTGCTTTTTCTCCGGATTCCGGGGTGAAGGAATGGTCAGAGAACTTCTCGTCTGCGATCCACCGGAGCAATACCGAAGTACAGAGCTTTTTGGTATCCAATAAAGCAATGTACAACGAGCTGGGGATCACCGGAGAAGCAGCCACAGAGCTCTCGAAGATTACGACTTCGCTGGCATATGATCTTGGGACTGCATTTAAGATGGATGACTCGGAAGCCCTCAGTGTCATGCAGGATTACATTAATGGTAACACGAAAGCGTTGTCAGAATATGGAATCCAGATTGATGATGCAGCCCTGAAGCAGTCCGCAATGGAGATGGGGCTTGGAAAGAACATCGATAATCTGGATGATTATGCGATGGCTCAGGTCCGGATGAACGCGCTGCTGAAGAACTCGACGCAGATTCAGCAGATGGCGGCGAAGGAACAGGAAGGATACGCAAACGGGATCAAGAGCCTGAACGGTATCTGGCAGAACTTCCTCGCGGACGCAGCGGAGCGGTTTGCGCCGGTGTTCACAGATCTCACGAACACGTTGCTGACATCCTGGCCGCAGATTGAACCGGTGCTGATGGGAATCGTCGATACGATGAGTATCGGAATTTCCTCCGGTGCTCCGGCGATCATGAGCCTGGCGAAAGATGCGATTCCGCCGCTTATTGATGTGATCGGACAGTTAGGATCCATTGCCGGTCCGGTCGGAGGCACTCTGCTTAATATTGCAACGACGGCACTGCCGCCGCTCTCCCGGATCATCGGGACCATGGCGACGACGATCGTCCCGCCGTTTGTGAACATTCTGAGGGTGCTGGGAGATGATGTAGTTGTTCCGCTGATGCCATATGTGGAGAGCATTGCAAACTCCATTCTTCCGGCGTTGTCGGCTGGATTGAAGATAATCCCGCCGATCTTACAGACCATCTCACCGGTTCTCGGAGGCATTGCGGACATTTTGTCCCGTGTTGTGAGCTTCTTATCGAAAATCGTTCAATGGGCGGCTGGCGGGCTTGCAGGACTTCTTGACAAGGTTGCTGGCGTATTTGGCGGCGGTTCTTCGGCGGCAAAATCTGCAGGTGCGAAGATTCCACATAACGCAGATGGAGATCCGGACTTTAAAGGTGGCTGGACCCACATCAACGAGCGCGGCGGTGAGATCGCATATCTGCCGTCCGGATCCGCTATCATTCCGGCGGATAAGAGTGAGCAGATCATCAATAACAGCCGGCAGAGCAGTGTTAAAACAGACATTAACTTCAACCCTACTATCAAGGTGGAAATCCACGGAGACAGTGAGGGAGGAGGTACGAAGCTGACGGATGACCTGAAGCAGATGATCAAGGAGCTGTATCAGGAGATGCAGGAAGAACATTATGATCAGATGGCGATCCAGCAGGGGAATGCATAGGAGGTTGACATGGCATATAGTTTGACCGGAAAGAAATCCGGAGCAATATCGTTTCTTCCGGCAACCGGAACGATAACACAGGAGACGATGACAAAATCCAGTAAGATGACATCCAATGCGATCGAAGGCGGGAGTAGCATCGAGGACCATGTTTACTTGAATCCGGAACAGTTCCAGATCGTGGGCGTTGTGGTAAAGAACCACAGCGCCTTCCGGTCCAGATTGGAGACAATGTGGAAGAACCGTGATCTGGTGACGTATGTGGGAAAGTTCCGGGTAGAGAATTATGTGATTATAAGTCTTCAGATGAAAAATGACTCGGGAAATCGTGATGGATTTTCGTTTACAGCCACGCTGCAGAAAGCCAACATCGTTTCTGGAGCATATGTGGAGATCGGGCAGGAACCGCTTATGAGCAAGCAGGATTCCGCCAAAACAGTGTCTTCAGCAGGTCTGAAGACAACCGTATCAAAACAGATCAGTCAGAGCGCCTATGCGGCATATGTGAGCAGTTATAACGGAAAGAGCAGCAGTGGACCAACGCAAAGGAAAACTGCAAGCTACAACGGCGTGTAGGAGGTGTGACAGATGGATGAATTGCAGTCAATGGGACTGACGGCGGAGGTGGAGTATATCCCAATCGATACGTCAAAGGTCCCGTATACATTTTCAATCAAGCTGGATGACCGTACGTACACTCTGACGGTCCGGTATAACGAGCAGGGAAAGTTTTTCACAGCTGACCTGGCAATTATGGCCACGGGAGAAGTGCTGTGCTACGGGGATCCGGTGCGGTACGGGAGACCAATGTTCCGGGTGATTGAGGACGCAAGATATCCGATCCCGGTGATCGTCCCGTACTGCTTATCAGGAGATGTGGATACGGTAACATTTGAAAATTTCGGAAAAGAAGTGCAGCTCTATCTGCATGAAAGGAGGACAGACTGATGGCTTTTTTCCTTCGGTCCGCTACCTTGCAGATCGGACCTCTGAAATACAACATGAACGATGGTTTTTACTTCGATTTTGAAGTACCGTTTTATGATTCTGACCAGCTGATCACCGCTTCTTTTACCGTATATAACTTGAATCCGACCTCTCGTCAGGGCATTGTAAAGAACCAGGTGGTCATCCTTAATGCCGGGTATGAAGATGACGAGGGCGTTCTTTTCGTGGGACAGGTTGCAAGCTGCAGCCATAAACAGAATGGCGTGGAGTGGCAGACAAAGATCACAGCAACGGCGGCACTCGATCAGTGGCTGAATAAGAAAGTCAACAAGACCTACGCGGAAGGCACGACGGCGGAAGCGATCGTTAGGGATCTTCTGAATATGTTCGCCCTGGAGATCGGCGTCTTTCAGCTTGCGGAGAATGTGGTATACCCGCGCGGCCGGGTATGCTCCGGAAAGCTGAAGGATGTTTTGCAGGAAATCGTTACCAGGGAATGTAAGTCGAGGCTGCTGATACGGGCAAACCAGGTCATTATCAATAATCCTGCCGATGGGGTAAACAAAGGATATCTCCTGACGCCAGCGAGTGGACTCCTCTTCCAGTCAGATGATTCTGACGTGACCACGGTAGAGGCTCCGCAGAATAAAGGAGCAAGTGCAGAGACGAAAGCGGCAGCGAAGAAGACCTGGAAAAGGACCTGCCTTCTCAATTACCGTTTAGGTCCTGGAGATATCGTGCAGATCCAATCAAGAGACCTGAACGGAAAATACCAGATCATATCCGGAGTACATAAAGGATCTCCAACGGGGACCTGGACGACTGAGATCGAATTTAAGGTTGCAGGATAGGAGAGAGAATGGGATACAAATCAGCAGAACTTAACAATGCAGAAGCGAATGAAAGAAAAAATCTTCTGAAGATCCGTTGTGCGGATCTTGTGCAGGTGACAGCTTTCGACGCCGGAAAGATGACCGTCAATGTGAAACCTTTGGTAAAAAGGGAGATCGGTGACACGGTTGTTTCCCCACCTCCGATTCTGGGCGTGAAGGTTGCAAATATTCCACTTGAAGTGGAGGTCGAGGGAAAGAAAGGAACAGTAACCGTAAAAATCAATCCGGGAGATATCGGTGTGGTGGTCTATCTGGATCTGGACAGCGATAACTCTATCAAGACCGGAGCAGAGAGCGCGCCGAACTCTTCCAGGGTGCATTCTGGAGATGATGCGGTCTTTGTTGGTGTTGTACAGAAAGGGTGATGGCATGAACGATGCATGGAAGATTGATCCGGAGACAAAAGATCTGTGTTTTGATGATAATGGACTTCTGGAAACTGTGAGTGAAGATGAGACGGCGGTCCAGAGCGTAAGAATGACGCTGACGGCGTTCAAGGGAGACTTTGATCCGGTTCCGGATCATGGTACTGATTATGAATTGATTCTGGGGCTTCCGGCCGATGAGGATACTATGGACGAAGTAATCCGGGAAGCAATCTTTCAAGAGAGCCGTGTGGCCATGATCGATGAGTTGACGATCAACATGCAGCACCGGTCAGCGGAGATCAGATTTTCCGGGACTTTAAACAATGGAGAAAAGGTCAGTATGGAGGTGAATGTGGGTGAGTGATAACTGGGGATTAACAGATAAGGGCTTTTACCGCCCGACCTATACGGTGCTCTTGAATGCTTTGGAATACAAGGCAAGGGAGCTGTATGGTGATGGAATCAACTTAACTGTGAGATCTCCGCTTGGCGTGTTTTTGCGTATCCTGGCATGGATTTGGAATATCCTCTTTGCCTGCTTGGAAGATGTGTACAATAGCCGCTTTGTGGACACAGCCGTGGGGACAAGCCTTTATCATCTGGGAAATGCAATCGGTATGCAGCTTCTTCCGGAAGGAAAAGCAACCGGATATATTTCTGTAACAGGAACAGTGGGAACCGTGGTTCCAGCGGGATTCCTGGTGGCAACAAACGGAGGATTGCAGTATACGGTCATGTCTGCTGTTACAATCGGGGAATCCGGGACATGCCTTGCTTTGATTCAGGCGGTCGAAACAGGACCGGAATACAATACGGCGGCAGGAACCATCCAGGTGATCGTTAATCCATCCTCTGTGGCCGGAGTGACAGCCATTACGAATGGTGCAGAAATCACAGGCGGACGTTTGAAGGAGACGGACGCGGAGTTTCGGGCAAGATACTACAAGTCGGTGGATTATCCAGGCGGAGTCAATGCAGATGCTATCAGGGCGGTGCTGCTAAATGATGTTGAGGGAGTATCATCTGCATATGTTTATGAAAATGATACAGATGCACACGATGATACCTACAATCTTCCGCCGCACAGCCTGGAAGCGGTTGTGTATGGAGGTTTGGATGAGGAGATTGCGAAAGCAATATACTCGCGCCGATCCGGAGGTGTCCAGACGATAGGCAGCGTATCAGTTAATGTCGTAACGGCATCAAAACAGCAGTTGGCGATCAGATTTTCCCGTCCGACACCGAAGAAAATCTGGATTAAGATCTCAAAATTAAAAAAGAACAGTTCTTATGCTGGAGATGACACAATACGGGAAGCATTAGTGGAATACATCGGCAGCTCGACGGCCGGAGGTTTGGAGATTGGTATTGATGTCATCTACATTAAGCTACCTGGAATTGTAGCTGCAGTCTCAGGAGTGGAGGATTTTGATATTGATATCAGTACAGACGGAACCACTTACGGAAAATCCAATGTGTCGATTGGGTATCGGGAAAAAGCCATTACAGAAGAAAGTGCGGTGATCATCGAATGAGCTTTGCGATAAAGATGCTGGAAATGCTGACCAGCGCGTATAACCGAACGGACATCTTGGAACTGAAAGAAAAGAGGACACCGAAAACGAACATCGGAAAGCTGTTCACTTTATCAGGATGGGGCTTTGATATCATCCATGATCAAACAGAGAAAGTCCGGCTGTGGGATGACATCGATGTTATGGAAGGTGAAACACTCACGAGATACGGGAATGGTTTCGGAGTAGCCAGAGGAGAAGCAGGAGATGAGATTTACCGGATCATGATCAAGGTAAAGATCATCGCCATGCTTGCTGCCGGAGATCTCGATACGATCATCCTTTCGGCGGCATCCCTTTTTGGTGTAAGTGCGGAGGATATATCTTTTCAGGAAGTCTATCCTGCAAAAATTTATCTGTATATCGATGAGGATAAGTTGGATCAGGAACACAAAAATGTTGCAGATACGATTGCCGGACTAATGAAACGGATAAAGACCACAGGTGTTGGAATCAGAATTTTCTATAAGACGTACAGTAGTAAGCGAGCTGCTGTGTATGTGGGAACGCCTACATGCATTGCGGCTTTTATTAATGTAGCTCCGATGCCGTTAAACAAGAAGAGTGTGAAGACGATTGAATTAAAAGCAGGAATAGGAACTCTTGTTTGTACAAGGGTATCTTATCCGGCAATACCACGGGAGGTATAGGAATGTCAGGAACAGTATTGACGAATAAAGGATTGGCGCTGATCACAAAACTGGTAGCTGCCAGCACAGAACTGCAGATATCGAGAGTAGCCGTGGGAACCGGACGGGTTCCCAGTGGAGTTGACCCGCAGACAATGGTGGATCTGAATGAGTATAAGATGGACGCGCAGATTGAATCCTATGGCGTGAGCCCGGACCAGTCTGACGTTGCATATATCGCGGCACAGGTAAGCTCTATTGGCGTCAGTGCCGGCTTCGCAGTTACGGAGGCTGGAGTCTTTGCAACGGATCCGGATGTCGGAGAGATCTTGTATGCGTATCTGGATCTTACAGAGGATCCGCAGTATATCTATGCGGAAACGGATGCAATCAGCAAATTTGCGGAGATCACGTTTAACGTGCTGATTGGGTCTGTCACAAAGGTAACCGCTTATGTGTCACCAGGAGCACTGACAAAGAAGGTAGACTTCAATGCGTTTAAGGAGTCCGTTGAGACCCCAGAGTTTGATGATTCCGGAACGGTGGAAGGGATCAGCAGCTTTCCAAATTTTCTTGAAACCATGAAGTCGAAGATGAATTTCTTCCAGTTCTTCAGAAATTTAAAAGCAGGACTGCAGTTCGTGCTGCACGCTGGGCAGATCGTTAATAACTGCGTGACGGACAATGCAAAGTTGCCATTATCGGCGGCGCAGGGGAAGGTCCTGAAAGATCTGTACACTCAATTGTATAGTGAGGTGGGTGATAGATTTTACAGACCGACGTCAGAAATAGATTTCAACAATCTACTTGTAAGCGGCTATTATATCGGAAAATTATCTAAAAATACTCCCGATGGTACAACTTCCGCAAACTGGATCATCGAAGTCCAGGCATTTGATAACAACCCTAACTATGTATATCAGCGTGCCACCCGAGCATCCGACAAGAGAACATTTACCAGATACCGTGAAGGGTATAACGATATTGGCTGGAAAGACTGGGAAATCAGCGCCACAAAGTCGGATTTGACAGCACTAACTGATATTATCTTAACACCGGAAAATTCGTATAGTTTCAATGCGGATTATACGTATGGCTACAAAAGAGCGGGATGGGTCGAGCTTCAATTTTCTTTGGCATCAGCTTTTGACCTAAATAAAGATCGAATCTTATCCATACCTAATGGTTGTTTGCCAAAAAAGCAGGTGTGGTTTCCAGTGTATGAATCCAGTGGAGGAAATGTCATAGCCAGAGGAAACATAGTCGGTTCTAATATATATATTAATGGATCTAATAGTATTAATGGGAAGACAAAGCTTTTTGGTCGCGTAGTTTACATGTCCGAATCATGATTTAACAAAAAGAATAAACGCATATGCATTTATAGTTTGCTGGTTTCCGCTTAAATTAGATATTACAAGTCGTACTTTTCCGTCCTTGAAATATGCATTAAAGACGTTACAAGCACTGCCTGTAGTATACGCTCTGATGATGGCTAATTGCTTGTATCCAGATGGAATAGTATATTCAACATCATATTCCGTTGTAGCATACGGGGTTTTAGCAGGGATAGAAATAGATTTCGAAAATCCTCTTTCGATAACAAGATCGGTCAAATCTGACTTTAAAGCAGATACCTGTCCTGCGTTCCATATTCCATTACTGCGATATGCTGAGTATATGTTTCCACTGGCATCAATAGCTAATAAAGCACCATCAGTCGAATCTCCTGTATTTATAAAAGCAAATCTTGAGTACGCCGGAATTGAAAAGGAATTGCCAATCGAGATCGGGGTGTTTCCAATTACACCGAAGCAACTTCCTTTAGATGGTAAATCGGTCAATGAATTGTAGATTGCCTTATCTATCAAGAATCGTCGGCTCGAGTCACTATACAATTGAGTCTGTGTTCTGGATAAGTGCCGCAGATAAAGCCTCCATCCTTTACAATGAAAAGCGAAGGAAAGGAGGCTTTTATGATAGAGCAGATTATCAAAAACGTACTTAATGCGATGGCGTCGCGGCTGGATCCGGAGCAACTGGAACATCTCAGCAACGTACTCTATTTGAATTTCCATGGAAAAGAGATCCAGGAAGAGCACACAGAGCTGGTGGACACAGGAGAAGATGGAGATGAAGCGAAGATCCGGATGTTCGTGGCCAGCAAGATTGCCATGAACAGGAAGCGAAAAACACTGCAGCATTATGTGAAAGAAGTTAGAAATGTTTTAGCATTCCTCGGAAAGAGCATTGACGCAGTGACGGGAATGGATCTCAGGCTGTATTATGGTTATATGCGAGAAAAGCGAGGAATCAAGGCGGTTACAATGCAGACACGATTGCATTATTTATCAAGTTTCTGGGACTTCCTCATCACAGAGGAGCTTGTCAGAAGCAATCCTGTGAAAAAAGTGGGGACGTTAAAGCTTGAAAAGGAGATCAAGAAACCATTCTCGGCTGAGGAAATGGAGCGTTTGCGTGATGCCTGCCCAGGAGTTCGAGACCGCGCCATGATAGAATTTTTGTATTCCACGGGAGTCAGAGTTTCCGAGATGGCAGCCTTAAATGTTGGCGATATCGAAATGGGACGTCAGGAATTGATCGTATACGGAAAGGGGAGCAAAGAACGAAAAACTTATCTAACAGATTCAGCGAAGTTTTATCTAAAACGATACCTAAAAGAACGTGACGCAAAAGACAATGAGCCGCTATTTGGCGCGGAGCATCGTCCGGATCGGCGGTTGACGGTGGCTGGAATCCAGTACATGCTTCGTCAGTTGGGTGCCCGGGCTGGAGTAGAAAAGACACATCCGCACCGATTTCGACGGACGATTGCCACGGATCTGCTTGCGCGCGGAATGCCAATTGAGCAGGTAAAGGAGTTTTTGGGGCACGAAAAACTTGATACCACATTGATTTATTGCACCGTTAAGGAAGAACAGGTAAAAGCCAGTCATAGAAAGTACGCATAAAGTCATAGAATAGCTATAGAAAAGGCGGGCGGCAACGGTCGCTTATTTGTCATGCATGTATGTGAAAAGCTGGGATCCAGAGGGCGTTAGGCTTGTGCTTAATTGTATAGTGAGAGCAATACTTTTATTCGCCATGGACCTGATTGGACTGCATTACGTGCATGGGAAAACGGAAAAGAAATTTCTCGTCTTCAGGTTAATTCTAAAGATGTTTCTTTGTATACATCTAATGATAATTTTTCAACTTACACAAGAGAAATACTCCTGACACAAAAAAATATGTTTTCTTCTACCGTCCCTACTGATTGGACAAATATAAACAACGATAATGTCCCATTATCTATCTGGAACGTAGGCACGGATGGAACTTGGTATAAAGGCGCGCCTGATGGTGCATATAAATATGGTACATTGATTTATCTTCATGGAAATTCCAACAAAAGCGACTGGCGTAATGTGCTTATCTATATCCCAGACATAGCTGCAGAAAAATCTATCTATGTGAGAAACGAGAGAGCTTCCACATGGCTTAAACTGTCGGGAACAACGGTTAATGGTGTTACGTAATAAAAATTTCATGCAAGCTGTATTGCTATTATTCTTCCATCGTAATTATATGTTTCATTAACATACCCGTAACCTGTTAAATTTACGGTGCAATTTTTTACTGTTTTTATAATCATTGCCGTTACGCATCCGCCGCCATTAGACATCGTTGTGCGAGAATCTCCAAGATAAAAAGTACTGCCTGTATCGGATGATACATCGAACATTGCCGACATCAATCCATCGGAAGGAATGCTGATACCATTTCTTCCAATAAGAAGATAAGTATGCCCTGCTTTTAACTGTATTGATGCGGATACTACGCTTTGTTTATATACCGCAGATTTTGATCCGATGACAGTAAAATAGATGCCTAAATCTGATTTACTTACCTTGTCAATGTTAGAGCCCGGAGGAATCGACCACTCAGAGTCCAGTAGAAACAACCAATCCGA
>OGMW01000704.1_pt1 | contig 34677 bp, 30 predicted proteins | sample 1573281 | NCBI WGS metagenome assembly OGMW01 (sample SAMEA2581907, study PRJEB24529) | metagenome | biome: Human gut stool | place: China | collected 2011 | reverse complement strand
TTGCAAGTAATCTCTGCACTGTAACATATCCCTGCTTGGTGCTCTGCCTTACTCCCGTTTTAGTTTTCAGATATCGGTCTACCAATTCGCACACTGTCATCTGTCCGTCCACGATATTTATAAGCAAGTCTAAATCCGTATTGACCTGCTTCTCCAATTCTCTGATTGACAGGCATGGCTTTTTGCCCTTTGGCAGTTTGTCCGTTGGTTCCAGTTTCCAGCTATAGACAAAATGTGGTTTTCCATCAATATGATACTTATACTGACATTTTCCATCTGCCCTTACGCTCTCTCCCGGTCGAAGAACCCTGTGATCTGCAATAGTATGAATACAATAGGAATCAATACTGCAATAAAACGAAGCATGACCCAGGCAATAGAGTTTGCTCCTTTTTGAAAAGACTGTTTTTCATCTGGATCTTCTTTCGTAAAACTACCATATAGTGTGTCTTTTCCGACTGCAAGCACAATACCCTCACCTTTTCCGCTGATGACAGTCGTTGCCATAAATGCAAGATTTTCAAGGTGAGTCAGGGATTCTGGATTACTGTAACTCAATGCCTGTGCATTTTTTTCCAGGATCGCACTTTCGCCTGTAATTGTTGCTTGAGAAATAAATAGATCATTTACTTTAATAAGCCTCAAATCAGCTGGAACACGGTCACCTGCTGCAAGCAGAACAATATCTCCAACCACCAGTTCCTCAGCTGAAATCTCTTTCACTTCTCCCGCACGCCGTACGGTAATGCTTTCATGTATCAGCCGGTTTAGCTGTTTTGATGCATTCTTTGCACGAAGTTCCTGAACCAGACGGATTGTTCCGCTAATCAAAATCATTGAAAAGATGATAACCGCAGTCGTTGCATTTCTGGCAAAATTCGATACAAGAACCACATCTGTAGCCAGTGAAATGATTCCAAGAACTAAAAGAATGATATTAAATGGATTGATGAAGGCACGCCGCAGTAGTCGTAACATGGTATCATTTCTTCTTTGCGAGAAACTATTTATACCATACTTCTCCCTTATCAATTCAACTTGTGATTGTGACAGGCCTTCCCCTGATATCTCTAATTCCTGATATATTTGTGATACTTCTCGATAAGCATATTTCTTAATACAACAATCGATCAGTGTAGTTTTAGGCATATAGGCTTGCCTCCTTTCTCAATACCGATATATTTATTTTAACATTATCTTAAAAAACTCCATGCTTAGATTCTTGCTTTTTTCTTGCGATTACATTGATAATTTACTTCTACACCACACCTCTTTAAAAATCAATAAAGCCGGTACTGGATATCAAAATCCCGCACTGGCTTTATCTTCTCTTATCTTCGATACTTCCTTATGTGTCGCTTCCCGCTTCACTTCATTCACACCTCTAGCCTCAAATGCATCTGCATTATACTGGGGAAAACCCTCAAGACCGTGTGAATCGTTTCATATTATTGAGTTTTTAATGCTTCATTGATTATTTTTCTTTTGTTAATCTCTTCATGATAATATAATTCACTATACTCTGGATGCTGTTTCTCCGCCCATTGCTCTGCATACTGATTCAATAAGTCCGCAACGCAAGAAACCATCTTGTGATGGGCACCAAGAATAGAATCTTCTTTATCTCGTCTTATATGTTTAAGTGTTTTCTGATTATCATCATCCATCTGACATTTCATGATGGGGTCATCCATCGACACATCCTTTACGGCTTTTTCGCAAGCCTCTATCTTCTTATCTATATCATGCAACTCTACAAGTCTGCTTGCATAAGCCATAAAAGCCATAGGAATTGCAGTAAATGGTATGTCATACAAAAGTTCAGACCACCATTCTATAACAGAGAATCCGCTAGACTCTATTTCATCCTGATGCCTCTCAACAAGATTAACAACAGCCTTTTCCGAAAGCCCCGTTTTATTGCATATATCTCGTACATCAAGATCTGCTGTCATAATCTCTGACCTACCATATAAATAGTCATATGAACAGTCAAAAATAGTACTATATGCATACATGTACCTGCTATTAACTTCATAAGCATCCTCGGTATTCAAATGTATCTGTATATTTTTCATTATATTTTTTAGCGGATCATCAGGATTTTTCTTTTGTGTTTTTCTTATTGTAATTGCTTTTTTACATTCCGCATTTTCATACAAAGCATCTGCCAATTCTCTCGTATCTTCTATTCCTTTTTCAATGGCAACCTTGACAAGCCTGTATGAAAATCCTTTGTACTCATCTAATGGTTTCCCCTTCAAAAACATATAAATACCTCCGAAAGTATAAACGAATTATTGTTCGTTTCTAAGCAATTAATTATTCTCAAAAGATTTGTTAAACGAATTGTTATTCTTTACTTTAGAATAGCACGGATGTATGATTTATACAACAAGGAAACAAACATTTTCATTCCAAAGGAGGAAACAATTATGAACAGTACAGCAACCCAGATAGCAAAGATAATCTCTACACCTAACCCTTCAGCACCTATCACAACTCACGCTCTAGCAGAACTTGGTAACGGCAGTATGCAGAACGGTCTCCGAAGAATCATCAGCTATTTCGCAGCCGAGTCTGCATCCAAATTAAGGCTCGGAAGAATCCAAGGTGGCCTTGTTGGTGTAATCGGCACCGCTGTCGTAGCCGGAGGAATTGCTTTCATATACCAAGAAACACAGAAAAAGCAATTAGAAACAGAGGGCAAGATTATCCTTAACACCCTTCAAAAGTCTGCAAACGAAAATACTATTATTGTAGATAAAACTCCCTCCGATAATGTGACCGAAGAGTCTGATACCGATAACAACACCCCTTCCGAAGAATAATCTCCATATAAACGCCTCATAGTGAGTATATAGACCATTTCTGTATTTTCTGCCATAATCAGTATATCACTACAGAGATCCTAAAAAGTTTAGGCTAAACTTTTTAGATACATGAGAAAGGGATGCTGATGGATATTAAAACCGCTCTAGTTGCATGGAATTGCAGACTCCGTGAGTGAGCAGGCATGATCCAGGATTGTAAGAGACATCCTGAAGATATGTCTGTTAAACAATGGTGCGATGCACATTCTATCACAGTTGCCAACTACTATTACCAGATGAAGGAAGTGCGCAAGCTGTTGCTTATGCGGAGTGTAGAATATTGACTGCATACTAAACCGGCAGCCGTACCTAAAGTCATTAATGGAAGACTCTGTTTTAGCGGGATAATGCTTGCACTTAGGATACTTCCGCAGGAGGATGCCAGTATCCTACAGCAAAAATCCAACATCTGGATACTTCTTTGTAGCATTATCATATAAATGAAACGAGTAGCCTCTTAAACGATAAAACCCAATTGATTTTAACACCCTCTCTAAATCTTCATGAGATGTAATTCTCCATTCCTGCATCTACATAAGATTATACTTGTTGTTCTATTGTTAATATTGGTTTACCACTTCCTTCATACAAGAGCATAATCTTTTCAATATGATTCGATTTAGTAATATTATTTGTATTTGTTGCAAACCTTATGTTTTTATACAAAAATCTTGCATATAGTTTAGCACAACAAGATATAAGAAGCCGCTGTGGCCATCAATCATAGGTTCTACCTTGGGCTTTACTCTCTTTGCAAGAATTGCCCTAAATGCTGCCTCCACTTTCTCAGACATTGGTATCTCTCGTACACCGCTTTCTGTCTTTGGTTCCTCGATCATATACTGCATTTTGGAACTGCGTATCAGCTGATGATCAACGATGATTTTGTGATGCTTAAAATCAATATTTTTTGTTGTAAGTCCTATAAATTCTGAGATTCGCAGTCCGGTATTGAACAGAATAAAGATGCCTTCATAATATCTGCTAAAATGCTTATCCTGTTTGACAAATTCAAGATATTTACGCTCCTGATCCCTGGTAATCGCTTCCCTTGTCACGCTGTCATTGACAATAACCGTAGCAAGTTCAAAATCAAAGGGTTTTCTTCGAATCAGGTCATCATCATAAGCCAATCGAAAAGCCGGTCTCAAAATCCCTCTGATGGTGTGAATCGTGCTATAGCCTTTTCCCTGTCTTTGTTGCAGAGTAATCAGCCAAAGCTTCGCGTCGGAAATCTTGATGGTATCGATACGTCTCTGACCAAAGGGATCCTTCTCCAGAAAGTTAATGGTTGTCTGATAGCCTGCCTTCGTAGATTCTCTCACACCAATCTTGGTTGCGGTATAACGCCGAACCAACTCCAGTACCGTGAGATTTCCACCGTCTAAAGCAATATGCCCAAACTGGGTAGCTTGCAGTTCCTGCTCCTGTTCCCGAAGTGATTTACCCTGTCTCTTTCCATCCGGCATTCGATCGTTTTTATCCAATCTCCAGCTATATAAATATCTTGCCTTGCCGGTGCCATCATAATATTTGTAACGATAGCGACCGTTTGACTGCTGATACTCGCCGTTGTGTATGACACGGCCTTTGTTATCCTTTCTTTTACTTGACATAATAGACACTCATTTCCTAAAACAAAAGGACTGCCCTCGATAGATATGATTCTATCATAGAACAGTCCAAAAACACATGTATTGCAGTCAAATATCATAAACAAACCGACATTTTTATGTAAGTGAAAAGAAGTCCCCGAAGGAACTTCTTTCGCCACAAATCATATTCTTTTTTATCGAGGGAAGTCCGGTTGATGATCCTACTGTTTTACAAAATAGGAGTACAATGGGGGTACAAATCCCATCCACATACCCTAAAAGCCTTGATTTTAAGCCTTTTCAGCCAAAAGTACGGTTTCTGGGCAAATTATAGCATATTGTTGCAAGTCTATTCTTACAATTCCATCAGAAAATGTTCATGCAGCGCACGTTTCACCTGATCGAAATTACCTCGCTCCGGACATTGGATGGAAACAACCAATCCCTTCTCTGGGAGAATCGTTGTAATCTGTCCGAATGCGCCATCAGCACGATAGGATCCTGGATATGGACTGATCCAGAACTGATAGCCATATCCTACATGCCAGAGATCGGCAGATGGCTCGAAGGTAAATTTCGGGGTGGACACCTCCTGCACCCAGTCCCTGCTGACAATCTGCTCGCCCTTCCAGTTACCCTCAGCCAGATAGAGCTGTCCCAGTTTCATCATCTCGGTACAAGTCAGATACATACCTCCGCCGCCATTCGGATGTCCCTGTGGATCATGCTCCCAGAGCGGCCATCCCATATCAAGGGGCTGGAATACCTTCTCATACAGATACTCTCCCATCCGCTTGCCAACGGCCCGTTCTACCATATGAGCAGCCAAAATACTGTCGGCAGAGGAATAGCAGAATGCACTGCCTGGCTCCACAGGAACCGGCTGTGCCATCATATATTTCTCATAATCCGGTGCGCCGACGCCCGGACGTCTGTCCGCATTCATCAGAAGTGCCTTACCAAAGCCACTGGACATGCAGAGCAGATGTTTCAACTGAATCTTCTCCAGATTTGGATCCGGATTTGAAGGAAGTTTATCTTTAAACACTTCCACCACATGATCTTCCAGGCTTAGTTTTCCCTCTTCTATTGCGAGTCCAACTGCTGTTACCGTAAAACTCTTGGTATGTGAATAAATATTTCTCGGTGCATTTGCTGCGTAGTGCATCTCACAGAGTACCTTGTTCTCATCTCCGACACTGATAGCTTCCAGCGGCAGATTGTGGCTGCTGGCATAACGATGAAATTCCAAAAACTTCTCTTCCAGTAACATAATACCTCTATCCTTTCCGGCAAATCTCTGATGTCAGTCCGATATAACCGATGCGACGTGTCGCAAGGTTAAAACCAATCTATCTGACATCTCCAATCTAGTAGATCAAATAATAAATAACTGGCTACATTTTACAAAACGTCTTCTGATGAAATTTCATCAAGCTTATACGTCCAATGATAGACTACCGGATCAGCATTTACTTCATCAAAATATTTATAAATTCTGTCCTCAAGTTCCTGCTTTGTGTTAACCCGAATTCCCTTCAGCATCTGCTTTGTCATCTTGCTGAAAAAGCTTTCAATCAAATTTAGCTAGGAACCATGGGTTGGTGTAAATACAAATATGTAGCGTCCTTCTGGTTTTGTTGCAAGGTAGTTCTTAACCTCTTTGGACTTATGGGCTGAATGATTATCACATATGATTCTGATGACATCTCCGGTTGGATACATGTCATCAAATTTCTCAAGCAGTTTAATGAAATCAGAACTCTTGTGTGTGTTACTTACCACCGGAACTGCAAGACCAGTTAAAAGATCAATCCCTGCAAGGAGAGATAAGGTACCAAGACATTTATATTCGTAATCTCTGTATATACAGCCGTTTCCGTCCTTTGGACGAAGATCCTCACTTGTTATTGATATAGCCTGAATACCTGGCTTTTCATCACAGGAAATGGTATGTACCATTGGCTGGTCGGTTGGAATGATAATGTTGCCTTCCTCATCAAACTGCATAGATATCTGTTTATATACCACCAGCACATCGTGCATCTTTGACTCGAAGTCAGGATCACGTCTTTCACAGTAATGCTTGATTTTAAATGGCTTGATGTCGGAACGCTTCAGAATCTTCTGGATCATAGGTTTTGTAATCGTTTTCAATCGTAGGAACCCCGCTTCTTCAGCATGATTCTGAATGTGCTGATGCAGATTTTTCAGCGTCCAAAGTTCCTGTGAATAACCAAGATCTGCGGGACGCTGACAGGCAACATCAATAATCCAGGCAACAGCATCATCTGTAATTTCTACAGGTCTGCCTTTTCGTTGATCATCAAAAAGAGCACGCTGCACGCCTCCTTCTTTGAATTTGGAAAGACAAAGCTTAACTGTATTTATGTTGACATCCAGACGGGTTGCAATATTCCTATTAGATTCTCCTTGAGCTTTGTAAAGAAGCATCTTAGCCCGGTCAACTACCTGAGCCTGAATAGTTCTTGTACGGACAAGGGACTGGAGATATTCAACATCATCAGAGTTTAATTCAATTGCTTTTGCGTATGCCATACTGGTACCTCTTTCTTCTTGATAATACCAATATAGCATAGAACTCACAATATAGCTAGTTATTTATTTTTTATTGTACTACCAGACTATGCCCCGTTTTGCCCCATTATTCCTTGATTTATAAGGCTTTTCACAGTCCTGCCGTGGCAGATGAATAACACTCTAAATCATAGTTTTGTTTCTCCTTGTTTTGCAAGAAATTTTGGAGTTATTATGATGCAATCTGTATCCCTTAAACCTTAATAGCCAATCCTAAAATAATCCAAGTATGCCTTATACTTATCCTGTGCCGTCAGACATGTATCCGTCAAATAACCTTTCTCTCTGTCCCATTCTTTCAACCCACGATAATAAAACATCTTCAGATTACCCTCAATAATAAATGGAACAATATTATATTTCAGACATTCTTTGAACATAATCAATTGCCCTACACTACCATTACCATCCTGAAATGGATGAATTCGCTCAAACTTCACATGAAATTCCAGAATATCTTCAATACCAATTCTACTTTAAATATTTTACTTCTCTTTATTGTTCTTCAATACCAGTCTCTTATGCTTTGAAGAATATACCCAGTATTTTGAAGACAGTTTCGGACAGCTCTTTGTCTTGATTGAAGACACTTTCACTGCTTTTGCCAGATATGGTTTCCACGAAATACCAGCTTCTCCATATGCTTTTCCTGATTTGTAGTAGTTGTCATAAACAGCCGCTTTACCTACAATTCCTGCCACTTCATAGCGTCCAATAATGGCACCTTTTACTACTTTCTTTCCTCCTTTAACTGTACCGATATTATAATTGCAGGCTGCCGCTTCTTTTTCTCTTCCTCTCGCATACGCTTCCTGCCATCCTGCTATTCCACCTATGTAACTGACTGCATTTGTTTTTGTAGAAACACTTCCTGTATTATAACAGTTACGCACATTACAGATGTCTGCCACTATACCGCCTACTTTTACCCCACCGGTTTTTACATTTGCTGCAATCTTTCCTGTATTATAGCTTTCAGTGATTGAGGCTACATTTAAACCACCTATACCGCCTGCTCCTGATTCGATACCTGTTTTGCCTCCTGCCACTCCCAATATCTGAACTGCTCCCGTATTATAACATCTCATGATTCTTGTGTCTGTTTTGCTTGCAGCATTTACAATTCCTGCTGCAACTGTTCCAACATCATTACTGTTATTTGATGCGCTAATCTTTCCGGTATTGTAGCAGGATACCATCTTCTTACCAGCTCCATACACTTCACCTGCTATGCCAACTGCCAGAACTCCCCCACTTGCATAATCACCTTTGCTTACATTTTTTGCAGTGATAATTCCTGTATTTTTGCTGCCTGTAATCCCCTTTATACTGCCAAACAGACCAATTGCACTAATTTTTTCACTTGCCCAGCGAAGATCGCCGTTTATCGTAATTTTTCCTGAATTTGAACATTTCATTGCCGTACTGTCATATGCTAAACCTGCAATTCCGTTTGCATCACCGCCCTGGTCGTCTACGCTGTCTGCATCCTCACTATTGGTAGTGTCATATGCATTTACCGTAATATCCGCTTTGTTTACGCATTTTGTAAATGTGCATTTGCCGTTGGCTAATGCTACTACTCCGGATGCACTGCTTGTAGTACCGCTGACTGTTATTTTTCCACTGACCGTAATATTTGAAAATGTACATTTGGTTGGATATGCTGCAAGTGCACTTGCCTTTCCACTCTTTTTTAACGATATGTTTACATTGCTTAACGTCAGATTTTTAAATGTTGCATTTTTTGCATATACAAAAAGACTCGCATAATCTGTGTATACACCGGCAGAATAAGTATAACCTTTAATCTTGTGCCCTTTTCCGTCTAATGTTCCTTTAAACTGCTTGTCCCATTTTGTAAATAAAGACGTGTTTGCCGGAACAGTAATATCTTTTGTCAGATAATAACTTCCTGATGGATTATCCTCAATCTTTAGGAAATCATCTTCCGAACTAATTGCTACCGCCTGTGCCGCCTGCGTTTTATGTGGATGTGCAATTATAAAGCACCCTGTCATAAAAACTGCCGCAAATATTCCTGTTGTCACTCTTCTTTTCATGGCTGTTCCTCCTTGTTCAATGCTTTTCTAATGAATTTACAAACATTATACTGTGTTTAACATCAAATCAAGAAGGTTTGCGTGAGTGGTACATATATGGTGCGAATTGAATGTTGGCGACATTCCTTTTTAAATACGAAGTTTTAAAATTACAAATTTCTTATCTCCTATTTTCTGCCCTTCCATCTCCACTTTCCAAATCCACAGTTTTGTGCTGATTGATAAACCGGCAGAATAATAGATTTCAATTTTCCTGCAAATTCCGCATAATCAAGTCCTTCTCTGTAAACACGCTCCCTAATCTCGTCATTGTTAATATGTTCTTTGGCACATTTAACGAATTCATCATGAATTATGTCATACTTCCACATCAGCCGATACGATTGATACTCCTGTCTTGCCAGTTTTTCAAAATACATATCCCACTCAGGCAGATTGTTGCTTTTAGAACTGTTGATACTTTTTGTTGTCGGATTCAGATTCCACATTTCATCGTGCGCCACATACGACCACGGAACAAAATGGTCAATCGACATGTCTTTTTCATTCAATATCTGACCACCATATATATCCCGCACCTGTTCTATTGACAAAATCATCTTCCAATACTTTTTAATCCTGTCAAGTTTACGTTCCTGTGGCGGGTATAGTTTATCTGCAATTCCAGGTACACTTGGATTGCGCTTTTGAAGATATTTAATCATTTTGCATTCAAGCCATCCCCGGATAATTTCCTTATTTTTTACAATATATTTCATCCAATCTTCTTGGACTGTTATTTTAGTAGAAAGACCTTCAAATTCTTTAAAATAATAAATCAGCCTGCTTTCCTGATTAATTTTCGTAATCAGTTTACTTTCGCCTATATCCCATGTTTTTCCCTTTATATTTACCATAAAAGGTGCCTGCAGACGATACGGAACATTCCGTGTTAAAATTCTTTTTTTACTTATAATTTCCCTGTCATCAGTATTCTTTAAAAACTCTAATATAATCGATTTTTTCTCACATGATTTTAATTGCGGATTTTTAGCCTTGATTAAATCTATCAGCCCCTCCAATGTATCTCTGGGTCCGAGGTTAAGATGATATTCCGTTACCATATACCATGCTTCTGCTATCATCTCATCGACCATCTCTTCATAATCTATTTCATTTTTGCCGTCAATTACCTTTGTAATAAGCGCATCAAACCAAAAGAATTTATAACATTCACTGGTATTATCAAATAAACGTCCGAGATATTCGATATTTAGTTCTTCGGAATATGGTAACTGCATACACTCACCCTCCTTTCATTTATCTGCCGATTGCCTTTTTTATTTATCCGTTACATTATCCCTTTCACCTATCCCAATCGCACTGAGTCCCTTCTTCCGTCTATCTGAAGCACTGCTTTGGATGTCACAACATGACTGTCACCGTTTTTAAGCCATTTGACAACTTTTCCATCCTGCAGTATTAAAATATCAGCTTTCGAGTGGCTCTCAATTTTATATTTTTTAGCCGCCGCGTCAAATGTCACCGTACAATTATTCTCTGCTATGGCATTCATGTTTTTAAGGCTGTTTGATGCCAATGCATCCATTGCATCACCCGTTGTTCCGATTGTTACAGTCTGTTCATTTCCATCTGTGAGATTCCATGTAAGACCGTGGTAAATTCCGTTTCCGTCACTTATCTTTCCGACAACAGCATTACTGTTTTTATTTTTCTGTTCATCCTTTTTGTCGTCTTTTTTGTCATCGTTCCTGTCAGAATTCTTATCTTTTTTCTTTTTCTTCTTTGTTTTCTTTTTTCGGCGTGTTTTCCTTTTTGTTCTCTTCCGACGTGAACCGTCATTGTCATCATCACTGCTCTTGTCATTATCATTTCCATAACGTCCAAGTCTTCTATCCGGCTGACTGTAGCCACCTGTCAGCCAGCCTGCAAGTATAAATATCAGCGCAAATACGTTAAGCAATGTAAAAAGATAAACTCCGACCATTAAAAATGGTCTTAACTGACTAAACAACAGCAGTACAAGCACCATTTCCGCTGATGTTGCAAATGTAAATACCGTCGGCAGAAACATTGTCTTTTTTCCCTCAGCCATAAACAACATTATCATTGAAAGAAAACACAATATTATCGGATTTACTATTGCCGCCCCACAAAATACCATTATCTTTGCTCCGCCCGCATTATTTATATACAAAACACTTTGTTTTATATCTCCCCATGTGTATGGTGATTTTAGTATATAATCATCAGAAAGAGCACCTGTTTTAAAATATGTATAACCAGCTTTTCCTCCGGTTTTCAAAACTTCCACTCCTGAAAGCGTCATGTCACCTGCTCCTGCATTAAACTTACAAAACGGAAGCAGCAAAGACAATAATGCCAGCAACAGCAAAAGTCCTGCTATATTCTTCACCAGCCTGCCATGAGTTCTCATTTAAAAATCCTCCTTAGATTAATATGATGCATATTTTTGCACACAACAAAGTTTCGATATAAACCTTTACGATGAACGCTTATGCTTTAATTATATCATGTAATCATACGCAACATTCTCAAGTTTCCATTCCCCTGAAACTTTCTTATATGAAAAATCATATTCTGTCATTGAACTTCCTGTATCTCCATTGTATTTTTCGGAAGTTTCACGCACTACCAACACTACATTTGCTTTATTTTTTCCAACCTTTGAAGCAACCTGTCTTACACATTCAACCTTAGTAGACTTTACTCTCTTGTCAGGAGACATTTTCATTTCATTATCAATAATCTCCTTTATATCATCCTTTGTCATCTTATAATACGAAGATTTTTTGTCAATATTATTTAGCAGCTTATCCATCATATGGGAAATCTGCTTATTATCACTTGTCGATAATTTCACACATTTCTTATCATAAATTTCAGCCGGATGGTAGACCTCGTTAAGTTTTTTAATATAATCCACCGATTTGCTTTTAAGTACACTTTTCTGATACTGATTTTCCGCTGCAAATGAAACTCCTGCAACGACACATATTAACGCTCCACAACATAAAACTCTTAACATTTTTTTACCCATATTATACCTCTTTTCCATACATTTCGCCTTACCAAAAAATTTACTCATTGGTGCACAACCTGACATCAGGTGTCATGCTTGCGAGTGAACAATAACCATAAATTATCTCTTATATAATAACCTAAACAGATGCAACATAAAATATATTTTTTATTACATTTTCTGTGTTTTTTTAGAGTGAGCAGCTTATCATTGTTAATTTTTTAAATCATTTTATGATGTAAATGTCAAAAGACCTTTTAACCACAACATCCTTTTATAGTTCCATAAAAAATGCCACAGGAAACACGATAGATTCGTGACATCCTGTGACACATGTTTTTTTTATTATTCAAAATAATGCAGATATACATCATCAAGAGACAACTGCATTTCTTCTGTTATCTCATTATCCGGTATATCATCTATAATATGAAGTGAAAGCCCATCATCTCTTTGAATGATATTTCCAATTCTATATTTCTTTTCATACTCTCCTAATTCTTCTTTAGAACAGAGTATTTCCTTCACATAAGGACGCACCTCATTTATCAGCACAGACGGTGCCTGATTTTGTATTACCTTTCCTTTTTTTATAAGTATTACGCTGTCTGCAATACATTCTACATCGGCTGCTATATGCGTTGCCAGAATGATTATTTTCTCCCTTGCCATATCGACAATCATGTTTCGCATGGCAATGCGTTCCTTTGGGTCAAGACCCGCCGTTGGCTCATCAAGAATCAGAATTTCAGGCTTTCCAAGAAGTGCCTGTGCAAGCAGAAGACGTCTTTTCATTCCACCTGAAAATCCACCTGCTTTCCTCTTTCTGTCATCATACAAATGCACCGATTTAAGCAGTGTATCAATCTGTTCCTTAGTCTCTGTTTTTTTAATATCTAATCCCTTTAAAACTGCCATATACCGTAAAAATTCATACGCACTAAACTGTGAATATCCCACCTGCTCCTGGGGCATATATCCTACAATCTTTCGATAATCCGCACCCATTTCAAGTATCTCTTTTCCATCATACAAAATCTCACCGTCATCACGTTTAAGATTGTCTGTCAAAATATTCATAAGTGTTGATTTGCCGGCACCATTGGGGCCTAAAAGTCCATATACCCCCTGAGTCATAGTCACTGAAAAACCGTCAAGTGCTCTCACATCATTATATTTTTTTATCAGATTTTTTATTTCCAGTTTCATATTTTTCTCCCATTTAATTGTATAATTTCACACCCACAAAAGCAAAATAGGCAGAATGCCAAATCCAAACAAAAGAACAGCCGCCACCAGACCGTTTTTTATTACCCTGCTAAGAACTTTAGTTATAAAACCGATTGCCCAAAGATACAGCATATGAAGTACAAAAAATGCTATAATCACTGCAGACAACGGAATCCATACCGGAACCCTGAAAAACATCTGCAAACTGTTTGCTGGTGAAGAAAGTCCTGCACAGCCAAAAACAGAAAACACATTATAAACCCATGGAATATATGTTATTACAGCAACTATCATACCACTCAGCATAACATTTCCATATTTATAACAGTCTGTTTTTTTTGTTCCACATGTTGATATTCTGATAAGACAATTCATCCTGCCGGTCTGTTCAATATACCATATCAACACGGACAACAGAGCCATCAGCATAAGACTGGCACATCTGCAAAGGAACAGTGCAAACTTCCCGTCTCCTTTTCCAAACAAAATATGGTATCCCTGCTCATAAATAAAGTCACCACCATTTTTATTCAGATATTTTCCATAGGCAACTACTTTTTTCAAACCGGGTTCTTTTTCCAGCTGTCTGCTGTAATACGCAATCACAGCGCCGGTATATTTTCCACCGTTTTTCTCTATTTTCTTATTTATTGCTGATAATTTCTTTTCTTTCGCATAAAGCGATTTCATTTTTTCTTCGGTATACTTTCCCTCTACCTGTTTCACATAATATTTATAATAAATCTCTTCCTTAGTAAAAAGTCTCTCACTGACAGGCTGATACACAATAAAGCCTATAATCATATAAAAAACACAGAACCAGATACCTTTTTGGTAAAAGCTCCATTTTCTGCATTCATATCCCCAAAGACCATGACCGCCAAGCAGTCTGCCCGCAATACACTCACGCAGTGCAAAAATCTTTTCTAACCCGCTTTTTTCTCTGAATGGCATAACATTGCAATAAAGCTTTCCAATCGTACATATGCATATTTCCAAAAACATGGCACATACTATCAGAACAAAAGGCATATACCCTATAGGATAGCCAAATATCATTAAATTTCTGTAATCCGATATTATAGAATCTACTGCCAGAAAAGCGGCAGGATTCAGCCATTTTAAAATTGCTAAAAAACTGTTGGCATCAATCTGACTGAAAAGAATCCAGCTGACTGCCATAATGCCCAAACCGATTATGTAAAATTTCCATGTATTTCTAAGCAGTAAAGCTGCAGTAAAAAATACTGCAAATAATACTATTGTCACAAAAACTTTCAAAATAAAAACCAAAAGCATTGCCTGTCCTATAGATATTTTCAGAGTACAGCCGGAAGTTCCTAACACTGACTGAAAAGCCTCTGTAAACTTAGGAAATCTATATGCAATACCCGCCAGCACGAAACGCAGAACATACATTATAAACTGCACACAAAATAAAAGCACTGAACCACTTATAAATTTTGCATATGCCGTTTTTGCCCTTCCGTTTTTCGTGCATCGAAGGAGGCATATTTTATTTTCTTCCACTTCAGCAAGAATACATGAATGTACCAGTATCATTACAATGGCAACGACAGCTAAATCCCACAAATCTGTTTTCATATACATCTCAACAGCGTACGTTCCCAAAAAGTGAGGTTTAGTTTCCGTCATTTTTTGAAAATCTTTTTGAACCTTTTCCTGCTCACGTTGTGTTCCGTCACTTTCATCAAAAAGACTGATACCCGCCTTCTGAGAATTGTCTAAAACAGTTTGTACATACTTCGGATAATCCTCTGACTGACCGAATTCTTTTATAACCTGTCCGTATAAATTTAATTCACGACTATAATTTTTTTCGTATTTAATCTCTGTCTCTGCTATCCCCTGCATCATATTTTTATAGCTGTCAGACACTCTTTTATATACCTTATCACCTGAAGAACCCTTTAATTCTTTGACAATCTTATGGTACCCTTCTGTTGAAAAACCACTCCCCAACTCCGGAATTTCAATTTTGCATTCAAAAAAAATACCACATACCAACAACAGTCCAACAATCGAAAAGAAAATCTGCGGCGATTTTATTATCTTCTTCAATTCAAAACAAATCTGTTTTATCATTTTATAATATCCTCCACCGATTTTACGCACCTAAGCTTGCTATTCTGTTTTTCATCTATATTTTCTATATATACCGCATTGTCAATCACTGTTTCTAATATGACATTGTCATTAATAAATCCGACCTTATCAACTTTACTGCCATCATAACTGTATATCATACTTTTCTTCTGCTTTTTATCATATTTTTCAAAATACACCTCATCCTTCTTAAAAGTCGGAATAAGCGTCATTTCATCTCCGAGCTCTTTAGTTATGTTCTTCTGCGTATCATATGCGTATAATTTACCCTTATCATTGTAAAAATATTGATTCTGCCACAGTTGCAATGTCAACAGATTATCAGGATTCTGTATTTTGGTATTTTTATCTCCCGAAAAATCACTGCGATAAATGCTCTCTACTATATGTTTATCCAGATAATCCCAATCTTCTGAATGTTTCAACGCCTGTTTTTCGCTTACATCATACCCCAAAAGTGAGTAATAGACCTCACCTTTTTTTGTAATATCTATTGACAAAATTCGGGCATTGCACAATTCTTTTTCAAATATTGTTCTGCCTTTTTTATTTTTCATATCATATACATAAACTCCGGCTGTCTGAAGCGGCAGATCTTCATAATTTTTTTTATCATATTGATTATAATATCCGATAGCAATATATCTATCTGTCACAGCAGCGCACTCTATATACTGAATATTGTCACTAAGCATACATATTTTTTTTCTGTTTTGTCCGTTGACGGATGATTGATATAAATAAACTTCACCTAACTTTTTTGCATTGTAATCCGTAATCAATAACAGTTTTTTATTTTCTTCATAAGCAATCAATTGAGTAGCATCAAAATAGGCAGAACATGTCTCTTTATCATGTTTACAGGATGCATCATTACAAATTAATACATCCTTGCCTGTTTTTGCATCCAGATAATGCAAATAATTACTTTCGGTATAAAAACACCCATTTCCACTATATGATTTTTTTGCAAAATCTATATACCATTCCTGTCCTTCCTGCTGACCGGTTGTATTTTTTCTTAACACTCCCTTACATACTGCCACAGCTATTACTAAAGCCACCAATACTATAAAGCCTGTCATAATTCGCTTTTTACTTTTTTTCATATCTACACTCCATTTTCAATAATAATCGCACTTATAACCTCTTATCATTTGCTGCGCCATTTACTAATCTGACTGTTTAATTCCCTTTCCACTTTCTTGCTCTCAGAAGCATTGCAGGCTTTTACCGCATCAGCAAGTGCTGAATCAAAATCTTTCTTCTGCCAGATTTCTTCGTATTTTGATGTAACTTCATATAATCCTATCATTTTATCATCAAAATCAGTCAAATCCGGTACAAAACCCATCAATGTAGATTTCTGCATTGCAGGTGTCCCAAGTAAACTCATCTTTTCTTTCGCCCGATTTCTCGGAAATTCTTCTTCTTCCCATGGATAAATATAATCATAAATACCGGTAATAAAAATCTCTGCATATTCACTTTTTACATTTCCTTCCATATCATATGCATAACCGTTTTTGAGTTGATATGTTTTTCCTTTTTTCCCATGAATCAATAAATTAGCGTACTTTGAATCCGTATACAGCAAAGACAACAACTGTAATGCCTCATTTTTCTTTTTACTTATCTTATTTACACCTGTGCTGCCACTTGTACGTGTAAAAAAGAGATATGGAAGCTGTACTATTTTTGTATTGTCTTTTACACGCTCAAACACCTCATCCCTTGTATATCCCATCCAAACAGCAAATTTCATGCTGCTAATCTCACTGTTTTCACCATCATCCAATGCTACAAGTTTTTTTTCCTGATACCATTTGTGCAGTAATTTAAGATACTCAACGATTTCAGAAGTTTCAAACGGACATGAAACCACACCTGTTTTAATGTCGGTAACTACTCCATTTTCATATACATATCCCAATTGTTCACAAATATCTCTAAATGCTAACTGCCACAAAATACCGTTTGTTCCTTTTGGCAGCTTCACTTTATTAAGAATACCATCCAGTTCCTGCATTGAACTGCCGTCGAAAGCTATGTTTTTTCCAAATATTTTTTTATTAAAAGCCGCAAATGAAGTTCCATCTTGTGCAGTCTGTACTGGTATTGCACATATTTTTCCATTGATTTTTACCGTATCCCATATCTTATCATAAAATGCGCTGTGCAGTTTCTTTCCTTCGGCTGATTTTAGATAATTATTTAAATTGAGAAAAGCTCCACTCTTAATAAGCTTTACAGATGGTTTTACCCTCTCTTCTTTCGCATCAAGTCCAAGAGAAGCAATATCTGCCGTATTATTTTTCATCTCTTTCATTACATCTTTATAATAATTATTTCCTTTCCCGAAAACACCTTTAAACGACACCGAAAAATTATAACCGTCTTTTTTTAACTGCTGATTTAAAAATACTGTATTATCCTGCAGTTTTGTAATCTTTATAAATTCTTCCGGCAAAATCCATACAATTTTATTTTCACTTATATTCTCATCTTTTTTTTGTGTATCTACTTCATTTGATTTTCTAGAAGAATTCGATTTTGTAGCAGGACTTCCGCATGCTGTAAAAATAAACACAAAACAGAACAATAAAGTTAACAATATCTTTTTTTTCATATCGACACCCCATTCTTAATAACAGACAATTGCAAAACTCATAAACTCTGTAAGAATCATATAAATAAACAAAATTAATTTTGTAAAAACACAACTAAAACAAGATGTTGTAATTCCACCTTGTTTTAGTCGTGTTAATTTTTTCATTTAATATTTAATATAATATATTAACAAATTAAGATTCATAAGTGTAACCAGACCATGTATCACCACCTGAACTAGCCACATGCTTTGAAGATATACCTACACCCTTGCATTTCTTTGGTGCACTAAAAGATAATGTTGCCGCAGCTGTTCCATTTTGGCTTTTTGTAACTGTTTTAGTATCATAACTTTTCAAATCTATATAATTGTATGTCGATGTAACTTTCGCTTTTAAATTTGGTGATGAACTTACTGTTCCTGAACTTGCCATTGTTCCCGAAAAATTACTGAATACATTAAAGTTGATTCCATTTACTTTTGCGCTTTTAGTTTGAGCAGAAACCGCTATTGCATTTGATGATATCAATACTGCCATCATTCCCATTGCTACAATTTTTTTAATTGATTTTTTCATAATACTTTTCCTCCATTGTTGTTTTTTATTTCGAAACAACTATACCTTAACACATTAAATCCCTCTTATGTAAAATCATGTCTAAATGGTCGATTTTCGTGTCTAAATGGTCGAATATTGTCTGTGTTTATTTTTTCTAAAAGTCTATTGCTGTCCCCACAGTAATAATAACGACAGTAATAATAACAAAAAACCCCCTTATTTTCTTTACAATTTTTCAAAAGAAAAACAAGGGGGGTTTTATTCTTTGTGACGGCTGGTATATGAAAAAGAATCTTGTTTCAATGGTTGACGAATACCCTAATCTCGACTTGATTTGTAATGCAAGGTCAGATTCTGTTATTTATGATCTGGCACCGGCACCTACAGGAAAAAAGGGAAGACCTGCAAAACATGGAAAAAGACTCTCCATAGATGAAGATTTTGCACTGTCAGATGAAAAGATTGGTGATTATTATACAGGTGTACGCCATGTACTTACAAATCTTTTCGGTAAAAGAGAAGTCCTTGCATATGTCACCGCAACCACAAAAGAGAGTGGTACAAAACGCTTGTTTTTCAGTACAATTTTTCCAGAACAGCTGGGAATTTTCTGTGCATGGCATGAAAAAGCTCCATTAAATCAGACTGGCAGCGATTGGATGCAGTATATCCCATTATTTTTATATTCATTCCAATGGAATATTGAAGTCAGTTATTATGAACAGAAAACCTTCTGTTCTTTATGCAGTTATATGATAAGAAGCTGCAAAGGAATTGAGATGATGATAAATGTGATCAATATCAGTTATTGTGCGATGAAATTGCTACCTTATGTTGCCAAAGAATTTGCTGACTATAAAGATAAAAGCGTGCAGGAATTTCGTTTTGTCATAAGTGAAGGTATCCGTGAGCAGATATTTTTTGCCAGTTTCGTACAAAATATCGAACCCCAAATAAAATCAATATCCTTGATAAAAGCCATAAAACAAGCATTTAGGAAACATGGGTATCATTTATAAAGTTGTAAAATGGTGTATTATAATTTTTTTTCAGCTAATATCATTTTTAATACCTTTTCCATCCTACTTGTAAATCACATTTTTGTTTTCTATAGCAGGAACTACAATTGTTATTTTTTCATTATTTCTATCTTTTCCACTCATCACATAATATGGTGCAAAATATTTTTGCTGCATACCTAATGGGTCACTATATAAGCAAACTTTTATTTTGTCAACCGACACATCTAATTTTTCATCAACTGATACACCTGCAATTTGAACTCCTTTATTCCCAATAATCTTTTTCGCAGCTTCATCCGCATCTATTGTCTCATATTTGCCTGCTTTTTTTAATATTTCTTTATTTATTGAGGTAAACTGAGCTATTTCATAATTGCTGTCAATCAAAATTTTAATTCCAGGACCAACTCCATAATACTCCATGTTATATGGACTTTTCTTCATATAATACAAAACATACGATATATCCTTTTCACCTTCTGATGTTTCAACAGTCTCTCCAACATAAGCACTTTGCAACTCAAGTTCTTCATACTTTATTATATCTGATTTTTTTATAAAATCTTCTGCTATCCTTTTGCACTTTTCTTTATCAAACTTTATTCCTTTTGTCTCATCTAATGTATCAGAATTTGAAATGTAAGTTATCCCTCCATCATTTTCATAATACGAGATATTTCCACCATTATTTAGTTCGTATTGAATTGTTGTATCGTCAGATTTTTCTTCATTATTTATTTTGTCATTTAATATCTCCATTATTTTATTGATATCTGCTTTAGAATACTCATGTGGCTTAATTTTATAAACATCTGCTTTTTGGGTAAATATTTTTTCTAAATCAATTTTTTTATTATACTCTAAATTTATTACCTGCTCTCCTGATGCACTAACTCCCAAACTATTTAAAGTTATTTTTTCTTTATTTACATTCTTCTCATTCTTATTTTGGTTTCTGATATTACTTTTGTATATTCCAAAAATAATAATTGCAAATGCTAAAATTGATAGTGTTGCTACTTTTACTTTATTTTTCATTTACTAATCTCCCATTTTAATAATTATATTTATAAATAATATATTTTCCAGGTGCTTCTGAATACGGTTTTGGATCATCTGCTTGAGAACCATAACCCCAAATCCTGTCTGTTGCACAATCCTTAGTTGTAAAAACCGCCGCAGTCCTTTGATAAATATCTTTCCACGGTTGCGTTTCATCTGCTGTTGCAAAAAAAGCCTCCTTTACTGAAATTCCTTTTTTTAACTTTCCGCACATAACTTTACCCATATTAGGAACTAAAAGAATTACTGTTTGGTAACCACAAATGCTATGAATACCCTTAGCCATATGCCCAACTTCACTTAATCCTCCATTAAGAAAATTACATGTAAATGTCACAAACCATTCTAAATCTTTATTTCCTAAAAACATCTCTGGTTGCTTTGCATAATGTTTCCCCTTTTTATAATCCAAGGCAAATGAATAATAATTTCCAGCTCCATGAGTGTTTGGTTGCAAACCATGTCCTGAATAAAATAATAAATCTACATTATCAGCATACAAATCATCTTGACCACCAAGTGATTTTCCCTTAAATACATTTTCAAACACACCTGTATTAGTTAGCAAAAAACCTACTGACCATTTTTTCGCCTGCCCACTTTTAAATTCATCATAAATATCATTTGCAATACTACTAGGTGCTTTTAAGTTTTTTAAATCACCATTCCAATGTGTATAATCACTTACTGTTGCAATTCCGACACTACATGTATTTCCATCACTATCTGCACTTGCATTAATAGAACTATTCATTACTATAGCAACTGCAAGAATCATTCCTAAACATGTCTTTACTTTATTCGTATGTTTTACTTTTATCATTAACTTCTCCTTTTTTTATTTTACTTTGCTTGTAAAATTTATGTTAATATGTCACTTTGCGTACTTTTTCATATTGTCCTGTAATTATATAAAAAAGTACGCTTTTACAATCATTTCTCTGTGTTCTGCTATAATAAAAACCCCATTCTTTCACCTCCCATCCAAAAACATAGTTGCATTTTATCAACTCTATAATTATTTTTATAAACACTATTCGCTATAGTATTATCAAACATATCAATAACTTTTTTTGTCACTAACCATGCTCACATTTTCTGAATTTCCATTTTTCCAAACACTTGCTGAAAGTACACAGCGATATGTTCCTTTCGTACTCAATTTATATGACGTATTCAATGAAACATAAGAAGATTCAGCTGTTTTATCCCAACTTTTTACTTTTTTCCAGCTATTACCAGCACTATTATATTTTTGTAACTTAACGCTTAATTGGATTTTAGAAGTAGCAGCTTTCCCCATAACACTTGCCGTTATATTTGCTGTTCCAGCATTTGAAATATCAAATCCCAATTTCATACTGGCTGTATTTACACTTCTTGCGTCAATAAAATCATCATTCTCTTGAATAACCGTTTCCGCCAATGCATTACTTCCACTAAACATTAACAAATTAACACACATTAACCCCAACAATATTTTTTTAATCATAAAAAATTTCCTCCTTTGATGTTGTTCTAATTACTACAACGTATCAAAGAAGGAAAACCTGACAATTTTTTTTAATTTTTTATATTTTTATTTATAAATGCTTTCTGCCATTTTCAATAAAACATTTTTTGCATCTGAAAAGTCTGTTGCCATAATCATATAGTTATATTGTTTATCATTCCAAACAATCCATTCTTCTTTCTCTTTTATATAATAATATCCTGACATTCCACAAATATCAATTTTCTCTTTATTTTGATATTCACTATCACCTGCCATATAAATATCATCAGCTAAATTCTCTCTTGAATATTGCAGATATTTATCACCGTTCTTCCATTCCGCATAAACACTTTCATTATCAGAATAAAATGATATTCTTTTCATATCTTCCGGTATTTGTTTTGGAATATTCCTTTTTACTGTAATTTCTTTTTTGGTTTTGTCATTTGTTAATCCAACATATTTTTTTACGTCCATTCTGCAACTGCTGATATACGAGATAATATACTTCCACGGATTGAAATTCAATGTTTTGGCACTTACCTCATTTACCATAAATAAACTCAATATTATCACTGCTATCATAGCTACACGGCGTACCATATGTTCAAAATAAAACTTCTTTCCAAATTTTCTTTCGTCAAAGAACAGACGATTTTTCTTTTCTTCATACTTTTTAGAATAGACATGTTCATATCCGGGCATTTCATCTTCTCGTACCGTTTCCATTTTCTGATTAACATATGATTGCAGTATTTCTTTGATTTCCTGTTCAGTCATTGTTTTCCAGCTCCTTTCTCAAATGTTTTCTGCCTCTTGATAATCTTGCCATAACAGCAGCTTCCTTAATTCCGAGCAAATCAGCAATTTCTTTTCCTGAAAATCCATTAACGTAATATAATATAAGCACCTCACTGTATTTCTTTGGAATATTTTCCATAATCTGATGCAATTCTATGTTGTCCAATGCTTTGTCTTTCGTAACAAAATAAGATGACATTTCATATTCATCCGTTAAAATTCTAATATTATCCCGTTTTTTTCTTTTCCTATAAAAGTCTATTGCTGTCCTCTCAGTAATAATAACAATAAAACTTTTTATCTCCTGACAATCAATTTCTCCAATTTTGTCCAAATGCCGAATAATTTTTTCCCAGCTCTCAATAACTACATCTTCGCTGTCTTCATGATTTTTCAGTATATTATATACCACAACATACATTAATCTATTATATTTTTCATACAACTTTTCTATTTTTCTCTTGTTCTCCGAATTTTTTTCCTTGGATTTAGAAAACCCAAACATTATACTCTCCTCCTTATTTAAATCTGTACTTCCAAAACTCCCCTTATCTTCTGACATAATAAAAAATCAAATTTAATTTTAAAATAACTTTCAACAAATGTAAATAATTTAAAACCCCCTCACTTTCCTTACAATTATCTCACAAGGAAAACAAGGGGGTTTTAATTCTTCTTTTAAATCTATTTTATTATTTTACAATCGGTGCAAATCTTATTCTCATCTGAGGAAGTGATTTAAGTTCCGTATAATAATTTGTCTGCCAGTCATCTCCCTGACTTTCATCATTCTCTCCTGATGCAGGTGGTGCAAATATTTTGAGTGTCATATCTGCTGCCTTATCAAGCGGCTTTTTAAAGAATGCACTCATCATATCTATACATTTTACACCCGGTGCTTTATAGAACCAATGTCCGTTCAGTTCCATCATAAGGTTCATGTCAACATTGTCATCATCAAAGTATGCTTCACAGAATACAGGATTGCTGTCAAAGTGAAGAGCGATTGCAACACCGTCTGCATCCTCTGAACCGCCCCAGCGGAGTTTTGCCGGAAGCTCAATGTCTTTGCCGGTCTCCATTGAAGGACTGAAGAAGTCATCATGAATAATCTCTCTGTATGTATCCATAAGCGGCTGCTCAATTCCAACGTCCTTGTTGTTCGGATCTTCTATTTCAAGACCAAGACGTCCTCTGTCTCTGAACTGATACATTGTAAATCCTGAAAGCCACTTTTCATCATCTTTCTTAAGCATTTCACAGAATTCCTTGAGCATAGCTGCCTGGTCATATGGACCTGTTACATCACCGTCTGAATTGAATTCTGATAATACCATAGGCTTTTTAACGCCGTTATTTACATATGTATATCTTTCATAACTGTTTTTTGCAAGCTGATATATCTTGCTTACGGCATGGCGTGCAAATGATGTTCCGCCTTCTTCTGCAACATCATAAGGCCATCCCCAATGAAGTGCCATATATCTGTCCACTGATACGATATCTGCTGCCCTTGAAGCCTCTGCAAATATATCTTCCATCTCCATCTTTTCATCCTCAAGTTCTTTACAACCATCAAGACAAATGATTGTTTTTACATTTGGAGCTTCTTTTCTGATTATCTCGCTTGCATGTTTAAAGAATGCCGCAACTTCCTCATAGCTTGCTCTCTTGTTGAATGAGAACCAGTTTCCTGTTGCTTCATGATTTATACGAAGCTGGACTCTTCCGAAAGTTCTAAGGTCTTTAGCTATCGCTACAAGATGCTCGTCTGAAACCTTAGGGTCTATTGTCATTGTGAGAAGTACATCCTGTCCATGTCTGCGGACATCTCTCATGCATGTAAACGGTTCATCATCCAATGTACCATTTAAACCGCCCTTATAAGTAAAATAATCATCATAAGGGAAATCCCATGCAAACTGTACTGACGGATCAGCGTGAACAACGCTTGCTCTTCCCGGCCATCCCTCATCGTTCGGATAATAGCAATACATAAGGTTGACTGCTCTATGCGGTCTGCCCAGTTTCTGTAAGATATAATCCTGATTTACATATTCTCCACGCTCACTTCCATCACCAAGATCAACAGCACACTGTGCAGGTCCCATATGAAGTGCCTTTGCTTTTAATTCGCTCATCTTTGTCCTCCGATTTGATTTTTAATTTTGAAGCTTCTTTGCTCCACATATACCAATATTTTAAATAGCAGAGTTCAAAAATACAATGTAATTAGGAGACTTAAAATACATTAAATATTACAGTAAATTATGCATTATAACACACTGCACCCGATACCGTTTATTTACATGTAACTGTGCATTTGGCGCTCTTTCCGTTTTTAGTATATGCGGTTATGACTGCCCTGCCTTTTGATTTCGCTTTTATTTTCCCTGTAGCCGCATTAACTGAAACTATCTTTTTATTTGATGTTTTAAAATAAACCTTACCTGTCAGTTTTTCCGGATAACTGCTCTGTTCTTTAATAGACGCAGTAAGTTTATATTCTGTTCCCTTTTTTATACTTAATTTTGTTTTTGATATTTTTACAATCTTGACATTGGCAAACACATTTTTTATTTTTTCTTTTCCGCCTATTGTCTTGACATATATTGTATACCAGCCCGGTTCATATGCCTTTATTGTAAAACTGCTGCTGTTTACATTTGTAAATTCGTTTCCGAACTTTCCAAAATATGAAGTTTCTTTTTTGCCTTTTGAATATTTTATCTCTGAAATGCTTCCGCCCACAGTTACATTTATCTTTCTGGCATATCCTTTGTAAAGACTGTTCTTAACACTGATATTTATATCGTCAGCCGGTTCTTCCGATGCAGCATCCGGTGACGAAGAAGCTTCTGCCGCAGGTGTCTCTGTCGGTACACTTGTTGCACTCAAATTATTCACTGGCTCGGCTGTCTCCTGTGGTGTTTCTGTCTCTTTGACATCCGGTTCCGTTGTCGCTGAAATATCAGGCTGCTGTGATGTAGATGTATTACCATAAGGTATAGCCGTTGCCGCTGTTGTGCTTGTCGGCACAGGTGTCTCACTTGCTGCCGGCGAAGCCGTGACGCTTGTCTCTTCTGTCAAACGATAAGCCAAAGCAGCTTTTACTACTTTCTCGGCATCAGGTATTCCGCCATATTGACAATATTTTTCAAGTCCCGATATTTTTTTAAGATTGTCACTGTTACATATGAAATCTTTCAAAACCTTCCCATCAGATGAACCCGAGGCTGCCTCTGCCAGTGCCGCAACTCCCACGACATAAGGTGTTGAAAATGATGTTCCCCATTCAAAGACATAGCCGCCGCCTGCGTTTACCGTATATATTGCTGCTCCCGGTGCACATATCTCCATTGACTTTGAACCATAATTACTAAACCAGCTTAAACTTCCGTCCCATTCAATACTTCCGACAGTTATCAAATTATCGGCAGTAAATGATGCCGGTATATACTCTGTGTTGTCTATATTCGTAGTCTCGTTTCCTGATGCCGCTACAAACAGCATATCACTGGCTGCTATCACCTGTTTCATAAGCATATCTTGCAAAAATTCACGTGCGTCAGACTCGCCGCCCCAGCTACAATTACATATCGACGCCCCGTTTGCATCTGCATATTTCATTCCTAAAATAAGATTTGACGTCGAAGCCTCTCCCTTAGAATCAACGGACTTAATAGGCATAATTTTAATATTTATATTCGACGCAATTCCGACAACTCCACTATTGTCATTTGCCGCTGCTATCACACCAGCTACGGCTGTGCCATGTCCGTTATCATCTGTTACATTGCTGCTTCCTCTGCGTGACACAAAATTCCATCCTCTAATATCGTCCCTATAACCATTATTATCACTGTCAGTTCCGTCCGAAGCCTCATCCTCATTCTGCCATATAACATTCTTAAGCTCATCGTTGGTGTAATCAATACCGGTATCAACTACCGCTACAACAACTTCTTTTGTTTTTACGGATGCATTCTGAGCATTGTCTATCTCGTCCCATGCTCCCTGCGCATTAAGGTCAATATCTTCAACTGCTTTTATATTTGCATCTTCAACGTCAGTCTCCGGATTTTCAAAAGTTCCGTCGTTTTCCAATGCCCATTGCTTTCCTTCTTTATAATAATCCGTCACTTCACTGTCTTGTGATGCAATGCTGAATTTATAATCCGGCTGTGCAATCTGAATATCAGAACTGTACTTTTTCGTTATTTCTATAACTTTTTTAGTATCTTCCTCAGACTTTATGCGATAAACCTTTATAAGCTCATCAATATCTTTTTCTTTTTCAGCATATTTTGAAAGTTCGGCAGGTTCTTTTACATTATTCCTATATTCGATTATGATGCGATTATCATTCTTATAATAATCTTTTTCTTTATCGACAATAACCGTATTCTTTAACTCGCCGTTTTCATCAAGCCAGTCGTCATTGTCGTCTGCCGTATTTGAACCTGCTTTTGTTTCCGATTGGTTTAAAAGATTAATTTTATTACTGCTGCTTTTTAAATTGTAACTTTCTTTTTGTGATATAGATTGCTGTGCGTTTCTTCCTATAATAATATCTGAAATATCTGTTGACTTGCCAAATGCCAGAACAAGTGCGATACATAAAATTCCCGATATTGCTTTTTTATGTATTCCATGCATATATTAGACCTCCTTAATTTATGCATAGTATACAATTTTTCTTTGTCATTTTTGTGAATTTATACCTCGTATATTATACCTTCACTGCAATTTTTATAATTGCCCGGTATTTTGTCTGTCAGGATATGTATTTCTCCGAAATCAGCAAATTTAACTGATGAAACATTATCAAATTTTTCGCTGTCAGTCAGAATATACTTTATATTGCACTGCTTTAATGCAGTCTTTTTCACCAATGCTTCGTTAGGGTCGGGCGTCGTAAAACCGTGTCTTACACTCACTCCATTTGTTCCAAAAAATCCCTTTGTGAAATTATAATTCTGAATTGATAAAATTGCTTCATTTCCAACAACAGCTTCTGTTGTTCCTTTCAATTCGCCACCTACAAGTATTACATGAAAACCTGATACGGCTAACTTTTTGGCATGTGCAACTGCATTTGTAACGAATGTTGCATCTTTCTGTTTTATATAATCTATCATATAGCCTGTTGTAGTTCCGGCATCAAGGTAAATAAAGTCAGTAGGTTCAATCATTGCTGCCGCATTCTTTGCTATACGTCTTTTCTCTTCTTCATTAACACGAAGTTTTTGGGAAACAGAAAGTTCTTTTGCATTATAATTTGAATTTATTGCTATCGCACCGCCAAATACTTTTACAAGCTGTCCTTCACTGTCAAGCACCGTCAAATCTCGTCTTATTGTTGACTCTGAAATTCCAAGTGCATCTTTTATTTCAGTAACCGTAACACTTTTCTTTTCCTCAAGCATCTTTAATATCATCTGCTGCCTTTTCTCTACTAACATTTCAATAATCCTTTCATTTATTATACCAAAGTAAACCCCCGAATACTCTTTGAAAGTATCCGAGGGTTTATTTACTTTTCAGATTTGCTTACATATTATAAGTTTTCTTTCATAAATGCAGAAATTTTTTCATATGCTGCATCTTCATCTTCACCATCAAAGCTTAACACAACTTCCATGCCGCCTTTTATTCCAAGACCCATGATAGCAAATATCTTTTTGCAGTCACCTTTCTTTCCGTCTTTTGAAATATTAACATTACAAGAAAATTCCTTTGCAAGTTTTACAAGTTCTCCTGCCGGACGAGCATGAATTCCCTGTGGGTCTGTAACTGTGTAAGTAAATTCTTTCATAATAATCCTCATTTCTGCACACGTTTTGTGTATATCAGGACTTATGCCAAGTGTGCCCAGACACAAATCCGGTGTACGAAAATTTAATTTTCACACTATATGCTGCTTTCAATAATCGAGTTTTTTGTTCTTTTTTCTTTGTAAATTTATATTACCATAATTTTTTTACATGGTCAAAATACACTTTTACCATTTTATTCTGTCAAAAAGTTTTCTTCAATTTCTTAATGCCTCCTATGCTATTTTCTTTTTAAGTACACCGAGCAATGCTGTCGAAACAATTGTTCCTGCTACAAGTGATACAAGGTAGAGCCATGAACCTCCAACAACAGGGAATACAAATATTCCGCCATGTGGTGCCATAAGTGTACAGTTAAATACCATGCTGAGTGCTCCTGCCACACCTGAACCGATGATACATGAAGGTATTACATGAAGCGGATCTGATGCTGCGTAAGGTATCGCACCTTCTGTAATAAATGCAAGTCCCATTACAAAGTTTGTAGGGCCGCTTTCTCTTTGCTCTTTTGTAAACTTATCTTTAAATAACATTGTTGCAAGTGCTATAGCACATGGTGGAACCATACCACCAATCATAACAGCCGCCATAATATCATAATTTCCGGCTGCTATGGAATTTATGCCAAATACATAAGCTGCTTTATTGAATGGACCTCCCATATCAATTGCCATCATTCCGCCTAAAATAAATCCGAGAAGGATCTTACTTGAACCTCCCATTCCGCCAAGCCATGAATTAAGTCCTGTATTTATAACACCCATAACAGGCTCCACAATATAGTTCATTCCCAATCCCATTATAAGAATACCTACAACAGGATAAATAAGTACCGGCGCAAGTTTTTCAAGTGCTTCCGGAAGTTTCTCACATACTTTTCTAAGAAGAATAATTACATATCCTGCAATGAAGCCTGCTGCAATAGCACCAAGAAAACCTGATTTTCCATTATATGCAATCATTCCACCTACAAAACCAAGTGCAAGTGCAGGCCTGTCACCGATTGCCATTGCTATAAAACCTGCCAATACAGGAAGCATAAAATTAAATGCGAGTCCGCCAATGTTCTTAAACATTGCAGCAACCGGTGTAATCGTACCAAAGTTTGAACGTTCCTCAACTGAAAGTGATGATATGTCAACTGACAATCCGTCAATAAGGAATGCTATTGCTATAAGTATACCACCGCCTACTACAAACGGAAGCATATGAGATACACCATTCATAAGCTGTGTATATATCTTATGCCCTATACTTCCTCCTGATGTCTCTTTGCTCTGGCTCTCTGATGCATTTGCTGCATGGTAGACAGGTGCATCGCCGTTTACTGCTCTCTTTATAAGTTCATCAGCTTTATTTATACCATCTGAAACCTGACACTCAATAACTTTCTTTCCGTCAAATCTCTCCATAGGAACTTTTGCATCTGCCGCAACGATAATGCAGTCAGCCTGTGCAATATCACTGTCTGTAAGTACATTCTTTGCCCCACCGGAACCTCTTGTCTCTATCTTGACATTTACACCTGCTGCACTTGCAGCTTTCTCAATTCCTTCTGCTGCCATGTATGTGTGTGCTATTCCTGTCGGGCATGATGTAACTGCGAGAATTTTCTTTCCCAATTCATTAGGCACATTTGTTTTTTCAAGCCTCTCATCAATATCCGGTTTCTCATCATCAGCTTTATCTATAATTGCAAGAAATTCTTCAACTGATTTTGCCTGTCTGAGGGATTTGGAAAACTCCTCATCCATCATAAGCACAGATAACTTGCTAAGCACATCGAGGTGCACATTATCCTCTGTATTTGGTGCCGCAATAAGGAAAAGAAGTGTTACCGGTTCGCCATCAAGAGAGTCAAAATCAACTCCATTCTTAATAACCATTGCCGCAAGTCCCGGCTTGTCAACTGCATCACACTTTCCATGCGGAATTGCAATTCCCTCACCAATTCCTGTTGTGCTTTCTTCTTCTCTTAAATAAACCTGCTTTCTATAAGCCTCTTTGTCATTTATCTTGCCACTTTTTACCATAAGCTCTACTGCCATGTCGAGTGCTTCTGATTTAGACTTAGGCGCAAGGTCAAGACTTATACTCTTTACATCCAATAAATCTGTTATTCTCATGCTCATCTCCGTCCTTTCTTCTGTAAACCTTTAAACGGTTATACTAAATACTTTAAATCCACCCTCTTAAGTGATGCCTCAACTTCCGGTTTTGTTGCTAAATACTCAGATGCCGCACTCGCACCTCCTGTCGCCATAGCCATACTGAATGCATAATCATAATTTTTCTTTTCAAGCCAGCCTGCTATAAAACCTGCAACTGAAGAATCCCCTGCCCCCACTGAATTTTTAACTACAGTCGCAGTTGCCTTTGTTGCAATAACCCTGCCGTCATCACTTACCAATACTCCGCCTTTCTCACCCATGGAAACAAGCACATTTACTGCACCCATCTCCTGAAGTTTCTTTGCGTATGGTACTACATCATCCCACTCTGACAGCTCAACATTAAATATTTCTCCAAGCTCATGATGGTTTGGCTTTATTAAAAATGGGTGATATTTCAATACATTTAATAAAAGGTCTTTCGTCGCATCAACAATTATAGTGACTTTCCTGTCATAAAGTTTTTCCATAATCTGCTCATAAATGTCAGATGGCATCGTTGCCGGAATACTTCCTGCAAGTACAAGAATGTCCCCTTCTTTAAGAACCATCAATCTTTCCATGAGCATGTCAAGCTGCTCTTTTGGAATATCAGGACCCTGACCGTTTATTTCCGTTCCGTCAATAGATGAAAGTTTAAGATTTATTCTTGATATTCCTTCTTTCATCTTTACAAAGTCTGTATGAATACCAGTCTCTTCCAGTTCCCTGACAATCTCATCTCCGGTAAATCCTGCTACAAATCCAAGTGCTGTACTGCTTATTCCAAGATTTTTCAAAACAATTGAAACATTTGTACCTTTTCCACCCGGGAGCATAAGTTCACTCGATGTACGATTTGTATAACCAAGTTTAAAGTCATCAACTGTAACAATATAATCCAGCGAAGGATTTAAAGTAACCGTATATATCATATTCGTCCTTTCTGCCGTTTCTCATAAACGACTGTTTTTGATTTGTTGAACACATTATACAATCATATTTAGCCAAAATCAACCGGATCGGCCAGCAGCTTGGCGAAGCCGGTGGTGTCCTCCATCGCCCAGCCGTAGGCGATCGCGCCGTAGTCCTGCACCTTGGTGACGTAGTCGAGCCCGCGCTGCTGCGCCTCCTGCTCGGTGAGCCCGACCGAGGCGATCTGCGGGGCGGAGAACACCGCGTGCGGCACGAACCGGTGGTCCGATTCGAGCTGCTCCTGCGGGTGCAGCAGGTTGTGCTGCACCACCCGCATCTCGTGGTTGGCCACGTGCTTGAGCTCGTGGTCGGAGCTGATGTCGCCGAGCGCCCACACCCCGTCGACCGAGGGGCGCTGGCGCTGGTCCACCCGGACCTTGCCGTCCGAGCGGACCTCGATGCCGCCGGCCTGCACGTCCAGCAGGTCCGAGTTCGGGGTCCGGCCCACCGCGACCAGCAGCTGCTCGGCCTCGACGGTCTCGGCGCCCTCCGGGCCTTCCAGGTGCAGCCGCACCACGTCCCCGTCCGCCTCGGCGGAGACGGTCTTGCGGTTCAGCCGCAGGTCCCAGCGCTGCGCGGCCAGCTCGGTGAACCGGTGCGCGACGTCGGTGTCCTCGCCGCGCAGCAGGCTGCCGGAGCGGCCGATGACGGTGACCTCCACCCCCAGCGAGGCGAAGACGTGCGCGAACTCCGCGCCCACGAACCCGGTGCCGAGGATGATCATGCGCGGCGGCAGCTCGTCCAGCCGCATCACGCTGTCGCTGGTGTGGAACCCGGTGTCCTCCAGGCCCGGGATCGACGGCACCACCGGGCGCCCGCCCGCGGCGACGACGAACCGGTCGGCGGGATCGTCGCGCTCGCCGGCGAGGACGTGCAGCTGGCCGACACCGACCTGGCGATCATCCGGGTGCTGGCCAACCAGGCGGCGGTGGCGCTGTACAACTCGCACCTGTTCCAGACCGCCACGCACCTGCGCGGGCGCACCGACCAGCTCACCGCCGAAGCCTCCCGGCAGGCCGAGAACCTGGTGCGGCGGCAGGCGGAACTGGAGCACGTGCAGCAGCAGCTGACCGCCGCCATCCAGCGGCAGGTGATCGACGAGGAGCGGCACCGCATCGCCCGGGAACTGCACGACAGCGTCACCCAGGCCGTGCTCAGCGCCGGCATGACCGTCGAGGTCTGCCGCAGCGAGCTGACCGCGCTGGGCGGGCCCGCCGCCGAGGTCGCCGACCGCCTCGCCCCGGCCCGCGACCTCGCCCAGCAGGCGGTGGCGCAGCTGCGCTCGGCGATCTACGCGCTGCACAACGCCAGCGACGAGGCGCCCGGATCGCTGCCGGTGCTGCTGGAACGCCTCTCGCACGTGCACCTGCCCACCGAGCTGGAGGTCGCGGTGCGCGTCGAGGGCGAGGCGGTGCCGCTGCCCTCCGCGATCGAGCACTCGATGCTGCGGCTGACCGGCGAAGCGCTGTTCAACACGGCGATGCACGCCCACGCCGACCAGGCCGAGGTCGTGCTGCGGTACGCGCCGGACCGGGTGGTGCTGTCGGTCGCCGACGACGGGACCGGCGATCCCGAGGTGCTGCAGCGCGACCTGCGCTCGGCCGGGCACGACCGCGGCGGCTACCACTGCGGCCTGGCGAACATGCGCGGCCGGGCCGCGGAGATGGGCGGCACTCTGACCTTCCGGCGCGCCGAGCTCGGCGGCGTGCTGGTGCTCCTGGACGTCCCGCTTCCCCTGGCACGGAAGGATTCCCATGATTGAGGCAGCGCAGCAGACCGGACCGCGTGCGGACCTGCCGGAGGGCACGGTGGGGATCATGCTGGTCGACGACCACGCGATCGTCCGCCAGGGCCTGCGGGCGGTCCTGGAGCGGGAGCCGGACCTGGCCGTGGTGTGCGAGGCCTCCAGCGCCGAGGAGGCGCTGGCGTTCGCGGCCCGCTGCACGCCCACCGTCGTCCTGCTGGACCTGAAGCTCTCCTGCGGCGACTCCACCGAGGGCCTGGAGCTGTGCGAGCAGCTCATCCGCGCCCACCCCGCGGTCGGCGTGCTGGTGTTCACCACGTTCCTGGAGGACAACCTGGTGATCGAGGCGCTGCGCCGGGGCGCGAAGGGCTACGTGGTCAAGGACGTCGACACGACCGAGCTGGTGCGCTCGATCCGCGCGGTGGCGCGGGACGAGAGCGCCTTCGACTCGCGGTCGGCGGCGGCGATGGCGCACTCGATCAGCAACCCCGACGGCAGCCCGGAGCTGACCCCGCGCGAGCTGGGGGTGCTGCAGCTGCTCGCGCGCGGCCTGAACAACCGGGAGATCGGCGAGCAGCTGCACATCTCCGAGACGACGGTCAAGTTCCACACCCGCAACGTCAAGCGCAAGCTCGGCGCGTGCAGCCGCGCCGAGGCGGTCTACGCCGCGAGCAAGGAGGGGCTGATCTGAGCCCCCCCAGCCGCTGAGTCCCCAGCCTCTGATCCCTCAGCCGCGGTCGAGCACCAGCCACCCGCCGTGGTGCTCGTCGACCCGGAACCGCTCCCCGGTGCCGCGGCCGAGTTCTTCCAGCGCCGCCAGGGCGAACGAGCGCACGTGGCCGTAGGCGGCGGTGGGTTCGGCTTCGAAGGGCACGGCGATCACGACCATGAC
>OGMW01000688.1_pt1 | contig 35166 bp, 26 predicted proteins | sample 1573281 | NCBI WGS metagenome assembly OGMW01 (sample SAMEA2581907, study PRJEB24529) | metagenome | biome: Human gut stool | place: China | collected 2011 | reverse complement strand
AACATGTTTAACACCGGAAAGAGGTAACTATAGCGGACAACTCTTTTGTTATTCTATAGCTATCAAAGAAACACGACATGCCGGAGAGCCGGTCACAATAGCAAGGAGAGTGGCAAATATGAAAGGTTATACAACAGCACAGGGATATATGGGATATGTAGACGGAAGTTATATGTTATTCGCAAGTGAGGACGATTATTTGGAATATGTAGAAGGATAAAAGGAAAGCGTTGAGGAAAATATTATGAATGAGAAACAGATAATAAAATTGATTGGTGCAAGTATTTTTGCAGTGTTATTTCTTTGGGGAGTGTATGTATTTTCCGGATATTACAGCCAGTGGCAGGAAAAGAAAGCGCAGCAGGAGCAGCACGCAAGAGAGCAGATGGCAGAACAATATATGTCATCTTATACAGAGAAGCTGCAGAAGACACTTGAAAAAGCCGGACTGGAAGGTGTGGAGGTTTTGTATCAGTATGACAAATATTCGGGATCGACGCCGGAGTATGATGAATATGGCAGAGAAATAGAAGATGATGAGGATGAAGACAGTGCTATCTGCGATGAAGATGGTGATTATCCATTTTCGTACAGTGTTGAGTTTACATGTGTGAAGTTGGATGAAATTTATAATGAAAACAAAAGCTATAAAGAAGTCTGTAATTATATGAAGCCGGCATATGATATACTGCAAACATCCCAGGTAGAGCGAAAGTTTCTTAACTACAAAAACGACAGGAATGTGGTTGTGTATACGAACGTCTCTGATAAGATGGACATAAAGACGAAAGCTGGATGGTATATTCTTACGAAAAAGGGAGACGATGAGTACATTTTGACAGATTCAAAGAGACAGCAGTTGTATGCAGATGAGGCAGAAGAAGATGATTATGACGATGCAGATGAGTACGAGGATACAGATGAGAATGATGAAGATGACAGTGACGCGAGCGGCGGTCCTGTTATAAAAGCTGGAGGAAGACTCATGGGAGAATCTGATTCGAAAGACACGTCTGACAGCGATAATGATACGACGAGTTCTAAGAACACACAAAAGAAGAAAAAATATGATCCGTATGACGTGTATGATTATGATGATCCAGACGATTTTGCTGATGAGTGGGCAGAAGAATTTGGAGATGGAGATTACGACAATGGGTATGATGATGCATATGATTACTGGGAGGAGAAGAACAGGTAGGGGAATTATTATTTTGTGATAAGTTTTTAATAAATAAAGTGCTTGCATAAAAATAGAAATATATAATATAATTTATTTACGAAAACAAATTTGCTATTTGGACAGAACGAACGGAGAGTAAAAACAGCAGTTATAGCAGTTTTTACTCTCCGTTCTGCTATTGATAAATAAAAAAGAGCTTGCATAGCAAGCTCATCCACACACTGTGGGTCACATCAAAGTGACGATTTGAATAAATTCTTATTTGAACTTATGATGTAAAGTCTAATATGGTACTAAACTTGTCTTTAGTATAGAGAATATTGGAAATAAAGTCAATATAAAATAAACAATTAATAAAGCAAAAGGGAGGAAAACAATGGATGGTAATTACTATTTAGGTCTGGACATGGGTACTAGTTCTTGCGGATGGAGTGTTACAGATGAAGAATACCATGTTTTAAGAAGACATGGGAAAGCATTATGGGGAGTGCGTCTATTTGAAGGTGCTAAGACAGCAGAAGAAAGGCGTATGCACAGGACAGGCAGAAGAAGACTGGACAGACGAGGTTGGAGAATTAATATACTGCAGGAGTTATTTGCAGAAGAAGTCAGTAAGATCGATCCGGGATTTTTTTTGAGAATGAAAGAAAGTAAGTATTATCCGGAAGATAAAAGAGACATAAACGGGGAGCGTCCAGAGCTTCCATATGCATTATTTGTTGATCCTGAGTTCACAGATAAAGATTATCATAGAGAGTTTCCAACGATTTACCATTTGAGAAAATGGCTGATGGAGACAAAAGAAGTACCAGATATTCGATTGGTTTATCTGGCACTGCATCATATGATAAAACACAGGGGACATTTCTTGTTATCGGGAGACATAGAGCAGGTTAAAGAGTTTAAAAATACATTTGAAACATTTATCCAGAATGTTAAGGATGAAGAACTGGACTTTGATTTAGAAATAACAGAAGAGAAAATATTGTATATTGAGGAAGTTTTAAGTAATAAGAATATATTAAAATCAACAAAGAAAAGCAGACTGGTAAAAGAACTTGGTGCCAGGACAAAGTGCGAAAAGGCGGTGATTACTCTTCTGACTGGTGGAACAGCTAAATTGAGTGACATTTTTGCAAATGAAGAGTTGGATGAAAATGAACGACCTAAGATCTCATTTGCTGACAATGGATACGATGAGTATATAGATTCTGTAGAGGCAGAACTTGGAGAACAGTTTTATATTATTGCATCGGCAAAAGCTGTCTATGACTGGTCTGTATTAACAGATATTCTGGATAGATGCACTTCTATTTCCGAAGCAAAGATTAAAGTATATGAAAAACATAAAGCAGACCTTCGCTTATTAAAGGAAGTGGTAAGAGAAAATTTTTCTAAAGATATTTATAAGAAAATATTTGTTGTGTCAGATGCCAAACTTGCCAATTATCCAGCCTACATTGGAATGACGAAAGTGAATGGTAAAAAGACTGCATTGGGAGGGAAGCAATGCAGTCAGGAAGACTTTTTGAAATATCTGAATAAAACAATTGTGGAAAAACTGCCAGAGAGTGAAGAAAAGACATATTTGAAAAATGAAATAGAGACGGATCAATTTTTGCCGAGACAGGTTACAAAAGATAATGGAGTATTGCCATACCAGATTCATAAGTATGAATTACAGAAGATTTTGGATAACCTTAGTGCTCGTATCCCGGTGATTGCTGAAAATAAAGAGAAATTAATACAGCTATTTACTTTCAGAATTCCATATTATGTCGGACCGTTAAATAAAGTAAAAGAAGAAAATGAACCGAAGTATACCTGGGCTGTAAGAAAGAGTGAAGATAAAATTTATCCGTGGAATTTTACGGATATCATAGATGTTGAGGCAAGTGCAGAAAAGTTTATAAAAAGAATGACGAATAAGTGTACATATTTGATTGGCGAGGATGTACTTCCGAAAGATTCATTACTGTATAGTAAATACAGGGTATTGAATGAATTGAATAATGTTCGCTTGGATGGAAAAGAAATATCAGTAGAATTAAAGCAAAAAATCTATGAAGGTGTATTCTGTAAAAGAAGAAAAGTACGTCAAAAAGATTTAAAGAACTTTCTGCTTAGGGAAGGAATTGCAGAAAGAGATGTTGATATTACTGGAATTGATGGAGATTTTAAGGCATCGCTGACGGCTTACCATGATTTTAAAGAAAAATTAAGCGGAATAGATTTAAAACAAAGTGAAAAGGAAGAGATAATACAGAATATTGTATTATTTGGAGATGATAAAAAGCTATTAAAACAAAGATTAGGGAAACTATTTCCAAAGCTGACAGATAAACAGAAAAGCAGTATAGCAGCTTTGTCTTATCATGGCTGGGGAAGATTTTCAAAAAAATTTTTAGAGGAGATAACCATACCAGCGCCGGAAACAGGCGAAGTATGGAATCTTATAACTGCATTATGGGAAACAAATGAAAACCTGAGTCAGTTATTAGGGAAGAAGTATCAATTCAGTGATCAAATCAAAGAGTATAATGAGGAACAAAATAATCCAACATTGTCGTATAAAACTGTAGAGGAACAATATGTATCTCCGGCAGTAAAACGTCAGATATGGCAGACGTTACAAGTGATAAAAGAAATAAAGAAAGTAATGGGAAAAGAGCCGGAGAGAATTTTTGTTGAAATGGCAAGAGAATCGCAGGAGAGTAAACGGACGGAGTCTAGAAAAAAACATTTGATGGATCTCTATAAAGTATGTAAAGAGGAAGAAAAGGAAATATATGAGAAATTAGAAAAGCATGAAGAACAACAGCTTAGGAAAGATAAATTATTTTTGTATTATACTCAGAGAGGACACTGTATGTATTCTGGAGAACGCATTGAATTTGATGATCTGTGGGATAATACGAAATATGATATTGATCATATATATCCGCAGTCCAAAACAATGGATGATAGTTTAAATAACCGCGTACTTGTAAAAAAGGAATATAATTCTAAGAAATCTGATGATTATCCAATAAATTCCGATATACAGAAAAAACAAGGTGGATTCTGGAAAAGTTTGTTAGATGGTAATTTTATTACAAAAGAAAAATATAAACGTTTAGTCAGAAAAACAGAACTTACTTCGGATGAACTGGCTGGGTTTATTGAGAGACAGATTGTTGAAACAAGACAGAGTACAAAAGTTGTTGCAGATCTATTAAAAAAAGTTATGCCGGATTCAGAAATTGTGTATGTGAAAGGCAGAAGTGTATCTAAATTCCGACAGGATTATGATTTTGTTAAAGTGCGTGATATGAACGATTTGCATCATGCAAAAGATGCATATTTAAATATTGTAGTAGGAAATGCATATTATACGAAATTTACCAAAAATGCGGTTTGGTTTATAAAAGAAAATCCGGGCAGATCATATAATTTAGAGAAAATGTTTATCCATGATATTTCCAGAAATGGAAAAGTAGCATGGAAAGCAGGAGATAAGGGAACGATAAAAACTGTTCGAAATGTAATGAATAAAAATAATATTCTTGTAACCAGAAGATCTTATGAAGAAAAGGGTGGACTGTTTGACCAGCAGATTATGAAGAAAGGAAAAGGACAGGTTCCGGTTAAAACGAGTGATGAGCGGTTACACGACATTAATAAATATGGTGGCTATAATAAGGCGGCTGGTGCATATTTTATGCTTGTCAAATCTACAGATGCAAAAGGAAATGAACAAAGGACGATAGAATTTGTTCCGATTTATAAAAAAGATTATATAGAACGGAGTAAAGAAAATGCACTGGAATATTTGCGTGAGATTATGAAAGAACGGAAATTGTCAAAGCCGGTTATTCTGATTAATAAGATCAAAATTGATACTTTATTTAAAGTAGATGGATTTTATATGTGGTTGTCCGGAAGAACAGGAAAACAATTGATTTTTAAAGGTGCAAATGAATTATTATTATCAGATGAAGAAACTAAAATACTAAAAAAGGTTATAAAATTCATAAATCGGAAAATAGAAAATAAAAATGTGAAGATTGTGGCGTTTGATGGTATAAACGAAGCAGAACTTACACATTTGTATGATGTATTTGTGAGTAAATTACAGAATACAATTTACAAAATCAGACTTGGATTGCAGGCATCAACCTTGATAGACAATAAAGGGAAGTTCGAAAAACTGAGTCTGGAAGATAAATGTACTGTATTAGCAGAAATATTACATTTATTCCAATGTCAAAGTACGATGGCTAATTTAACATTGATTTCAGGACCGGCGAAGGCTGGATCAATAAAAATAAATAATAATATAACAAAATGTAAACAAATTTCTATTATAAATCAATCTGTAACTGGAATATATGAAAAAGAGATTGATTTATTAAAACTATGAGCTGGCGTATAATTGTTATTTCTAAACGGGCAAAACTGGATCTGCAATTGGGATACATGGTTGTACGAAGTGAAGAAGTAACAAAAGTAGTATTAAGTGAAATATCAACAATTCTAATAGAATCAACAGCTGTATCATTGACTACCAGTTTATTGGCAGAATTGACGAGAAGAAAAATCAAAGTGATATTCTGTGATGAGAAGAAGAATCCTTCGTCAGAATTAATCGGCTATTACGGTAGTCATGATACAAGCAATAAAATCCGGAAACAGATTGCCTGGAAAAAGAACACAAAGGAGGCAGTATGGACGGAAATAGTAACAGAAAAGATCCGGAAACAGAAAGAATTGTTAGAAATGTTGGGAAAGGAAGAAGCGGAGCTTTTATTATCTTATTTAAAGAAAATAGTCTGGAATGATACAACTAACAGAGAAGGACATGCTGCCAAGGTTTATTTTAATGCATTATTCGGACTGGATTTTACAAGGACAGAAGACAATAATATTAATGCTGCATTAAATTACGGGTATTCTATTATCTTGTCGACATTTACAAGAGAAATAGTTGCCAATGGATATATTACGCAGTTGGGATTATTTCATGATAATATGTTTAATCAATTTAATTTAGCGTCCGATTTGATGGAGCCGTTTCGTGTTCTGGTTGATCGTGAAGTAAAACAGATGAAATTGGACAGTTTTGAGCATGATGAGAAAATGCAGTTGGTAAACATTTTGAATCAAGAAGTATCAATAGATGGAAGAATACAGTATGTAAACAATGCAATAAAGATTTATTGTAAAAGTGTGTTTGATGCTTTAAATGATGATGATAGTTCTCTGGTTCGGTTTTACAGGTTTGAGTTATAGGTTTATGCGAGTATTAGTATTTTTTGATCTGCCGGTATTAACAGCAGAGAATAGAAGAGCGTATACCAGATTCCGAAAATTCTTACTTAAAAATGGCTTTCTGATGTTACAGGAATCGGTATATTGTAAATTAGCTTTAAATGGAACGGCAGTTAACGCAATTGTAGATAATGTACATAAGAATAAACCAGAGGAAGGGTTGATTCAGCTTCTTACAGTTACAGAAAAGCAATATGCTAAGATGGATATTGTTGTTGGAGATTTAAAGAGTGAGGTTTTAGATACCGATGAAAGGTTAGTGGTTTTGTGAAATTAGTTCATCCGGAATTAAGCAGAGCAATCATTGATGATACTGTTGATTATACAGAATGGATAATTGAGGCAACAGAAAGATTCGCGGCATTTGTATATGAACTGAAGAATCAATGTGACGGAAATGATGGAAGGTATGTACTATCTGATGCCGATAAAGAACTGGGAATATCAAAAAATATGGATATTGTATTTGATATTTTCAGCATAGATATCAACAGTAAAAAGATAGTGAATAAATTATATGAGGAAATGCAACAAGTTGCCTATTCTGAAAAGTTGTATGTAAAAACGCAAGAGATAGCACAAAGTATACAAAAATATATTTTAGAATTAGAACAGGAAACAGATTATATACTTACATTTACAGAAGATGTTGACTGGATGGCAATATTTAAAGCATTACAGGTACAGCATGAAATAATAGAGGAAGATTATTTTGAAAAACTGATTCGTTATATTAAAGTTGCAGCGGTAGTCATGAAGTATAAGATTTTTGTATTTGTAAATCTCCGGAGCTATTTGTCAGATTTGCAAATGCAAAAACTTATCCAAGAAGCAATTCATCAGGAAGTAAAACTGATATTTGTGGAAAATTGTGTAAAAGATTGCATGGGAGAGGGATTAAGGTATATTATAGATAGAGATCAATGTGAAATCTATTAAATGTGTTTGAGTACCTTGTTTTGCGCAAATGATGGCGGTTCATTTTTGAATTTGAGGTTTGAGAATGATGTAAAAACGTATGGTACTGAAACAAAATTTCCAAAAATCAGAGAAAACTATAGGTTTGAGAATGATGTAAAAACGTATGGTACTGAAACGGCACCCCTCTAGTAAAGATAACTCTTGTAGTTTGAGAATGATGTAAAAACGTATGGTACTGAAACCAAAGGTAAAGGATCTATCCTTTCTCAGTGGTTTGAGAATGATGTAAAAACGTATGGTACTGAAACTGTCATGGAACAACGTGCTGAATTACTTAGGTTTGAGAATGATGTAAAAACGTATGGTACTGAAACTGATCACAGTTACTTCTCTTCTCTGACCTGGTTTGAGAATGATGTAAAAACGTATGGTACTGAAACTTGTAAGCCCTGCATCTAATACAATTATTCGTTTGAGAATGATGTAAAAACGTATGGTACTGAAACCACAATTATTTACTTCCGGTCGATTGCTCCGTTTGAGAATGATGTAAAAACGTATGGTACTGAAACCCGTGTTATCAGCTTACACCTTTAAGGTGCGTTTGAGAATGATGTAAAAACGTATGGTACTGAAACGATACACTTGACGGACATCTTCTCCGTGGTGTTTGAGAATGATGTAAAAACGTATGGTACTGAAACTGAATCACATCTACTACCGTACATCCCGGGTTTGAGAATGATGTAAAAACGTATGGTACTGAAACGCAAATAAAAGCATACAGACTTGTAGATAAGTTTGAGAATGATGTAAAAACGTATGGTACTGAAACACGACTCCGAGTGATACGTCTGTCGCAATTGTTTGAGAATGATGTAAAAACGTATGGTACTGAAACACAGTGGGTGGTTACTTATCAGGAAATGTTGTTTGAGAATGATGTAAAAACGTATGGTACTGAAACGGTATAATGTTATCCAACTGTGAACAACTGTTTGAGAATGATGTAAAAACGTATGGTACTGAAACACAGATAGTTACTTTAAAGATTTATCAAGCGTTTGAGAATGATGTAAAAATGTATGGAACTGAAACTCTTCAGCCGATACAATACGTTCCGGCATGTTTGAGAATGATGTGAAAATGTATGGTACTGAAACACAGATTCGACAGTTACAGTATCCACTGGTGTTTGAAAATGATGTAAAAATGTATGGTACTAAAACTGATAAGTAATCGGTTATAAAAAAAGGAACTTGAAATTGATGTGAAAACATATAAACTATAGCATACATTAAGATTCTCCCCATTAAGTTTGAGAGTGATGTAAAAGAATACGGAATTAAAAGTACAATTGTCCCCAATTTGGGTGCGTGGATGTTTGAGAAAGATTGTAAAGTTAATATATATGGAAACTAAAATCAATGTAATCTATTTATATTTGAGAATGATGTAAAAGGTTAAAGGCGGCAAGTTTTTTGCTGTCTTTATTTGTTTTAAAGCTTACAAAAGTCGCTTTATCGTATACCTATTTTGCTATGCTATAACTATCAAAGAAACATAAACGAAAAACGTTTTTTCTATTGATGTATTAATTATAAATAATTTCCTGTATAATATTGGAGAGGCAAAATTTGTAAAAACAAATTTAAATTAAAGATAATATATGAGGTGTTAGTTTTGAGCCATGAATTGAAGAGCATTAACGAATTTAATATAGAAAAATACTTAAGAGAAAGCAAGGACAGAGGAGCCAATATTATGACACTTAGACAACAATCCGAGTATATCATCCGTCATGCACTCCACAGCGTTCTCCCGGATGAGGCGGTAAAAGCTGTTCTGACCGGGGATAGATTCCGTTCGGTTGTGGATGATAGTGGAAAACTATATCTTGTTGCAATCGGGAAAGCCGCATGGCAGATGGCGCAGGCGGCAGTAGAAATATTGGATGATCGGCTGGATGGCGGAATCGTTTTGACAAAATATGACCATGTAAAGGGAGAAATCCCGCACGTAGAATGCCTGGAAGCAGGGCATCCGGTTCCGGATGAGAATTCGTTTGAAGGAACGCAGAAGATACTTGACATGACGGCAGGGCTGAGTCCGGAAGATGTAGTATTATTTCTGATTTCCGGTGGTGGATCGGCATTATTTGAGAAGCCGCTTGTATCCGGCAAAGAGCTGGAAGATGTTACAAAGCAGCTTCTTGCCAGTGGCGCAAATATTAAAGAAATGAATACGATACGGAAACGCCTGTCGGCGGTAAAAGGTGGTCGATTTGCTCAGCATGTCGCACCGGCGAAGATATTTTCGATTGTGCTCAGTGATATTATCGGTGATCCGCTGGATATGATTGCATCCGGTCCGGCATGTGCGGATCAGAGTACCTGTGAGGAAACACTGGAGATTGCAGACAGGTATGGATTAAAGCTGAAGGATTCCATAAAGGAGCTGCTGAAAAAGGAAACGCCGAAAGAATTGTACAATGTCGAGACGGTCATCAGTGGAAGTGTGAGTGCGCTTTGCACAGCTGCAAAAGAGGCTTGTGAGGAACTGGGCTATGAGTCGGTCATTTTAACAGACCGGCTGGACTGCGAAGCGAAAGAAGCAGGGGCGTTTCTCGCATCGATTGCGAAAACACACTGTTGTAATATGCAAGGAAATAGGTGTGGAGATATTCCGCAGAATATGCAGCAAAATGAACAGCAGAAGAATACAAATAAGCTTGCATTTATTGCAGGCGGTGAGACGGTTGTACATTTACATGGTACCGGAAAAGGTGGACGCAATCAGGAGCTGGCGCTGTCGGCGGCAATCGGTTTAGATGGAATGGAAGGCGTAGCACTTTTCAGCATTGGAAGTGACGGAACTGATGGCCCGACGGATGCCGCAGGCGGTTATGTGGATGGAAAGACTTGCGAAATGTTGCGAAAACATAAGACAGATATTTACCACGAGCTGCGTAATAACAACGCGTACGCAACTTTGGAGAAATGTGATGGACTGATAAAAACAGGTCCGACCGGAACGAATGTAAATGATGTTACAGTTTTGCTTATAGAAGAAAGAAATATTTAACATTGCCAGTGTAATTATATAATGAATAAGAGAAGGAAAGGAAAACAATGGATAAAAAAGCACTTTATGAAAGATTTGAATTTCGGAATATAGAACAAGGAGAAGCGGAACAGGCAGCAGAGATTGAACGAATCTGTTTTCCACCAAATGAAGCCTGCTCTGAGAAAAACATGTGTGACAGAGTCAGGGATATTTCGGAACTATTTCTCGTTGCAGTAGATAAGGGAAATGGAAAGATTGTTGGATTTTTGAACGGACTTGCGACAGACGAGCCAAAACTTCGGGATGAATTTTTTACTGACGCCGGTTTACATAACCCGAACGGGAAAAATATTATGCTGCTGGGACTGGATGTTTTGCCGGAATATCGTAGACAAGGACTTGCAAGAGAACTGGTTGCCGTGTATTTGCAGAGAGAACAGGCGAAAGGGCGCAGCGAGATTATTCTTACCTGCCTGGATGCGAAAGTAGAGATGTATGAAAAATTTGGCTTTATTGACCGTGGCATATCTGACTCTGTCTGGGGTGGCGAAGAGTGGCACGAGATGAGTGTAGTTTTGGAAAAATAATAGATTTTTTGAAAATAGCAAAAATTTTGCCGGGTGGTTTAGGATGGAAAATACATTCACGGGGAAATGGATTAAAATTTGAAATAATATAGGCAGATCATAAAATAATTTATATTATGGTTTTATTTAGATTTAGTGATAAATAAAATCAGGAAAGCAGGTAAAAAATTATGGAATTTAAATATTGCAAATTAGAGATTTTTATTCCGGAAACGAAAATATTGGAACTACAGAAAGCGTTACAGAAAGTGGACGCCGGACATATTGGGAATTATGATTCCTGCATGTCAGTAAGTCAGGTGACGGGATATTGGAGACCGTTAGATGGATGTGATCCGTATATTGGCGAGAATGGGAAAATAAGCAGCGAACCGGAGGCAAAAGTAGAAGTGACAATCTATGCAGAAGCGGCGGAGCGGACGATTCAGGCAATCAAGGAAGTGCATCCGTATGAAGAACCAGTCATCAACGCAATTCCAATCTGGAAGACGAGCTTTTTATAAAAAAATAGTTAGATGTTTTAGTTTCAACATTATATAAGTTATTATAATCAGAATATGTATGGAAGCGTTACAGAGGAATTTTAAGAAAGCGGGGAATAAAAAATGGTACGAATGATAATGCATGATCCGGTGTTTTTGAGTCAGAAATCAGAGCCGGCAACAGAAAAGGACAGACAGATCGCAGTCGATCTGCTGGATACTTTAAAAGCACACGAAGAAGGCTGTGTTGGCATGGCTGCAAATATGATCGGTGAGAAGAAACGGATAATTGCAGTGAATATGGGATTTATGAATGTGGCAATGTTCAATCCGAAAATCATAAAAAAATCAGGGAGATATGACACAGAGGAGGGGTGTCTTTCGCTGCCTGGAGTGAGAAGCTGCACAAGATATCAGGAAATAGAAGTGGAATATCAGGATATAAATATGAAGAAACAAAAGCAGAAATATTCTGGCTGGATCGCACAGATCATTCAGCATGAAGTAGACCACTGTGAAGGGATATTGATTTAGTCGAGAACTGGGTGAAGCCAGAACAAGATTAGGTGATTTGGAATTGATTTTTTAATAAATAAAAGAGAACGAAAATGAGCCAGTATAATAATTGATGTTACACTGGCTCATTTATAATATCTGTATTAAGTTCCCAGGTAAGTATGACAGGAAATACAGAACGGATGTTCCTTATCACTTAATTTTTCCAGAAGTCTTAATGCTGCTCCATTTACTGAAATAGGTCTTTTTACTCACCTTTTTATAAGCACGGACGCGAACCTGATATTTCTTTCCTTTTTTCAGAGATTTCAGTGTTTTGATCTGCTTGCCCGTCGTAATAGTTTTCCATTTTTTTGTACCCTTTACACGGTAGGCAACCTGATATGCTTTGCCGTAGTAGCCGGACGGCTTCTTTGCAAATTTGACAGAAAGAGATTTCTTCTTAGGAGTCAGTTTCGCAATTTTCGGCTTTGTAGAAACAACCTTCGGCTTTGCTGGTGTAGAAGGTTTCAACGGTGTAGATGGCTTTGACGGTTTGTCATTTGAATTGTCAGCAGGATTTTTCGGTTTTGATGCAATTTTCCATGTAGAACCATTTTTCGCAAGCTCGTATTTAGTAGAATCAAAGCCCCATTTGATCTCCGGAGCATTATTTGTAAGCTGAATCGGTTCGATTTCAGAGCTGGTAGAAATAAAAGTTCCACATGCAATACTTGTGACCGCTCTTTCACCGGAAATATCAAGAGCAGGAGCACCCTGATAAGTGCCACATTCAATGGAAAGAGTGGCATCACCTTCAATTGCGCCGCCATTTACCTTTACGGCAGGTGCAGAGACGGTTTGCGAGTACGTGCCGTCATCCAGTGTCAGTGTTCCCTGGTTTTCCAGAAGAACAGTTGCATATTTTCCGGAGGAAATGGCACTGCAGTTATGAAATGCTGCATTTCCGTAGAGCATATAATAGCAGGAACCTGTGCTTGTGACCGTACAGTCAGTTATTTTAAGATCAGAGCCTTTCACAGACTGCTGAATTGCCATTGGATTGCCGGAACCACCGGTTGCCTGGTTGGCGATAGTTATATCAGAAAGTTCCAATGCCCCGGCAACATTGAGGGTAGTGATCTCCTGTGTGTTCGGATATTGACCGGAGGTAGAGATAATTGCCTTCGATATGTCTTCGCCGGAATTTGTAATCCGGAAAACGGCAAGGTTATCTGCTCCGGAGCCACGCACAGAAAATCCATTTGCTTTTTCAAATAAAATGGAATGGTTGTTAAGATCCAGTGTCAGATCCTGAGTCAGATAAGTGATCAGATAATCCGAGCAGGTCAGATCACTTGTAAGTTTTACCGTTGAATCATCCGGCGAGATGTATGTACCGCCATTTTGGGTAATGAAATTTTCCAGACCGGTTTTATCGCTGATTGAAGTGGCTGCCATTACGTGAACCGGCTTCGCAAATAAAATCATACCTGCGCTTAAGAACAGTGCAGTAATCGCAATCATGACGAGCCGGGAAAGATGATTTATTTTTTTTAGTATGTGCATAAATCCTCCTTAAAAAAAACGGTCCTGCCAGAAAGGCAAGACCGTTCAAAATACTTCAATATATAAGACTTGCTTATAATTTCATGTATTTGATTATTTTAATGTTACAGTGATTTTTACAACTGTTCCTGCTTTAGGAAGTACGTCTTTGTTACCCATTGTTTTAATATCAGCACCGGAAACAAATGGCATATCTTCGTTTGTTACAACACCTGCGTAGCAGCTGCATGTGCAGAGCAGGCATCCTGATTTGTAAGAAGCAGATACGTCTTTGCTGTTAGAGAATACTTCATCGATTGTAACCGGGCTGCCATCTACAGATGTTAAAGTATCAGCCATGGAAACTGTTTTGTCTCCCCATGATACGTTAACGTCTACATGAGTGTAGTCTTTGTTGTCACCATTTTCCGGGGTAATATATTCACCAGATTTGATTTTGTGTCCACCAGGAGTTGTATTCCATGGTGTTCCGCCAAGCTCTGCCATTGCGTCAGCAAAGTCAAGACGATCGCATAATCCTTCGAACAGGCACTGATTTCCAAGTGAGCATCCTGTTGTGGACATATAGTGTTTTGTTGGCTCTTCTAAGTATTTACCGTTCAGTACACCATATACAGAGATTGTCTTGTTAGCTTTGTCTACGCTTACCGGAACAGTGCTTTTAACAACTGTATTTCCGGCAGCGTTCCATGCAGAAGCACCACCTTCAAGAACAATGATCTTGCCTTCGCTTACACCAAGTGCTTTTAAGTAGTTTACAGATTTGTTTGCATATTTGTTACCAGAGTAGCATTCTACAACATAGAATTTATTCGGGTTCGCTTTTACTGCTGCTTCAAGGTTAGCTTTTGATGTTTCATCAGAAAGATCAGCACCGTTGTTCTCACGCAGTGGTGTAGAAACAGCACCGTCAATATGTCCTGCAGCATAAGTTACAGCGTCACGCAGGTCAAATACTACAAATGGAGTATTTCCAGCTTCCAGATTTGCTTTTAACTGGTCAACAGTCATACCATTTACAAAATCAAATCCACTTGTTGATTTGTAAGATTTAACGAGGTAGTTTGCTTCTGTCCAGCCGCCCATACCACCTTTTAATGTGTAAATGTTAGATGGATTCACACCTTTTTCTACGAGAGTAGAAGCAGCGGCTTCAGCGTATCTGTTACCTGAGTAGCAGATGATTGTATATTTCTGATCTGCGGAGTCACCTGCGATTGCTTTTTCAACGTTGGCAGCTGCAGTAGCTTTGTCGCTTCCGGAAACAGCACCAGCCTGATCAGCAGAAACAGCGCCAACGATGTGGCTTTTTGCATAATCTTCAGCTTTACGTGCATCGATTAATTTATAAGACTGTGTGCTGTCAATATCAGCTTTTAAATCAGCAGCAGATACAGTAAGTCCAACAATTGTTGAATGATTTGCATCCTTCCATGCTTTAGCGCCGCCTTCAAGAACGATAATCTTGCTTTCGCTCACACCAATCTCTTTTAAGTAGTTTACAGCCTTTGCAGCGTAGTTGTTACCAGAATAACACTCAACAACATAGAATTTATTCGGGTTAGCATTTACAGCAGCCTGCAGATTTGCTTTAGACTGATCATCAGACAGATCTTTTAAAGCACCATCTACACTCTCACGAAGAGGAGTGGAGATAGAAGGTTTGATGTGTCCTGTTGCGTAAGATGCAACGTCACGCAGATCGAATACTACGAATGGAGTTTTTCCATCGTCAATATTAGCTTTTAACTGATTAACAGTCATACCGTGAGTAAAATCTGTTTTACTCTTGTCAGATGTGTAAGATTTAACACAGTAATTGTCATAATCCCATCCACCGGCATCTTTTTTCATTCCACCCGTTAATGTGAAAATATTTTTGTTGCTAATACCAGCTTTGATCATAATCTCAGTAGCTGCCTGTGCATAGCGGCTTCCGGAATTGCATACAACTGCATATTTTGTACCTGCAGGATCATTTTTGATTGCAGCTTCAATATTCTTTGTAGCAGATGCCACATCAGTACCTGATACAGCACCGTCAACGTCAGCAGAAACAGCACCGGCAATATGAGATTCAGCATATTTAGCAGCCTGACGTACATCTAAGATTTTGTATTCCTGTTTTCCGTCGATATCAGCTTTTAATTCTTCTTTTGAAATATAGTTATATGGAGCTTTGTATCCATCAACAGCGATTGTGATTGTTACAACAGTACCTGCTTTTGGAAGGTTCGCGGAGTTTCCAATCGTAGTTCCACCCATTGCAACATCTTCACTTGCACAGATACCTGCATAACAGCTTGATGTACAGATTTCGCATCCGGATGGGATTGCTTTCTGAACAGCACCACTGTTAGCGTATACAATAGTTCCTGTATATGCTGACTTGTCAGCATTTTTAATCGTATCCTGCATTGCAACAGCATCATGTCCTGCCCAGGAAACGCTGATATTCAGTTTAGAATAATTAGCGTTTGTTCCTTTTTTGTCTTTTACGGCGGCAATAGATTCACCATTCGCTAATACAGTTTTTGAATTTGTATTCCATGCAGTTGCTCCGAGAGAATCCAGTGCATTTGCCAGATCAATACGGTCATTCAGACCTGTGAAGATCGGATTGCCTCCGGAAGCTCCAAGATTAGCAGTCACGAGATAATGCATAGTTGGTTTTTTAAATGCAGAAGCATTTAAGATACCTTTTAAAGTAACAGTTCCGGCTTCTGTATCAACTTTAACCGGCTCAGTTACAGTGATAAGGCATGTAGCTTTTTTGCTTCCACCTTTTTCAGTTGCTGTGATTGTAGCCTGTCCTGCTGCGATACCTTTTACAACACCTTTGGAAGTTACAGTAGCAACTTTTGTATTGCTTGATTTCCATGTAACACCCTGATTGTAGAATCCAGTAGCACCTTTTACAGTAGCTTTTAAAGTAGTTGTCTTTCCGGAAGCTACTGTCTTGGAAGTTGTGTTCAGCTTAACAGAAGAAGCTTTCAGATCTTTTACTGTGATCTTGATTGTAGATTTTACTTTCTTGTTCGTCTTGGAAGTAGCAGTGATCTTTACAGTACCTTTTTTCTTACCGGTAACAGTGCCTTTAGAAGATACAGTAGCAATTTTCTTATTGCTTGATTTGTAGGTTACAGATTTGCTTGCATTAGAAGGTTTTACAGATTTCACGGAAACCTTCACTTTACCCTTGATATCTACCGTTTTGGAAGTAGCTTTAAGGGTAATCTTTGTAGGCTTTTTGGAAGCCGCCTCACTGTTCATGCCTGTAGAAGCTGCCATAGTAAGAACTACAGCAAGTGAGAGCATAAACAGGGAGATTTTTTTGATTGTTGTTTTCATAATAACAACTCCTCCTTGTCTTACCGTTAAAAACGGACACTTTGTATCTATTTAAGTATAGTTTCATATATAAATATAAGCAAATTGATAATATCTATAAAATGACTAAATAATAGATAATATCTATAAGATGAAAAATAGCCTAAATCCCAGTAAAATTGTGGGCTTTAGGCTATTTGTTAAATAAATTATTTATTAGCTTAAATAGAAGAAAAAGCAAGAATTTGACATTATCCTTCAATAGCAATCTGTTTCTTATTTTCTACGGCAGGTTTGGCTTCTTTTTTCGGAATGGTCAGTTTCAAAATGCCATGTTTGAAGCTTGCTTTAATATCTTCTTCAGTTACATCCTTGCCAACATAGAAACTTCTCTGGCAGGAACCGGCATAACGTTCACGACGGATATAATGTCCGGTTTCTTTTTCTTTCTTATCCTGCTCCAGTCCTTTTGCGGCACTAATCGTCAAATAACCATCGTTTAACTCAATGGTAAGCTCATCTTTCTTAAATCCAGGAAGGTCAATATCGAGAACATAACTGCCTTTTCTCTCGCGGATATCGGTCTTCATTAAGTTGTGAGCTCTGTGTCCGTAAAGTTTCTTCTCCATACGATGTTCATCTTTGTCATTATAAAATGGGAATCTGAAAAAATCATCAAATAAATTATCATTAAAAATACTAGGCATCATCATAAGTCATTCCTCCTTGAATCTCTATCTATATTATGTGCTACCGGAGCTTTTCACTCCGGCTATGAGCAACTTGTCGACTATAAGTTTAATTATAAGATTATCCTTCGATGGCAATCTGTTTTTTGCTTTCCACAGCAGGTTTAGCTTCTTTTTTCGGAATGGTCATCTTCAAAGTGCCATCTTCGAAACTTGCCTTAATATCATCTTCTGTGACATCTTTGCCAACATAGAAACTTCTCTGGCAAGAACCGCTGTAACGTTCACGACGGATATAATGTCCATCTTTATCTTTCTCATCGTTGTTCGTATCTGTGCTTGCGCTGATTGTCAGATAACCATCATTCAGTTCAGCCTTTACATTATCTTTCTGTACGCCCGGCATACTCATCGTCAGTTCGTAATCCTTTTCGTTTTCCTTAACATCTGTGTTCATAAGGCTTGTGTCACTATAACCCCATGCATTCCAATCATCATCAAAGAAATCGTCCAATAAGTTCTCTCCAAAAATACTAGGTAACATCATAAGTCATATCTCCTTTCAAAAGACATTCATAAAATATAATTAAGCACTGTCGGAGAATCCGATGTGTTGTTGTCTCATAGGAACATCTGGAATCAAGATCCTTTCTTTTTATCTCTCTTCCTTTGTTCTAACTGTACTATAACATCTATTATTAGCACTGTCAAGAGGTGAGTGCTAATTTCTGGAATTTTTTTATTAACTGAAAAACAAACTTCTATTATGTGGCATATTTTTCTGCAAAGTAAAACAAGGGGTGGCATTTAGTCTTACAATCGTTTATCCTATAAGAAGTACAGTGCTTTCATGTTCTATTACACAGATATAATATAAAACGTAAGATTCCAGACAGACAAAAGAAAGCGAAAACATATAGGGGATAAGAAAATGATAAGAAACATAGATATGAAAGAAATCTCGGATGGTAATTTATATACGGCAAATGACATGGTAAAAGCAGATTGTCAGGACTGCAAAGGCTGTTCTGCGTGCTGCCGTGGTATGGGTGATTCCATTGTGCTGGATCCTTATGATGTTTGGCAGATGAGTGCCGGGCTGGGTGAGACATTTGAAGAATTAATGAAAGGAAAGATCGCGCTCGGAGTTGTGGATGGCATGATCCTGCCGCATCTTGACATGGATGACGGGACGTTAGGCTGTCCATTCTTAAATGAAGCTGGCAGATGCAAGATTCATGCATTCCGTCCGGGAATCTGCCGGTTATTTCCGCTTGGACGATTTTATGAAGAAGATGGATTTAAGTATTTTCTGCAGATCCATGAATGTCAGAAGAAAGACCGAACGAAGATTAAGGTGAAAAAATGGCTTGGCATTGCAAATCTCAAAGCATATGAAAATTACATTACTTCCTGGCATGCTTTTCTGAAAAAATGCGAGACGGCAATGGCAGATTTGAGTGCGGAAGAAGCAAAGATTTTGCAGATTTTCATTTTGCGGACATTTTATCAGACACCATATCAGGCAGAACTTGCCGCTGGGGATGCATTTTACAGTGAATATGAAAAACGCAGGGAACTGGTGCGGATGAAGCTGGATTTATAATACAAAAAGTGAAGAAACAGGTGTAGGAAATATGAGAAATATTACAATCGGAATACTGGCGCATGTTGATGCGGGAAAGACAACACTTTCGGAAAGTATTTTGTATTTGAGTGGCAAATTAAAAACGTTGGGAAGAGTGGATCATAAAGATGCATTTCTGGATACGCATGAACTGGAGCGGAGCAGAGGAATTACGATATTTTCCAAACAGGCGGTATTTCCACTTGATCCGTGGCAGGTGACTTTGCTGGATACACCGGGACATGTGGATTTTTCAGCGGAGATGGAGCGTACTTTGCAGGTCCTCGATTATGCGATTCTTGTGATCAACGGAGCAGACGGAATCCAGGGACATACAAGGACACTCTGGAGCCTCCTGAAACGCTACAATGTACCGGTATTTTTATTTGTAAATAAGATGGATCAGGAAGGAACAGACAGGAAACACCTGCTGGAAGAACTGAAAAATGGACTGGATGACCAGATTATGGCATTTGATGTAGAGAAAGATACTTCTTTCTATGAAAATGCAGCAATGGGAGATGACCGGGCGCTGGAAGAATACCTGGAGGCAGAGAAACTTACGGAAGAGACAATTGCGGGACTGATCATGGAAAGAAAGGTATTTCCGTGTTATTTTGGATCTGCGCTTAAAGTCGAAGGTGTACAGCAATTGCTGGACGGGCTGGCAGAGTATATGGAAACGAATGCAGATGAACCGGCAGATTTTGGCGCGCGTGTGTACAAGATTTCAAGAGATGATAAAGGAAATCGTCTGACACATATGAAAGTGACATCCGGGAAACTGAAAGTCAAAGAAGTTCTGGAAAATCATCCGGAAGATGGTGAACACTGGGAAGAGAAGGTGAACCAGATCCGCATTTATTCAGGGGATAAGTTTGAGGCAGTTCCGGAAGTTTCGGCTGGAACAATTTGTGCAGTGACAGGCCTTAGTATGACAAAGCCGGGAGAAGGTCTCGGAGTGGAGGCGGAGAATGTGGAGCCGGTGCTGGAACCAGTACTGACTTATCAGGTGTTATTGCCGGAAGGATGCGATGTATCGGAAATGCTCCGGAATCTGCGCCAGTTAGAAGAGGAAGATCCCCTGCTTCGTGTTGTATGGAAAGAAGAACTGTCGGAGATTCATGTATGTCTGATGGGAGAAGTGCAGATCCAGATTCTGCATGAGCTGATCTTAGAACGCTTTGGCGTGGATGTAACATTTGGGGAAGGCAATATTGTATATAAAGAGACAATTACGAACCGCGTAGAAGGCGTCGGACATTATGAGCCACTGCGCCATTATGCAGAAGTGCATCTGATCATGGAACCGGGCGAGCCAGGAAGTGGTCTTACATTTGATACGATCTGCAGTGAGGATGATCTGGACAGAAACTGGCAGAGACTTATTTTCACACATCTGGAAGAAAGAGAGCACAGGGGTGTCCTTACTGGAGCGCCAATCACAGATATGAAAATCACGCTGGCGGCAGGAAGAGCACATTTAAAGCACACGGAAGGCGGTGATTTCCGTCAGTCTACTTATCGCGCGATCCGGCAGGGACTGATGCAGGCGGACAGTGTGCTGTTGGAACCTTATTATGCATTTGAACTTGAGATTCCGGCTTCAGTAACAGGAAGAGCGCTGAATGATATGCAGAGGCTGGCAGCAGAGGCAGAGGCGCCGCAGCAGGAAGGCGATCGGACACGGATCAAAGGGCTGGCACCGGTGGCAACCATGCGCGATTATCAGAGAGAAGTTGCAGCTTATTCTCATGGAGAAGGAAGGTTTGCTTGCGTATTTTCCGGATACCATCCTTGTCACAATGCAGAAGAAGTTATAGAGGCAATTGGCTATGATGCGGAGCGTGATATGGAAAATCCGGCAGGTTCCGTATTCTGTTCGCACGGAGCAGGCTATTATGTGCCGTGGGATGAAGTGCCGGAGCATATGCATATAGAAAGCCAGCTTGCACGGATAGAGGCTGCCGAGAGACAGGCAGAAGAAGCAAAGATGGCAGAGAAAGAATTGAAAACTGCCGGAAATCAGAATCCAGGGGCAGGTGAGAAATATTCCAATACATGCAGAAGAAGCAATTTTGTCGGGAAGACGGCTCCGGGCGCCGGTTATGGAAGCTGGGAAGAAGAGAAAGAACTGGAAGAGATTTTCATCCGCACGTATGGAAAAATTGAGCGGAAATTATCGGATACTACAAGAACGGTTGCTACACCGGTGAAAAAGAAAAAATCGCAGGAGCATTTACCGGAATATTTGCTTGTAGATGGTTATAATGTCATTTTTGCGTGGGACGAGCTGAAAGAGCTGGCTAAAGACAGCATTGAAGCGGCGAGAGACCGATTGATGGATATTCTGTGCAATTATCAGGGATATAAAAAATGCACAGTGATCCTTGTATTTGATGCATACAGAGTGGAAGGTCCATATCTGGAAATCCAGAAATACCACAACATTCATGTTGTATTTACGAAGGAAGCGGAGACCGCAGATCAGTATATCGAAAAAGTTGTTCATGAAGTGGCGAAAAAATACCGTGTAACGGTAGTGACTTCCGATGGAATCGAGCAGGTTGTCACTGTTGGTCAGGGTGCAAATCTGATTTCTTCCAGAGAGTTTTATGAAGAAGTCGAGATTATGAAAAAAGAGCTGCGGGAAGAATACATCGAGCGTCATCATGGTGGGAAAAATTATCTTTTTGACCACATGGATGAGGAACTTGTCAAGCGAATGGAGAAATTAAGACTGAGTGACGAAGAGATTGAAAACTGGTAGAGAAATCAGTGGATGAACCTACATTCGGTGAGTGCGGCGGCAAAATAAGAAAGTGAAGATCACTGCGCAGGCACTGGATGGAACCAGTAAGAAAGCAATTGTGACGATAAAAAAAGGGGACGGGGATTTTCTAGAAAATCCCCGTCCCCTTTTTAAGACATTACCATATCACCGCGATAAAATATCACCAAATTACATACCTCTGACTTGTTTATTGATCGCATCCTGCATCAGGCAGTAGTTGACAATGCCAAATCCCAAAATCCCGATGACCAGATACAGAATGTTGGAATTTCCCTGAATCCTGTTAATACGATCCGTGCGCTCACCCATTTTATACATCCAGTATAAGTTATAAATGTTACAAGTGACAATGGATAAGAGAAATACCATGCCGCCGGATGTCGCATATGGTTCACCGGCAAGAGCATTGATCTCGTCATTTAGTTTGATCATCCAGTAAATACCGTAAATTCCACACGTTACGATCGATAAGATTACACAAAGCGGAATGTTTCGTGGCGTGATAACAGAATTTTGCTGAAAATTGTTATTATAACCGGTATTTCCATAAGTATTGTTGGCATTATATGCATTATTTCCCGTATAATTATTGTTGGTATTGTAATTATTATCGGTATTGTAATTATTGGTATAGCCGTTATTATCAAAAGTTGTCTCTTTTTCGTTGGAAGAATGAGTGTAGCTGTACGCATTCTCATTTTCGGTTGTATTATCAGTCTGACTGGAAGTATCTGAGTAACTGTATGTGTAGGTATTCTCGCTTGCATGTTCGTCAGAATGAGAAGTTGCGTTTTCAGTAGCTTCATTTGAAGAAGTTCCCTCAGAATTCTCGCTTGTATTGGTGTCAGATGGGGAGTCAGCAGAAGCATCCTCCGGCGCAGTGTAAGCTGTCATAAACGGATTTTCATGCATATGATTGCTATTGCCAGTGTCAGTCTGCTCAGCATTATTGGTAGAATCTGTTGTGTGATCGTTAAGATCTGCATTTGTCTCGCTATCAGAGAGTGGTGCTCCACACTCTGGGCAGTGTTTGTATGCGTCGTCGCAAGGGGCGCCGCATTTTCCACAAAATTTCATGGAAATTCCTCCTTATGTTCTGTGAATGAAAGGGAATCCGGTTAAAACCGGATTCCTTTAAAATTTATTTGTCTGTAATTTCGCTGTGTAGCTGCTGCAAGGATTTTACTTCGCCATTTCCATGTTCTTTCACATAGCGGATTCCTTTTGCAGTTGCTCTTGCAGCAGCGATGGTTGTCATGTAAGGAATCTTTGCCTTGATCGCAGCTTTACGCAGGTAACTGTCATCATTTACACTGTCTTTTCCGACCGGTGAGTTGACGATCAGGTCGATCTGACCATTGGTGATTGCATCCAGCGTGTTCGGACGACCGCCTTCGGAAAGTTTGTTGATGCGTGTAACATCAATGCCGGCTTCCTTGATCAGCTCATAAGTATTTCCGGTAGCAACCAGTTTGAATCCATCATCAGCGAATGACTGAGCAATCTCTACAACTTCAGCTTTGTCTTTGCGGTTTACAGAAATCAGTGCCGTTCCGGAAAGCGGAAGCTTGGACTGTGTTGCTTCCTGTGCTTTGTAGAAAGCTTCTCCGTAAGTTTCGGCAAGTCCGAGAACTTCACCGGTAGAACGCATCTCAGGTCCTAAGATCGGATCAACTTCCTGGAACATGTTGAATGGGAAGACTGCTTCTTTTACTCCGAAATACGGGATATTCTGTTCTTTTAAGTCAGCAACCGGCGATTTGCGTCCGGTCAGTTCGGAAGTGATGATGTCTGTTGCAAGCGGTACCATACGGATGTTGCAAACCTTTGAAACAAGCGGTACAGTACGGGATGCACGCGGGTTCGCTTCCAGAACATAAACTTTTCCGTTTTCAATTGCATACTGCATGTTCATAAGACCTTTGACATGCATCTCTTCTGCGATCTTGCGTGTATATTCTTTGATCGTCTGTACATTTTCTTCGGAAATGTGCACGGACGGGATAATACATGCAGAGTCTCCGGAGTGTACACCGGCAAGCTCAATGTGTTCCATAACAGCCGGTACAAATGCATGATTTCCGTCGCTGATCGCATCTGCCTCACATTCCAGTGCGTGGTTCAGGAAACGGTCAATCAGGATCGGACGATCCGGAGTTACGCCGACAGCGGCTTTCATGTATCCTTCCAGACTTTCGTCATCGTATACAACTTCCATTCCGCGACCACCGAGAACGTAAGAAGGACGAACCATAACCGGATAACCGATTTCTTTTGCAATGGCAAGTGCCTCTTCTACAGTAGTAGCCATTCCGGATTCTGGCATAGGAATCTCAAGTTTATCCATCATTTCGCGGAAAAGATCACGGTCTTCTGCAAGGTCGATAACAGATGGAGAAGTTCCGAGGATCTTCACACCGTTTCTTTCCAGATCAGCAGCCAGGTTAAGCGGTGTCTGTCCGCCGAACTGTGCAATAACACCAACCGGTTTTTCCTTTTTGTAAATGCTTAATACATCTTCCAGTGTCAGTGGCTCAAAGTATAATTTATCAGAAGTATCATAATCTGTAGAAACTGTTTCCGGGTTACAGTTTACAATAATTGTCTCAAAGCCGAGTTTCTTGAGTGCTAAAGCTGCGTGTACACAGCAGTAGTCAAATTCGATACCCTGTCCGATACGGTTTGGACCGCCGCCAAGGATCATGATCTTCGGTTTATCTGTATTTACCGGATTCTTATCTTCAGCGTTGTAAGTAGAGTAGTAGTAAGCGCTGTCTTCGGTACCACTCACGTGTACGCCTTCCCATGCTTCTTCGCATCCAAGTTCGATTCTGCGGTTACGGATATCGTCTTCCGGAACTTCCAGGATCTGGCTTAAATATTTATCTGAGAAACCGTGTTTCTTTGCGGCAACGAGTGCATCATCTGTCGGAAGAGCTCCTTTCTTCGCAGCAAGTGCTTCTTCTTCGTCTACCAGTTCTTTCATCTGCTCAATGAAATATGTTTTAACTTTTGTAAGATCATAGATCTCTTCAATTGTAGCACCTTTGCGGAGCGCTTCATACATAATGAAATGACGGTCGCTGGATGGTGTAATGAGCATTTTCAGAAGCTGATCTTTGCTCATGTTGTTGTAGTCTTTGGCATAACCAAGACCGTAGCGTCCGGTCTCGAGACTGCGGATTGCTTTCTGGAAAGCTTCTTTGTAAGTCTTTCCGATACTCATAACTTCGCCGACTGCACGCATCTGTGTTCCGAGTTTGTCTTCTACACCTTTGAATTTCTCAAATGCCCAGCGTGCAAATTTGATAACAACATAATCGCCGTCCGGAACATATTTATCCAGAGTTCCGTATTTACCGCATGGAATATCTTTTAAAGTTAATCCGGAAGCCAGCATTGCAGATACAAGTGCAATCGGGAAACCGGTAGCTTTGGAAGCAAGAGCTGAAGAACGGGAAGTACGCGGGTTGATCTCGATAACGACAATTCGGTCGGAAACCGGATCATGTGCAAACTGTACGTTCGTTCCACCGATAACTTCTACGGAGTCAACAATTTTATAAGCCTGCTCCTGCAGACGTTTCTGACACTCTTCGGAAATCGTCAGCATCGGAGCTGAACAGAAGGAATCTCCTGTATGTACGCCAAGAGGATCAATATTCTCAATAAAGCAGACGGTGATCATATTGCCTTCTGCATCACGGACGATCTCTAATTCCAGCTCTTCCCAGCCGAGTATGGATTCTTCTACAAGCACCTGTCCGACAAGACTTGCCTGTAATCCTCGTGCCATAACGGTTTTTAATTCTTCTTTGTTATAAACAAGTCCGCCGCCGGCGCCTCCCATAGTGTAAGCCGGACGAAGAACAACCGGATAACCAAGTTCGTCTGCAATGGCAAGACCTTCTTCTACGCTGTAAGCAACCTGGCTTTTGGCCATTTCGATGCCCAGTGCATCCATGGATTTCTTAAATTCGATACGGTCTTCACCACGTTCAATGGCATCTACCTGTACACCGATAACCTGTACATTATATTTGTCCAAAACCCCTTCTTTGGCAAGTTCGGCGCAGAGGTTCAGTCCGGACTGTCCTCCAAGGTTCGGAAGCAGTGCATCCGGGCGCTCTTTGGCAATGATCTGTTCCAAACGGTCTACGTTCAGAGGTTCAATATAGGTGACATCGGCTGTTTCCGGATCTGTCATAATCGTAGCCGGGTTTGAGTTTACCAGTACGATTTCATACCCCAGCTTACGCAGTGCTTTGCACGCCTGTGTTCCGGAATAGTCAAACTCGCACGCCTGTCCGATGATGATCGGGCCGGAGCCGATGATTAGTACCTTGTGAATATCTGTTCTCTTTGGCATATCGTGATTCCCTCCTGTGACATGTAATGTAAAAATCTCTTGTTCTATTATATAGATAGAACAAGAGATTGGCAAGAACACATCTTATAAACTTTTTAATATTTATACAAAATAATGAATAAATAAATAATGCATAAGTGATAACAGCTAAGGAAGTTCCACGATTACCGGAAATAGTTTTATTTATATTTTTTCTCTAATGAAAAGCCGTGTCCGCGCACTTCACTGACATGGCTTACAACAACGAAACTTTCCGGATCAATCTCGCGGATGATCTTTTCAATCCGCGGATGGAGATTACGCTGAAGATCATCTGGGTTGGCTCATCCATATAACCGCTCCGGGCAGACAGGGCTGTCACGCCGCGGTCCATTTCTGTAATGATTGCCTGACGGATCTTTTCGTGTTCGTTGCTCATGACTTTCACTTCGATACGTGTTGTGCCAAAGACGAGTAATTTGTCGAGTACAATCGTGTAGATCATGACAAGGATGATTCCGTAGAGTACATTGTCAACCGGGTTATAAGCTGCCTGGAAGATCAGAATTGTAAAGTCAAATACATACAGGCTTACAGATACCGGGATGCGGAAAAAATGATTCAGCACCAGCGGTGGGATATCCATACCACCGGTGGAAGCACCGCTCCGGATGACAATGGCAAGTCCAATACCGATACCGAGTCCGGAAAAGATGGTACACAACAGTATATTGTCAGTCAGCACCAAATCACTGAAGAGTCGGTTGAAAAATTCCAGTGAGATCGGATAAGCGAATGTACTGATGATCGTTGTCAGGGCAAATTTTTTACCAAGAACGATGAAACCTACGATCAGCATTGCGATATTAAAAATTAAAATAACGCCGGAAATATTAAACCCGGTATAATGTTTTACGGCAAGTGCGATACCGGTTGTACCACCGGTCATCAGGTCAGAAGGGAGAAGGAACAGTTTTAATGCCAGAGCATAGATCATATTCCCCAAAATGACCACAAGTACAGACATGATTTTCTGAAAAACAGTTTCTTTCTTATGCATAGATAATTCTCCTCTTTTGTTTTATTTTATGTTGTCGGCAACCTCTGAACCGACACATATATTTTCCTGGTCAGCTGATTCAAAATCAGCATACATATTTTCCTATTCAGCTGCTTCAAGATCGACAGGTATCGCTTCCTGTGCAGCTGTTTCAAGACCGGCAAGCAGATTCATAGGTTTAAAGCAGAAATGATTGCAACAATGAGAAAACAAACTCTTCCCGCAAAGCTTCCGGCAAACTGATCACCATATGCATCCCCAAGATCCGGGATCAGTGCTGAAAATAGGTTCAGAAAGCGGGTGAAAAACAGGCTTAACGGAAATTGTAAAAGATCCAGAAGAAGCCGAAGCTTCAGATTTTCTTTCTTCTTATTATAAATATTCTATTGAGGTTCATAACGGATAAAATGCCCAACATTTTTATCATATCACAAAACTTGCTTTCTACGCCAGAAAATATTATATTAGTGCCAGACGCTTTTTTTAATTAAGATATAAAAACAAATCATTATATAACCATGTTCGACAGCAAAAGGAGAGACAATATGGAAATCAGTATTTTATTAATGAAACAGATTGCAGAACTATTTCTGATGATCCTGATGGGTTACCTGGTAGTGAAAGCCGGTATTGTAACGGCGGAGGATAGTAAAGTGCTATCTAAAATTGTATTGTATCTGGTAATTCCGTGTGTGATCATTCATGCGTTCCAGGTAACCTATACGAAAAATACGGTAAAGGAATTAGAACTTGCATTTGCGGCATCGGTCTTATTGCAGATCATTTTGCTGATCGCAGTATGGGCAATTGCCAAAGCTTTGAAAATGGATGAAGTAGAATTGGCATCGGTATATTATTCAAATTCAGGAAATCTGATCGTACCGCTGGTAACATTTATCCTGGGTGAAAAATGGGTGCTCTGCGGCTGTGTTTTTATGAGCGTGCAGCTAGTGTTTATGTGGACACATGGGAAAAAGATTATCAGCAGAGAAGAGGGAATGGATTGGAGAAAGATCGTATTTAATATCAATATGATCGCAGTTGTACTGGGAATTATTTTATTCTTTTTACAGATTAAACTTCCGGAAATCGTGGATGGAACAATGAGTGCGGTTGGTGTTATGATCGGACCGGCGAGCATGATCGTTACAGGAATGTTACTTGCCCAGATGAGCTTGCAACAAGTGTTTGCGAATAGACGGATTTATTTTGTGACAGCATTAAGACTTGTGGTTGTACCGATGATATCCTTACTCCTATTAAAATTCAGTCATCTGATCAGCTGGCATTCGGATGGAAAGAAGATATTGCTTGTTGTATTTCTGGCGGTGATCACACCTTCTGCATCAACGGTAACGCAGATGTGTCAAGTGTATGGAAATGATTCAAATTATGCAAGTGCAATTAATGTGATGACAACATTGTTATCCATTCTGACAATGCCGCTAATGGTATATGCATTTGAAGTTTTGATGTAAAATACGGTTTGTAAAAGACATATTTATTTGTCTGTATGATTAATTTGTATCAATAAGTGGAAAACCAAGTAAAACAGAGCGTTTCGGTGGGTTTAATACATATAGACACAACCTATATTTACAATGATATATTCACAATATCAATTATACGAAATACAGATTTGATGATACAATGAGCGAGAGTAAATAGAAAAGAGAGGATAATAACATGTGTCAGAATGAGAGAGTAAAAGATGCAGACAAATGCATCCACTGTCATGTCTGTCAGGAGAATTGTTCCTTTTTGAAAAAGTATGGTCTTGATATAGGTGATACCGAAAAGCTTAATAAGCTTGCGTATCACTGCTTTTTATGTGGCAAATGTTCAGAAGTCTGTCCGGTGGGGATTGACGGACAGGGAATCATTATGGATATGCGCAGAGCCAGCGTTGCATCTGACGAAGGCGCGCGGGTGAACAAAGAGTACAAGCGGACCATTTTTGAAAAAAAGGAATATTCATATCGCAATTATAGGCATGTGACAGAGAAGAGTGTGTTATTTCCGGGATGCAATTTCCCGTCTGTATATCCGAAGACAACAAAAGTTCTGGTGGAACTGTTTGAAAAAGAAGCCGGGATCGGTGTGGTCTATGACTGCTGTGGAAAACCAATCGCAGATATAGGAATGGAAGACGAAGAGGAACGTATTATGCAGGGAATTCAGAAGCGCATGGATGATGCAGGGGTGACAGAGGTCATTACGATGTGTCCGAACTGTTATGCGTTTCTGAAGCCAAGACTTACGATCCGTGTAGTGAACATTTATCAGAAATTAAAGGAACTGCATCTGGGTGAGAAGTGTCTGCCCGGCGGTACGATGTTTCGTCCATGCCCTGACAGAGAAAAGGGAGAATGGCTCACAGACATTGAGGCGTTTTCAGACGCAGAATTTCAGACATTGGAGGATATCCAGTGCTGTGGCCTTGGCGGCCAGGGATGCGCCAAAGAACCGGAGATAGCAAAAAGCTTTGCTGAGACAGTGAAGAAGTATCCGCAGACGATTTATACATATTGCGGCTCCTGTGCAGGCAATCTGACCAGAAACGGCTGTAAGCAGGTACGTCACGTCCTGCCGGAGATTCTGGGAACAAAAGAAAAACCGGATACGATCAAATCCCTGATCAATCGTATGCGGACAAAGTATCTATAGAAACAAGAGAGAACAAAAGGAAACAAAGAAAAAGGAGAACAAGAGGTGGAAACAAAAAAACGAAACAAATGGCTCAGTAAGATTATAGTAATCGTGTTGATTGTAGGATGTGTGGCAGTTTATTTCTGCGTACCGAGTGTAAATAAGCTGATGAATCGTATTTTTGCAGCATTTGCAAGCGGCGACTTTACCGTTGTCAAAGAATTCGTTGCATCTTACGGTGCATATGCAGCAGCTGTGTCTTTTGCATTGATGATCTTACAGTCTGTAGCAGCCCCGCTTCCGGCATTCCTGATCACATTTGCGAACGCAAACTTATTCGGATGGTGGCAGGGAGCGATTCTTTCCTGGTCAAGTGCGATGGCAGGAGCAGTGCTTTGCTTCTATATCGCAAGAATTCTGGGAAGAGATGTAGCTGAGAAGCTTACAAGCAAAGCAGGACTTCAGCAGATCGATGTCTTCTTTGAGAGACATGGAAATTTAAGTATCCTGATCGCAAGACTTCTGCCGTTTATTTCATTTGATTATGTAAGTTATGCAGCAGGTCTTACATCTATGTCTTTCTGTGGATTTTTCGTAGCTACAGGAATCGGACAGCTTCCGGCAACCATCGTTTACTCTTATGTGGGTGGTATGCTGACCGGAGGAGCAAAACTGCTCGTAACAGGACTTCTGATCTTATTTGCTTTATCAGGTCTTATCGTTCTGTTCAAACAGTTATATAATGAAAAACAGAAAAAGAAAACAAAATAATTTTATAATATCAAAGGTTTATGACTGTGATTTTAATCAGGCGATCGATCTGCCGATCGGATCGAAAGCAACGATTATGGACCTGGTAGGGACTCCGTATAAAAAGCGTAAGATTCTGTTTGACAAACATTGTTATGCAGGAAAATAGAAATAAAGGAGACAAGAATATGAACCAGAAGGCAAATGAAATTAAAGACAACTTTATAAAAGGATATGACTGTTCACAGGTAGTGTTCCGTCATTTTGCAGAGCGGTTTGACTTAAGTGAAGACGAAGCAAACCGTATTGCTGCCTGTTTTGGAGGTGGCATGATGTTAGGATCTGTCTGTGGTGCTTATACCGGAGCGCTGATGGCGATCGGTATGAAGTATGGACACACAAAAGAAGAAGGACTGATGGACCAGAAGAATGTCATGATCGGAAAATACATGGAGTTTAAGAATCGTTTTGAACAGGAATATGGTTCTGTAAACTGCAAAGAGATCATCGGTTATGATGTGTCTACACCGGAAGGACTTCAAGGGGCATTAGACAGCGGAAAGATGACAGAGTTCTGTCCGTGTCTTGCAGAAAAGGTGATCCAGATCACAGAAGAAATATTAAACGAAGATTAAGAGGAGAAATGGTATGAAGAAGTTTATCAGATGTATGGGTGTCGGACTGCTGGCTATGATGCTTGTAGTTGGATGCGGAAGCAAAGCAAAAGGAGTATCGGACGACGATTTGGTTTCCAAGGATTCTTTTAAAGGAGAATACCTGATAACCGCAAAAGAAGCGAAGAAACTGATGGGCGATGACAATGTAATTTTTCTTGACTGCCGTGGCGAGAAATATTCTAATAAAGAGACGATCAAGGGTGCAGCAGCTACAAGCTGGCAGGCACTTGGAACATGCGAAGACAAATATGGCAAGCAGGGCGATGAGAACTGGGGAAAAGTTCCACAGCCTGCAGAGTTATCTAAAAAACTCAGCAACCTCGGCCTTGATCCGAACAAGGAAATCGTTCTCTTAGGTGAGACACTTGGAGGATGGGGAGAAGATGCCCGTGTTCTCTGGGAGCTGCGCGTAGCAGGTTACACAAACCTTAAGATGGTTGACGGTGGATACGAAGCGCTGGTAAATGCCGGAGCTGAGACACAGAAAGGACCTTCCAAGTTAGACAAAGTAGATGTGAAGATCGACAAACTTGACATGACACATGACATGGAAACAGAAGAACTTCAGAAGAACTACAAAGATTACAAGATCGTTGATGTTCGTACAGATGAAGAGTATGAAGGTGCTAAGAAATATAACGAAGCAAAAGGCGGACATCTTCCGGGAGCAATCCATATTCGGTATACAGATCTTTTCCGTGAAGACGGAACATTAAGATCACAGGCTGACATTGATAAGATGTTAAAAGATGCGGGCATTTCCAAAGATGACAAGATCGTAACTTATTGCACAGGCGGTATTCGTTCCGCATATATGCAGCTTGTACTTGAAATGGCAGGATGCAAGAATACATGGAACTATGACCAGTCATTCTGGAGATGGGCTGTAGTCGGAGATGTTGAAAAATAGGAATTAACAAATTATCAGTGATTGAAAGATGATAATTCAAGAGCAATCACATCCGTTTTAAGAGAGTCGGTTATGCGACTGAATAAAAATAGGGTGTGGTTGCTCTTTTTATCTTATTACGTGTTTTGTGCAAAAGTATATGGCGTAAATAAAAAGCCAGCAAATCAGCTGGCTTTGATAAAATATATAGCATGTAATATAGTGTATTACCTTATAGTGGGTCAGATAATATTTACATTTATATCCGTCCGTCGATTTATTGTAAAACATTCAGTTTCACATTCTTCTTACGAAGGAAGATACTTGCGACTGCGCCTAGTACCATCAGAATAATTCCGACAGTCAGAAGCATTCGTCCGATTCCATAATGAACCATAGAAGAAAACTGCTGTAATTTATCGGCGGCATCTTTGTATTCCATAAGAAGGAAGAAAACACCGACACATGATCCGATCAGGCTGATAATATCAATACGGAAGAAGTTAATAACCGCCACTGCCAGGATCACTGCAAGAAATAATTTTCCGTCATTAGTGTCAAAAAGAGTGACTGTCTGGGAAAAACCAAGAATAGATACCGTGGCAAATGTCATAAACATGGATATAAATGCAAGGAAGCATCCAATCCAGGTGACAATATTTCCAATTGTAAAATTTCTGCGTACTTTTGGTGCAGGAGCTGTTGTCATATCAGAGGCGGTATAATTCATTGAACCTGCTACAGAAGATTTTGTGTGGTCTATTGTCTGTGTCGGATGTGTGCGGTTATGCGATGCTGTTTTTGCAGTCTGCTGAGTTCGATGTTCGTGGTTATGTGGTGTAGGATGCGCAGCCTCATTGTGTGGTGTCTGCTTGTGTGACGCTGTAGCTTCGAAATGCTGCTGTGTATGCTGAGCTTTAGCAGAAACAGGGGTTCCGCAGTCAGGGCAGAATTTTGCACCATCTGTTAGCTGCTTTCCACAATGTTTACAAAACATAATAATTCTCCTTTGTGTTCGTTAAGTTTTAGCTTAGTTTAGCATTGATAGCATAAAAATGCAATTTCCCTTTTAAAATTTACGGAGATTCTTCATAATGCTAATATTTACAATGATATTTTACTATGATAAAATTTACATGATACCAGAGCAGCACGGAACAATCCGTGGGTATCATAGGTATCGATAGAGCCTGCATATCCGCAGGAACTATACAGGAATGAGGAGGAAGAAAAATAGTGTTTTGTACGAAATGTGGGGCGAAACTGCCCGATAACGCAAAGTTTTGTCCGAAGTGTGGCAATCCATGCACAATAAAAAAGCAGTTTTCTGAGCAGGTGAATCAGACTTTCCGGTCAACCGAACGGAAAATGGAAAGTGAGATACACAATGTAAAACAGAGCTTTAGCAGTAATAATCAGATGCCGGCAGGAAGAAAAGAGAGACTGCAGGATGACAGAAGTCTTGCCATATACATACTGCTGTCGATCGTTACCTGCGGAATCTACAGTTATTATTTCATATATAAAATGGCGCATGATGTGAACATTGCATGTGAAGGCGATGGAGAGATGACGTCCGGTCTGGCTGCATTTATTATATTGTCATTCCTGACCTGTGGAATTTATTCATTCTACTGGTCTTATAAAATAGGAAACAGGCTTTGCACCAATGCACCGCGCTACGGAATGACATTTCCAGAGAACGGAACAACTGTATTAGTGTGGGATCTGATCGGAATTTTATTATGTGGTTTGGGACCGTTTGTTGCAATGCACATCCTGATCAAGAACAGTAACCGGATTTGCAATGCATATAACAGACAGAACAATTTATAACAGATGAGAGACATTTAGGGCTGTTATATGCTTTGCGAAAGCAAATCTTGAAAAGATATAGGGAGGACGATATATGGCGATGCTGGATAAAATGAAAGACTCGATCAATGCCGCTGGTCAGGGAATATCAACAAAGATAAAAGATGGACTGGAGAGTGAGCGGATTTCTGCGAAAATCAGAGATGACGAGAAGATGATAGAGAAACTCATATATCAGGTTGGTGTGCAGTGTGTGAAACGGCACGCAGAGGAAGCGGGAACCGAATATGAAGAATTATTTGCTGAGATCCGTAGATTGCGTGCACAGATTGAGAAAGAAAAAGAAGAACTGCGTCTGGCCACAGAAGTAAAACCATGTCCACAGTGTGGATATGGCAATAAGATAAGTTCCAAATTCTGTGTAAAATGTGGCTCTTCATTGACGGTAAAAGAGAATCTGGAAGCCTCAAATATAAAAGAAAAATATTGTACAAACTGCGGTTTCAAAAATGATGGTGACGCTCTGTTCTGCATTAACTGTGGAAATAAACTGGAAGAAGAGAGCCGACAGACAATGCCGGAGCCAGAGCCAGAAAATATAAGGATGCCGGAGCCGGAGTCAGAAATGCTGGCAGAAGCAATATCGGAGAATGTGCCGGAATTAAAAGCAGAGTCTGAATCTGAGCCGGAAGTACTGGCAGATATTGAAGAAGCTCTGGAAGAGACAGCGCAGGAGATTACGGAAGAAGAACTGAAAGAAGAAAAAATAAAAGAAGAAAATTAAGAATAATAAGGAAAGAAAAAGTACGGAGGAAGAAGTAAGATGGGAGAGAGAGCAAGATTTTGTCCTAACTGCGGCCGGCCGATAGAGCCGGGTGCAATGTTCTGTGCACATTGTGGACACAAAACAGAAACCGAAGAGGCA
>OGMW01000673.1_pt1 | contig 35599 bp, 34 predicted proteins | sample 1573281 | NCBI WGS metagenome assembly OGMW01 (sample SAMEA2581907, study PRJEB24529) | metagenome | biome: Human gut stool | place: China | collected 2011 | reverse complement strand
TAGGCAATTTTTGATGGATTTTTGCGCGTGACTGTGAAGGTACTGAACAGTTACGTCCTATGAAACAAAATACGCTCCGCGAGGATGCACAGTGATTCTGTATGGAATATGTCAGCTTCGCTGACCAGAATCACGCGCCAGGTCTCACGGACGGTTTACTGATATGGGGATGTTTTAAAATCATAAAAGGGAATGCGGATGATTCAGTGCAGGGCGGAATGAAGGAAAAAACAGCCAGAACAGTACTCCAGCGGTTAAGGTCAGGCAAATCTCCATGGCGCTGTTGATGATTCCCGATAAAATCCAGCTGTCCAGACAGAAAACGGATGAAATCCAGAGGAGCAGAAGGCAGAGACGCCCACGGGTAGCAGGAGAATCCAGAGAGTGAGTCAATTTGCTGAAAAAGGCAGTATTGGAGGTTCTTTGGGAATAATGGACAGGAGCTGGGGACGAAAAATAGAGCTGCAAGCTTAAATAAAACAGATTATAAAGAAATAACAGCGCAGCCGCCAGCGCCAGAAGCGTGTGAAGGATAGCACAGACTGGGAGGTGCTCCGGGGTATAGGGCAGCAGGGCAGCGGCAGTGAGGAGAAGCAGGCAGCATTTTGCCTGGCGGGGGCGGTACAGGGAGAGTTGGGAGTAGAAAAAGCCGCCGCAGAGCAGGCACCAGAGAAAAAATTCGCCGCGTCGGTGCAGTGCGATGCTGATACTGGAAAAATTGGAAGAAAACAGATTGCTTCCGCGTGTGAGTGAGAAACTAAAAAAAGGGAGGAGAACGAACGTAAATATCCATCGAATCATGAGGATAGTGTGGGAAAATGGGGCGGAAAAGATACTGGAAAGAAGAGGCAGAAATAGTTGACGGAATTGCTGTTTATGTAATAGTATTATTATTTAGAAAAGATGAATTATATGTTTGATTAAGAAGGATAATACAAAACTATGATAAATTTACCAGCAGCATTTACTGAACGAATGAAACAGATGCTTGGCAGGGAGTACGATGCGTTTATCGCCAGTTATGATAAGGAGCGCTCACAGGGACTGCGCGTGAACGGACTGAAAGCGGATCTGGCTGAATTTGCTAAGACGGCTCCATTTTCTCTGAATCCGGTTGCGTGGGCGGCGGAGGGATTCGCTTATGGGGCGGAGGATCGTCCGGGGCGTCATCCGTACCACGATGCGGGCGTTTACTATATTCAGGAGCCGAGCGCGATGATTGCGGCTTCGCTTTTAAACCCGCAGCCGGGGGAAATGATTCTGGATCTCTGTGCGGCACCGGGCGGAAAATCGACGCAGGCGGCGGCGAGATTGGGCGGAGAAGGACTTCTGGTGAGCAATGAGATCCATCCGGCGCGTGCAAAGATTCTCTCGCAGAATATCGAGCGCATGGGAATCCGGAATGCGGTTGTGACAAATGAAGATTCCGGGCGGCTGACGAAGTATTTTCCGGCATTTTTTGATGGGATCATCGTGGATGCACCGTGTTCCGGCGAGGGAATGTTCCGCAAGGATGAGACGGCGGTCACGGAATGGAGCCCGGAGAATGTGTGTCGCTGTGCTGGGCGGCAGCAGGAGATTCTTGAAAATGCGGCGATGATGCTGAAACCGGGCGGACGTCTGGTGTACTCCACCTGTACTTTTGCACCGGAGGAGGACGAGCAGGCAATCGGACGTTTTTTAGAGGCACATCCTGAGTTTGCGCTAGAGGAAACGCCGGACTATCCGGGACTTTCGCACGGCGTTCCAGCCTGGGGGGCGGGTGTGACGGATGGAATCGAGAAAACGGTCCGTATCTGGCCGCACCGGACCGAGGGAGAAGGCCATTATGCGGCACTTCTTCGAAAAACGGGCGAGCCGGAGAGCGTGAAGCGTAAATATCCGGCTTCGATGAAGGACAAGAAGCTTCTGGCAGTCTATGAGGATTTCTGCAAAGAGATATTTATTGAGCCGAAGAAATGGACAGCGGACAGTACGATGACGATGTTTGGCGATCAGCTTTACCGGACGCCGGAGGAGATGGTCGATTTTAAGGGGCTGCGGGTGCTTCGCCCGGGGCTTCAGATGGGAGAATTTAAGAAAAATCGTTTTGAGCCGTCCCACGCGCTGGCACTTGCCCTGCATCCATCGGAGGTAAAACAGAACGTGAACCTGTCTGCCGACGCGCCGGAGACGGCGGCATACCTGCGCGGCGAGACGATCCAGCTTTCTGAGGAAGACGCCGGAAAAGGCTGGTGCCTTGTGAGTGTGGACGGGTATTCGCTCGGATGGGGCAAGAAGAGCGGCGGGACGCTGAAAAACCATTATCCGAAGGGACTGCGGAAGCAGTATTAATAGAAGAAGGAAAAATCCTCCGGCATCGGAGCCGTAAACTCCATTGCTTCCCCTGTGATCGGATGCCGGAATGCCACCGTATAGGAGTGAAGCGCCTGCCGTCCGATGAAGCGGTAATCCGGGTTGTATAGAAAATCCCCTAAAAGCGGGTGCCCGATGGCTTTCATGTGGACCCGGATCTGGTGGGTGCGCCCCGTTTTCAGGCGAAGCCGGACGAGGGAGCAGCCGAGATCGTCCCGGTAATCGAGACACCGGTAATGGGTGACGGCGTGTTCCCCATGATCCATATCGATGCAGCGTTCGATGGTGGAACCATCTTTTCGGGCGATCGGCAGATCGATAGTGCCGGATTCTTCTGGTTTCCCGGAGACAATGGCGAGATATTCGCGGCGTATTTCTTTTTTCGCAGTCATGGCGGAGAGAAATGCGCCGCTTATTTTATGTTTAGCAATCAGCAGAAGACCGGTGGTGTCTCGGTCTAAGCGGTTCACGGCACGGAATACGAAATGTTCGCCGCGCGAGGCAAAACGGTACGCGAGGGCGTTTGCCAGCGTATTTTCATGGTGTCCCTGGGACGGGTGGACAGGCATTCCGGCGGCTTTGTTGAGTATTATGAGATCTTCGTCTTCATATACTATATCGATCGGAAGATTGACCGGAAGAATATCTGAGGAAACGGGTTCGTCCGGGAGAAAGAGTGTCAGGGTGTCTCCGATCTGAAGCGGTGTGTTCAGCCAGGATGGAGTCCCATTCAGGCAGATCTGCTCAGGGTTCTGTTTGAGCTCGATGAGGATGCGGCGGGAATATCCGGCATCGCGCAGGAAGGCACCGATGGTGTCGGCCTTGTTTTTATTTGTAATGGTGTATGATAATGTCCGTTTCATTTAGGGAACCTCTTTGTAATCATTGTGATGCCAATAAGGATAACATAAAAGCAAGGAGGCTGCAATCTCATAGTATTTTTTGAAGGATTCTCGAAACCCTATTGACTTGCCATGAAAAACCTAGTATCATTACTAATAAGTAAGGGTGTTTTTATTCAAATCACTTATAAGTAAAACTAATAAATGCAATGCAGAGAAAAGGAGAATGAACGATGGCAAAAGTAGGAATTGTAATGGGAAGCGATTCGGACATGCCGATCATGGCACAGGCAGCAGATTTTCTGGACAAGATGGGGATTGATTATGAAATGACAATCATTTCTGCACACCGTGAGCCAGACATCTTTTTTAACTATGCAAAATCCGCTGAGGAGAAAGGCTTTAAGGTTATCATTGCAGGTGCTGGCAAGGCAGCACATCTGCCGGGTATGTGCGCGGCACTGTTCCCGATGCCGGTGATCGGTATTCCGATGAAAACCTCGGATTTAGGCGGAGTTGATTCTCTGTATTCGATCGTACAGATGCCATCCGGTATTCCGGTTGCAACGGTAGCGATCAACGGCGGTAAGAACGCGGGTATTCTGGCAGCCAAGATTCTGGCAACTTCCGATCCGGAGCTGTTAGCGAAATTAAAGGCATACTCCGAGGAGATGAAGAATGAAGTAGCCGGTAAGGATGAGAAATTACAGAAGCTGGGACATAAAGAGTATCTGGCACAGAAATAAAAACAAAAAATATAAACAAGGACATACGGAGGAAAACCATGGATTACAAGAATTCCGGAGTAGATATTGAGGCTGGTTATAAGTCAGTAGAACTGATGAAAGAGCATGTAAAGAAAACGATGCGCGAGGAGGTGCTGGGAGGTCTGGGAGGCTTTGCCGGTGCATTCTCCCTGGCAAAGATTAAAGAGATGGAAGAGCCGGTTCTCTTATCTGGTACGGACGGCTGCGGCACAAAGGTAAAGCTGGCGATCATCATGGACAAGCATGACACGATCGGTATCGATGCAGTTGCGATGTGTGTCAACGACATTGCATGTGCAGGTGGCGAGCCGCTGTTTTTCCTGGACTATATTGCCTGCGGCAAGAACTATCCGGAAAAGATCGCGGATATCGTAAAAGGCGTTGCAGAAGGCTGCTTACAGTCGGAGGCAGCTCTGATCGGCGGCGAGACAGCCGAGCATCCGGGACTGATGCCGGAGGAAGATTATGATCTGGCTGGTTTTGCTGTCGGTGTGGTTGATAAAAAAGACATGATTACCGGCGAAAACCTGAAATCGGGTGATGTACTGATCGGTATGGCATCCACCGGCGTTCACAGCAATGGTTTCTCCCTGGTCCGCAAGGTATTTGAGAAGGAACTTAACAAAGAGGGACTGGAGACCTACTATGAGGAGTTGGGAACCACGCTTGGCGAGGCACTTCTGGCACCGACCCGTATCTATGTAAAGGCGCTGAAAGCAGTGAAGAATGCAGGCGTGACTGTGAAAGCGTGCAGCCATATCACAGGCGGCGGCTTCTATGAGAATGTTCCGCGTATGCTGAAAGACGGTGTCCGCGCAGTCATCAAGAAAGACAGCTATCAGATTCCGCCGATCTTTGGTATGCTGGCGAAGAAAGGCGATATCGAGGAACACATGATGTACAATACCTACAACATGGGTATCGGCATGGTTGTAGCAGTCGATGCGGCTGATGCAGAGCGTGCGATGGAGGCGATGAAGTCCGCTGGCGATACACCGTACATCATCGGTTCTATTGAGGCAGGAGAAAAGGGAGTAACATTATGCTAAGAGTCGTTGTAATGGTGTCTGGCGGCGGTACAAATCTTCAGGCAATCCTGGATGCGGTTGATAACGGCAAGATCACGAACGCAGAGGTTGCAGCGGTTATCAGCAACAATGAGGGCGTTTATGCGATTGAGCGTGCGAAAAAACACGGTGTCCCGGCATTTGTTGTGACTCCGAAGGCGTATGAGACGCGAGATGCATTCGATGAGGCGCTTTTAGAGACCGTCAAGGCGTGTAAGCCGGATCTCATCGTTCTGGCTGGATTTCTTGTGAAGATTCCGGCGGCGATGATCGAGGCATACAGAAATAGAATTATCAATATCCACCCGTCCCTGATTCCGTCCTTCTGTGGCGTCGGCTATTATGGACTGAAGGTGCATGAGGCGGCACTGGCGCGCGGCGTCAAGGTGACGGGCGCGACGGTTCACTATGTGGATGAGGGAACCGATACTGGTCCGATACTCTTCCAGAAAGCCGTAGAGGTGCAGCCGGATGATACGCCGAAGACGCTGCAGCAGCGCGTGATGGAACAGGCAGAGTGGGTACTGCTTCCGCAGGCGATCGATGCGATTGCAAACGGAAGAATATAAGGAGAAGAACATGAAAGTTTTAATCGTTGGCAGCGGCGGACGTGAGCATGCGATCGCATGGAAAGTGGCTCAGAGTCCGAAGGTAGATAAAATTTATTGTGCACCGGGCAATGCGGGAATCGCAGAGTATGCAGAGTGTGTGCCGATCAGTGCGATGGAATTTGATAAGCTGGCGGCATTTGCGAAAGAGCATGAGGTTGATCTGACCGTGATTGGCATGGACGATCCGCTGGTTGGCGGTATCGTGGATGTGTTCGAGGCACAGGGGCTGCGTGTATTTGGACCGAGAAAAAATGCGGCGATTCTGGAAGGATCGAAGGCATTTTCCAAGGATCTGATGAAGAAATACAACATTCCGACCGCAGCCTATGAGACTTTTACCGATCCGCATAAGGCGCTGGAATACTTACAGACCGCTAAGATGCCGATCGTTTTGAAAGCAGATGGCCTGGCACTTGGAAAAGGTGTTCTGATCTGCAATACTTTAGAGGAAGCAGAGGCAGGCGTCAAGGAGATCATGGAGGACAAGAAGTTTGGTTCTGCCGGCAATCAGATGGTCATCGAGGAGTTCATGACAGGACGCGAGGTTTCTGTCCTTTCCTTCGTCGATGGCGATACGATCCGCATTATGACCTCCTCTCAGGACCACAAGCGGGCGCTGGACGGCGATCAGGGCTTAAATACAGGCGGTATGGGAACCTTCTCGCCAAGCCCGTTCTACAAAAAAGAAGTAGACGAATTCTGCAAAAAGTACATCTATCAGCCGTCGGTTGACGCGATGAAGAAGGAAGGACGTACCTTTAAGGGCATCATTTTCTTCGGTCTGATGCTGACCGAAGATGGTCCGAAGGTGCTGGAATACAATGCGCGTTTCGGCGATCCGGAGACACAGGTTGTCCTGCCGCGCATGAAGAACGATATCGTGGAAGTCTTTGAGGCATGTATCGACGGAACCCTGGATCAGATCCAGCTGGAATTTGAGGACAATGCGGCAGTCTGTGTTGTTCTGGCGTCGGATGGTTATCCGGTGAAATATGAAAAAGGTTTCAAGATTCACGGTCTGGAGAAATTCAAAGACACGGACGGTTACTATGTATTCCACGCGGGCACGAAGTTCGATGCAGACGGCGATATCGTGACAAATGGCGGTCGAGTGCTGGGCGTTACTGCAAAGGGCAAAGACCTGAAAGAGGCGCGCGCCAACGCATACAAGGCGACCGAGTGGATCAATTTCGCTAACAAATATATGCGCCATGATATCGGGCATGCGATTGATGAGGCGTAAGGGAAGCGGAAGCGATATAGTTTTTCCAATCAATGCCCAGTTGCAACGAGTATTCCGTTTGTCGTATTTGCGGGACGCATTGCCTTCCTTATCACGAGAAAGGTACGGAGCCGCTGCATTTACGAGAAAACAGTAAAGTGCCCATATAAGAGGCGCGGAGCGGAAAACTGTAAGACCTGCCAATACTTCTATAAGAGAGGTGTGACATCGGAAGACAAGAAGGGCTTCGAGAAATTCAAAGAAGAGAAATAACGAAAAATGCCGGGTAAGACGACGATTCTTATCCGGCGTTTTTGCATATGTTTTTTCTTCCTCTTTCTTTTTTATAAAAAATATGAGACAATAAAAGAAAACAGAAGTTCTAAAAAAGTAAAAGCGGGAGGATTTTATGGAAAAAAAATTAAAACTTCCGGTTGGAATTGATGGATTCGAAAAGATACGTCGAAATGGTTTTTACTATATCGACAAAACAAAATTAATCGAACAGTTATTTTTAAACTGGGGTGAAGTGAATCTTTTCACACGCCCGCGCCGATTCGGAAAGACCCTCAACATGAGTATGCTGAAGAGCTTTTTCGAAATCGGAACGGATACATCGCTGTTTGATGGGCTGTATGTTTCTGAGAATAAGGAACTGTGCGAGCAGCATCAGGGGCAATATCCGGTTATCTTTCTTTCTTTAAAGGACGTGGAGGGGTTGAGTTTTTCAGAAGCAAAACGTAAATGTATTCAACTGATCAAACGGGAAGCTGAAAGATTTTATGGTCTGAAAAACAGCGAACGACTTCTGGATATAGATAAAAAGAATTATTGCCGACTTTTAGATATGACAGTCCAGGAAGAAGATTCCGACATTGTATCTTCTTCTATAAAGATGCTGTCGGCTCTTTTATATAAGCATTATGGTAAAAAAACAGTCATTCTCATCGATGAGTACGATGTCCCGCTGGATAAAGCATTTCAGCATGGATATTACAAAGAAATGGTTCACTTTATTCGCGGACTGTTAGGTGAAGCATTAAAAACAAACGATTCGCTTTCATTCGCAGTGCTGACCGGCTGCCTTCGTGTTTCGAAAGAAAGTATCTTTACGGGCCTCAACAATTTCAAGATCCTGTCGATCACGGATACGCGTTTTGACGAACAGTTCGGTTTTACAGATACGGAAGTGCGGAAACTGCTTTTAGATTATCATCTGGAGGATCGCTTCGAAGAAGTGAAGGAGTGGTACGATGGATACAGATTCGGAAATGCAGATGTATACTGTCCATGGGATGTAATAAATTTTGTGGACCGCGCGAAGGATGACAAAGAGGCAAAGCCGGAAGCGTACTGGATCAACACAAGCGGAAATGACCTCGTAAAGCGTTTTATCGATAAAGCAAATAAAACGACGAAGAATGAAATTGAGCGCCTGATCAACGGTGAAGCCATCGAAAAGGAGCTTCGCCTGGATCTCACGTATGAAGAGGTCGATCAGAGCATCGAAAATCTCTGGAGCGTTCTTTTTACGACCGGGTATTTGACGCAGAGTGGAAGAAATGAAGACGGAGCTTATCGGCTGATTATTCCAAACCGGGAAGTACGAGAAGTCTTTCGTCTTCAGATTAACGAGTGGTTTAAAAAGTCGATCTTCAGTAACACGGAGCGTCTAACAGCATTCTGGAAGGCTTTTGAAGAAGGAGATACCGAAGGTGTCGAGCAGTATTTAAACCGCGTACTCAGTAATTCCATCAGCGTATTTGATACAAAGGCAAGGAAAGAAGAAAAAGAAAGCTCTTATCATAACCTTCTCGTCGGGATCCTTACTGGAAACGCAGACTGGCTTGTAAAGTCAAACGTTGAAGCCGGAGAAGGATTTGCGGATATCATCGTAGAAACGGACGATCCAGATGCGGGAATCGTCGCAGAACTAAAATATACAAAAAACTTTGACGATATGAAGATGACTTGTCAAAAGGCTATTGATCAGATCAGGGATCGCCGTTATCAGGAATATCTTCTGAATGATGATCGGAAGGACATCCGGCTGTATGGTATTACCTTCTGTAAGAAACGGTGCTGTGCAATCAGTGAAAAACTGTGAGATATTGAGGCTTGTGATGATCGTGCGATCACTTTGTAATTTTCTCAAAAATACGTATCTGAAAAACAAATTGCCCTTTAAACCATTATCCGCTTGTGAGATAATAAGATTATAAGAAAAACAAAATACTCAAAAAAAGGAGAGATGAATATGAAGATAAGAAAGAAGCTAATCGCATCTGCAATGATTGTAGCCATGATGATGGGCACAGCAACGACTGCACTCGCCGGTCAGTGGCAGCAGAATTCAAAAGGCTGGTGGTGGCAGGAGGATAATGGCACTTACCCAAAGTCACAGTGGCAGTGGATCGATGGCAATAAAGATGGCATTGCAGAATGCTATTACTTTGATGGCAGCGGCTATATGCTTTCAAATGCCACAACCCCGGATGGATACGTAGTAAACGGTGATGGGGCATGGACGGAAGGAGGAGCCGTAAAGACGAAGAATGTAAGCACAGAACCCGTAACGACAAATACGTCAAACGGCACGGTTGCAAATTCACAGGCTCCGGCAACTGATGTCTATAGCGGAACCTATGCATACAATATTGGCACTTACTCGTTTTCAATGAAGATCGTGTATGATCCGGCAACCAAGACGCTGACAGATACCGAGTGGCTTCCGGGATTTGGCGGAGTCACGGATACGTACCATTATGCAGGTGTGAATGAGATGGGCTACACCGTGTTTGAGTGCATAAGTTCGAATAAAACCGCCATCAGTAGCAATTCATATATTTATTTCTCGGCGCCTGGTGTAATGGTCGTAGAGACTGAGAATGGCTATGAGAATGTAAAGAAGCAGTAAAAAGGAGAAATCGATGAAGTTACGAAAGAAGTTAATCGCGTTATCTGCGCTTACATTATCACTCATCATGGTTGTTCCGGTGTTTGCAGATAACCCGATCGGATGGCAGAAGAATGAAACAGGATGGTGGTACGGAACGAATGCCACCGGAACAACCTGGTATCACGATGGCTGGCAGTGGATTGATGGAAACAAGGATGGAATTTCAGAGTGCTACTATTTCACTCCGAACGGATACATCGTGACAAATGGGAAAACCCCGGATGGATATGATGTAAATGCCGATGGTCAGTGGACCATAAATGGTGTCGTACAGACCATAGGTGCTGCGGCAGCTACAACAAATACCAATAGACCATCATCGAAGGAAATTCTGGATTACCTGTATCGTGGAAGAACAGATACACAATATTTCGGAAAAATCGACACTTCAAAACCGGAGTGGAACAATGGCGTCACCAACATTTACATGATAGATGCTGTTGGCGCTCCACGTTGGAGCCATACACATGGCGGATGGTATTATTTAGGCTACGACAATACGGACGTAGAAGCGGTTGCGCTGAATGATGAAGGCTATCTTCTTGCAGATACCGTGACACCGGATGGATATTATGTAAATAAGCGGGGTGTGCTCGAAATTGATGGCCGTGAAGTAACGCACTGCGAAGAATGCCTGTATACCGCAAGCAGCGTAAATGTGCCGGATCCAAATCATGTGGATCTAAGTAAATATAACGATTGGGAAATCGGCATCGGCCATAGTTGGCGCATGAGTAGTTTCCCATACGGAAAACTGATTTATAATCATGTTACTGGAATGGATAGAGAACAGGGTGGCATCGGCTCCAACATTGTAAGCCATAATGATTTCGGTGTTTGTTCGGTATGGGAAGTAGAAAACTCTTATAAGCACACAAAAAAATAAATAGATTTTAAAGCAGCGGGAGGAATCCTGCTGCTTTTTTGTGCTGATAGAAAAACACCGGATTTTCACGAGACCAAGGAAGGTACGCATGAATTTCACCAAAAACACGATTTACACAACATATAATAATTAGGATAACACCGGAAAAAGAACGGGGGCAGACAATGATAAAACGAAGAAAGAAAATAGCGGCGATGCTTGTGGCAAGTATGATTCTTGTGACAAGCCTGCCAAATACAGCAGAAGCGTTTAATAAGTAATTGATGTTGTGGCTGACGAACCTTTCGATGAGTCTTTAGGCTCCAGCACAGGAAAAGAGCTCTTATAGGGCGAAAAACAAAACACCGGCTTAGCCGATGATAATGATTGTCTGGATTTTGGAAAAAAATGCTTTTGAAAAATATATTAAAAACATTCAAGCGTGCTATAATAGAAAGAAAAGATGAACTGTTTTCATGCAATTAAAAGGAGGACAACGCAATGGCTAACAAATATGCAGGAACCCAGACGGAAAAGAACCTGAGGGAGGCTTTTTCTGGTGAATCACAGGCAAGAAATAAATATACCTATTTTGCATCCAAGGCAAAAAAAGAGGGATTTGAGCAGATTTCCGCCCTTTTTTTAAAGACCGCAGACAATGAGAAAGAACACGCAAAGATGTGGTTTAAGGAATTAAACGGTCTGGGAAATACCGCAGAGAATCTGGCATCTGCTGCAGAAGGCGAGAATTATGAGTGGACAGATATGTACGATGGATTTGCCAAGACTGCTGAGGAAGAAGGATTCCCGGAATTGGCAGCGAAATTCCGTATGGTAGCGGAGATTGAAAAGCACCATGAAGAGCGCTACCGTGCCCTGCTTCACAATGTGGAAGCGCAGGAAGTATTTAAGAAGAGCGAAGTGAAGGTATGGGAATGCCGCAACTGCGGTCATATCGTAGTAGGCGAGAAAGCACCGGAAGTTTGTCCGGTATGCGCGCATCCGCAGGCTTATTTCGAGGTTCATGCGGAGAATTACTAAATCTGGGGACTCAATCGTGGAAGCAGATGCCTTTTTTGGGAATGTGAGACGCAAGAGGTAGTTCTGGATTTGGTATGTGATTGAATATAAGTAATGTGAGTTAGAGTGGATATGCCATGGACGGCGAGGATCTGATGGATTTGCTGGTCAGTCAGCTGGGGCACTTTCGGAAACGACGAGACGCCAGCTGAGGGTGCTGCCGATTCCTTATTGTGTATAAAAAAGGAAGATGCATCATATAAAAGATACGAAAATTAAGCAGGCTGTTTTGGAACAGTTCATATGAGATCGTCTTTTTTATCATTCGCACCAGATGTTTCGAAGGAACAATGCCAGGCAGAGCATTGGATCGATATAGAAAATGTGTCAGAATCAGTAAAAATGACGCCGGAAGAAATTGAAAATTTGAATGCACGGATTTTACGGACATCTGGAACGGAAATGCATGATTTGAAAAGTGAAGCCTTTGCCAAAGAAGAGAGAGTTGTTTATGATAAATGGTGTGGAAATTTCTTATCATTTGGGATACAGGGGATAAATTGGACTGTGCGTGATGCTCAAAATTGCGTGAATAAAAATGTTCATATCAAATATGGAATCGCGATTTCACAGGGGTTGATCAAACAGTTTCCGATGGAGACTTTTTTAGCCGATGAGGAGGATCCATCCGATCCGGAGTGGGATGAGGCAGCACTTTGTCTCTGTATGGTCGGGGAACCGCTTTTGATTTTGGGTTCGGTGCAGGAGGAGAGTTATCTGTATGTCCGGAATGAATGCAGCGAGGGCTGGATATCGGCAGAGTCGGTGGCAGTCTGTCGGAACCGGGCGGAATGGCTGATGGCGGCATTTCCGATCCATCCGTTAGTAGTGACAGGGGACATGGTCTGGCTGGAAGCAAGTGCGGTCTATCCGGGAACCAGTGCATACCGGCTTCGGATGGGTACGGTGTTGGAATTGTGCGTGGAAGAAGGAATTCCAGAGATAAAAGAAACAATAGAAACAAACAGAATAAAAGGGACAGGAGCGCTAATAGAGACAACAGAAGCACAGGCAGAACAGAGGGTACAGAACAGACTGTCTTGGAATAATTACATCGTCTGGCTTCCATGCCGCGCCCCGGATGGCAGTTTCTTCCGGCAAAAAGGACTGATTCCGATGAGCCGGGATGTATCAGTGGGGTATTTGAATCTGACAACCGGTGGGATTCTTAAACAGGCATTCAAGTGCCTGGGAGATCGTTACGGCTGGGGCGGGATGCTGGAAAGCCGGGATTGTTCTTCCTATATCCGGGAAGTGTACCGCTGTTTTGGATGGATCCTGCCTCGCAATACGACCGGTCAGCTGCAGATGCCAGTTAGAAAAATAGAGCTGGCGGGGCGGTGCTGCTCAGAAAAAGAGCAGATTTTAAGAGCATTAGAACCGGGCACACTTCTATATTTTCCGGGACATGTGATGATGTATCTGGGATATGAGAATGGCAATTTTTATGTCATAAACGATGTGAGCAGGCTGGTAAAAGAAGGAGAAACGATGCCAGTGCGTGTACGATCGGTGATTGTCAATACGCTGGCAGTCAGACGTCCCAATCTGCGGACTTGGATGGAGGAGCTGACGCTTGCTTTGATTCCTTGGGAAACATGAAACGTACAGCAGATAGAAAAAGGGAGAAAAAGAGAGATGAAGATAATTGTATGTGTGGATAATCAGAACGGCATGATGTTCAATCACAGACGGCAGAGCCAGGACCGCGTGCTTAGAAAGCGTATTATGGAGCTGACAGGTGGGAAAAAACTGTGGATGAATGCATACAGCCAGAAACAGTTTTTACAGGTGAATGGAAATATGCCGAAAGAACAGGAACAATCCGGGCAACTGGGGCAATCTGGGCAGATTCAGGCAGATGAAGCGTTTTTGGAAAAGGCGGGGCCGGGAGAGTACTGTTTTGTCGAGAACAAGGATGTTGTTCCGTATGAGAGCCGGATCGAAGAAGTGATTCTTTGTCATTGGAACCGGGATTATCCGGCAGATATGTATTTTAAGATGGATCTGGGCAGCTGGAAGCTGGCAGAAACGCAGGAATATGCGGGTTCCTCGCATGAGAAAATCACAGAAGAGCGGTATGTGCGCAGGTAAAAAATATACATAAAAAGTAAGTACAATATAAAAGAGTAAGAAAAACATAAAAAACAAGTCAAATATAAAAAAGAGCCGGTTCTGCACCTGAAAATCAGGCGCCAGAACGCGCAAATCTACATGGCTCTGAAAGGGATAGGCTTAAACGGAAAGGCAGAAATTCATATGAGAAAATTGAAAATGTGGCTTCTGGGGCTGGCTGCAGCGGCGATGCTGTCTGTTTCAGCGTGCGCGCAGGAGATTCCAGAGGAAAGTCTGAATGGAAACGGAAGTGTCAGCGCGGAGGAAAATCAGGCGGAAAGTGCGGACGGAGATTCGCAGGCGGTGTCATCGTCAGAAAATGGTGGAAACCGTGTATCTTCTGCTTCGGGAACGTCATTTAATCTGGCGGATGTACCGGCATATTCCGGTCAGCCGTATGTGGCGGTCAATGGAAATGTGCCGTATTTTACCGATGCGGACCTGACGGATGTATCATTTGAGAGTTACAGTGATCTGGACAGCCTGGGGCGCTGCGGCGTGGCATATGCTTCGGTTTCGCAGGACACGATGCCGACGGAGAAGCGCGGCTCGATCGGGGAAGTCAAGCCGACGGGATGGCATACGGCGAAGTATGACAATGTGGATGGAAAGTATCTCTATAACCGCTGTCATCTGATCGGCTACCAGCTTACGGCGGAGAATGCCAATGTCAAAAACCTGATTACCGGAACCCGCTATCTGAACGTACAGGGAATGCTGCCATTTGAAAATCTGACAGCCGATTACGTGAAAGAAACCGGAAACCATGTCATGTACCGCGTGACACCGGTTTTTGAGGGCAATAATCTGGTTGCCTCCGGCGTCCTGATGGAGGCGGAATCCGTCGAGGATCAGGGCGAGGGAGTGCTGTTCTGCGTGTACGTCTATAATGTCCAGCCTGGTATTGCGATCGATTATGCGACAGGAGAAAGCTGGGCGGACGGTTCTGGAAGTGCGGGAAGCACAGCCGGACAGGGAACGGCTGGAAATGGCAGCAGCCAGAATCAATCGGCTGGATCGGGAGCAGCTGGTTCGTCGGGAGGCGGCGCTGGATCCTCTGGAAGCAGCGCGACGGTTCAGACCTACATTCTCAATACCAACTCGAAAAAATTTCACCTTCCAAGCTGCACATCTGTCACCCAGATGAAGGCGGCAAACCGGCAGGAATTTACCGGTACGCGCGATGAAGTGATTGCAGAGGGATATGAACCATGTAAGAACTGCAATCCCTGATAAAACAGGGATGCAAAGTGTCTCGTTTGTGCTGTGTATGGAAAGAATCGGATGAGAACACGGTTAAGGAAGTTTCAAGAAGAAGCAATTCCTTAAAGAAAAGTTATAAGAGAAATTTTCCGCTTACGATACGCCCCCGGTGTACATCCGGTCAGGCGTTTGAAACAGGAAGAATAGTAGCTTTGTGTTGTAAAGCCGGAGCTTTGGGCAATTTCCGCGATAGATAGGCGGGAGTTGTTCAAAAGCTCCTGGCTTTTTTTGATCCGGTATTCAAGGAGATACTGGAAAATCGTGATGCCAGTCATCCGTTTGAAAAAACGTTCACATTCTTCCGGACAGAGGCAGACTGCGTCAGAGATCTCGCGCAGGGTGATTTTCTGCGAGTAATGCGCCTGCAAGTAGTGAAAAATCTCTTTCAGGCGGCTGTTGGCGGCAGAAGTATCACCGCGTTTATTGAACGTGGATTCGTCTTGACGGAGAAAGCGCCAGGCGATGATCCAGAGGGAAAACAGGATACCATATACCTGAAACGAGCTTTCAGGTGTGTGATTCTCTGAAAGCTGTAAAATACGGCAGATGGAGTCCGCCAGCAGAGAGCCGTCGGGGGTGAGGGCGTCAAACTGGAAAAAAGACAAGGTTTCCTCATTCAAAAGGGGCAGAACCATCGCATCCGACAAAGCAGCCCCGCTGGCAGCAGTCAGAAGCGCCGGGGAAAAATTGATGCAGTAGTAGGAGGAATCCGTCGTCAATGGCAAAGCGCTGTGGACGAGCCGCCGGTTTAAAAAAATACCGCAGCCGGACGAAATTGGGAATCTGGAACCAGGCGTCTGAAAACAGACCTCGCCGCGCTCGACCAGGCAGAACTGGAAATCTTCATGCCAGTGCCAGCTCACAAGCTGATAAGACGGATCGGAAAAGTCGGTTCGGTACACCGAAACCGGAAAATCCGGGAAAATACGAATCAGGTTTTCCTCCCGGTCAGAATTTATGGAAAGATAGTTTGTAATCATAATAACCTCAATATAATGAAAAAATAAGCCGATATTTTTATATATAAATAAAGATAATACCGATATAATGATAAAGTCAATGAAAAAGAACGAAACTCATAAAAGAATAGTGGAGAAATGAAAGATGTTAAAAAGAAATAGAGATGGAAAGAATCAAATGAACATCAAGGAGTCGAATCATGCCACAGAAAAACAGGCATCAAATTCCACAGAAGTTCCTTCTTCGTCTGCCCGCCTCGGCGCTCTCTGCTGCATGATCGGTGCGACTAGCTGGGGATTTTCGGGAACATGCGGGGAGGCACTGTTTTCATCCTACCCGATTGATGCGGCGTGGGTGACGGCGCTTAGAATGCTGGGGGCGGGGACGATTCTTCTGCTTGCTGCCGCTGCGAAGGGAAAATTGCCGGTGCGGGCACTGGTTCAGGATAAGAAAGCGATGGCTCAGATGGTGCTGTTTTCGTTTCTGGGATTGGTGCTGTCCCAGTATGCGTACTTAAATGCAATCAAATGGACCAATTCGGGAACGGCGACGGTGCTGCAGAATTTATCGATTATCTTCGTGGCGGTCTTTGTATGCGCGGCAGAACGTACATTGCCCACGAAACGGACGTTTTTCTGTATCTGTCTGGCATTCTTTGGAGTCTGGCTGATCGCGACGGGAGGAAGACTGGACGGCATGGAACTGACGGCGAAGGGACTTTTCTGGGGAATCATGGGAGGTGTCGGCGCAGCTGCGTATTTCCTGCTTTCAAAAAATCCGGTGAAGCAGTGGGGAAGTATTCCTGCAACCGGGATGGGAATGTTTATCGGCGGCGTGTTTCTATCGGGAGCCGTCCGCATCTGGGAAGTTCCGGCGGAGCTGGACGGTCATGCCGCATTTTATCTGGGTGTGCTTGTGATACTGGGAAGTGCGGTTGCGTATACTCTTTTTTTAAAGGGAGTTTCTTTGACGGGACCGGTGCGCGCTTCGGTGCTTGCCTGCCTGGAACCGCTGACGGCGGCGTGCCTGTCAGCGGTCTGGCTGAATTCCGTTTTTACACCGGCAGAGTTGATTGGATTCGTCTGTATTCTGGCGACGGTTTTGATTATGAAATAGTATAAGAATAATATTAGAAATTTACTTTTTTAACAACACTTTGTAAGAATTCTCCTATCCTCTCTAGTGTGGCAGTATCAATAGAGAGAAAAAGGATTGATAATTTCACAAAATATTCACAAATAATTAGCACTCACCTATTGATAATGGAAGTCGATTTTTGTTCTGTCTTGTGTATCCTAGAAGTGCCTGTTTTACAGGCTTTCCGGGGCATCAGCCATTTTGTCTGGTATTGTAAAGCAGTGTCAGATTTGTCGTAAATGTCGTAAATTTGTGGTCAAAAAATGATGAGAAATGGAGAGTGCTAATAAAATGAAATTAACGTATACAAATGTAAATGGATATCTAATCCCGAATCTCACCTATAAATCCGGTGAACAGATGGAGCAACTTGGCAAGTATGGTTTTCTTCGCAGAGATTATCTGAAAAACCATCGAAATTCAACTTATCAGGTGATGCTTCTGCAGGACACCATTGGAGAGCATCTTCTGGAAGTGGACAAGGCAGCCAGAGAATGGGAAAAGGTAATTCTGAAGCAGTTAGAAGAAAAAGAACCACTGCCGGATAAAGAAGCAGATCAGATGACCTGGGTAAGAGCTGTTAATCAGCACAGAGCGATTGCGGAAGAAATTATTCTCAAGGAATTGATTTATGTTTAAATGAAGGTGATGAGGTCGTGGAATGCGACCTCATTATTATATGTGACCATGAAAAAGCAGTAGGCAGAATGAGAAAAATAGGGTAATATAACAGTAAGCAGTTGGGACAGTTTTGAAATGCCAATTTGGCATTTCAAGTTATAGAAGGGGATCGATAATGAAAAAAGAGATATTAATAGCAGATAATATTGATAATATTTATGATGAAATAAATGCGTTAATCAGGGAAAAGAAAACTAATGTAAAAAAAGTTGTGAATGATGCCATTATTTCTCTTAATTGCGGAATTGGAAAAAGACTTAGTGTGGAGTTAACTGGAAATAATAAGCCTGAGTATGGAAAAAAGGTTGTTGCAGAAGTCAGAAACGGCTGGAACAGGAGTATGGTTCGGGATTTGATAAAACATCAATTTCAAGAATGATTAAGTTTTATCAGGAATTTCCTGACTTCGAAAAAGTTGCGACATTGTCGCAACAATTGACCTGGTCGCATTTTGTAGAGATTCTGCCAATACAAGATGAGTTAAAAAGAGATTTTTATGCTGCAATGTGTATGCAGGAAAACTGGTCAGTGCGAACACTGCGTGAAAGAAAAAAATCCATGCTTTATGAACGAACTGCAATATCGAAGAAACCAGAAAAAACGATTAAAAATGAAATTGCGGAATTACGAGATGATGGAAAAATGAGTCTGGATCTTTTTTACAGAGATCCATATATGCTTGATTTTCTCGGTTTACGTGATACTTATAGTGAAAAAGATTTAGAAAATGCTATTCTTGCAGAATTAGAAAAATTTATTCTGGAAATGGGATCGGATTTTGCATTTTTAGCAAGACAGAAACATTTTGTACTGGATGGCAAGGACTACTATATGGATTTATTATTCTATCATAGAGGCTTGAGAAGGTTGGTTCTTGTTGAACTAAAGCTTGGGGAATTTGAACCGCAGGATAAAGGACAAGTCGAGCTGTATTTGCGATGGCTGGAAAAGAATGAAAGAGTGGAAGGTGAAGAAAGTCCGGTTGCACTTATATTATGTGCAGAAAAATCACAGGAAACTATAGAATTAATGCAATTGGATCATGGAAATATTCATGTGGGACAGTATATGACCAAAATGCCTCCAAAAGAACTTTTAGAACAGAAGCTATCCCTTGCTATTGCAAATGCGAGAGAATTGTTAGAACAAAGAAAAGAAGAATGGAAATTTTCAATTTAATAATGAAGTGCAGAGAAAGGCGTGAGTCATAGAAATGTGGCTTGCGTCTTTTTCTGTCTGGAAAGGAAGTGAGATAGAATGGCATAGATTTTTCGTGTAGAGAGAACTAAGAATTTTACGGTAATGAGTAATCACCATTTCAAGAATAAGAAGCCAGATTGAAAAAGGGAAAGTCATTGCATGGAGCAAAGATAAATATAACCTGTTCCATCAGCAGGTGAAAGACAGCTTAGTAGCGGATTGTGCAATGGCAGTGTTAAAAGCACTGGAAAATTGTATCAGCAAAGAAAAGTTTAAGGAAAAAATGAAACAGTTTGGATGGAATGTAAATTGGACAGAGAAACGGAAGCACATTACTTTTCAGAACCAGAATGGGAAGAAGGTGAGAGACAGCAATCTGTCAAAAACATTTCATCTGGATATCAGCAAGGAGGGACTAGAGAATGAATTTGATAGAAATAGGAAAAAATCCAGAGATATTGAAATCAGAGAAAGCAGAGCAGCCGAAGAACTTAGAAATTATTACAGAGAACTTGACACAGCCATCGCAGCTGCCGGAGGAATCACCGATCAAGCTCAAAGTAGAAAAAGATCTTCTAATGCAGAGTTTCGAGAGAGCGAAAGAGTTCATGCGGACACAGAAAAAGCAGATACAGATGCTGGAAGAAGAGAAACAGACGATCTTGTCCGACAGGCAGAGATTGCGAGAAGAAGTTCGGAAATCAACCGTAGGAATTCAGTGTCTGACAACCGAATTGTCCGAAACGCAGAAGCTGAATCAATCGCTTCAGCAGAGCAACGACGATCTGAGGAACAGAAAATCTGTCTGAATAGAACAGATTTGTAAAACTGCAGAAAGCATCTGCGGAGTGGAAACTGAATACACGAGGAAAATAAAAAATTGAAACACCAAGACTTGACAAATTCCTGTAATGAGTTAAAATATAACAGTGTTATATAGCGCTGTTATATTTTGAAAAGAAGTTTAGAGGATACGAAAAGAATGTCGACGAAAGCAGAAGATACACAGAAAAACATATTAGATACAGCCAGAAAACATTTTCTGAAAGATGGTTTGACAGGAGCATCTTTAAGAAATATTGTAAAAGATGCAGGGCTTACTACTGGAGCATTTTACAAATATTATCCGACGAAAGAGGCACTTTTTGATGCACTGACGGATCCTTATATGGAACATATTTATCAGATTTATGACCAGATCGTTGAGGGGTTTGAAAAGCTTTCTGCCAGTGATCAGACAAGGAATATGTCGGATACATCCAATGAGGGGATGGAGCAGATGGTTGATTATATCTATGATCATTATGATAATTTCAGATTATTGTTGAAATGCGGAGACAGTGGAAAATTTGAATTATTCATACACAATATGGTAGAGCGGGAAATGAAGTCCAGCCTGAATTATATGGAAAAGATGAAAGAGAACGGTGTAAAAATACCGATTGTAGAGGAAAGCCTTATGCATATGATCTATACGGGATTTTTTTCATCAGTATTTCAGATCATTGAGCATGATATAGACAGGGAGACTGCAAAGAAAAATGTACATCAACTGAAAGAATTTAATACAGGTGGCTGGGAACGATTGTGGAATATTGAATTTCCAGTATAACTGATGCAGGAATTCTGAATAGGTTATGTGTGTTGCAGGTTCTGGATTTCTGAATAAAGTTCAGACAGGATAATAATATCAGGTGGTTGATGCCAGTAGACCACCTATTTTATTATATGTTGGTTAGTGCTAACTAACAGAAGGTAAAATAATAAAACGAAACAATAAAACGAACGTAAGGAGTGAAAAGATGTGAAAGAAAAAAAGAAGTCGGCAGTCAGCTGGATCCTGACGTGGGCCGGACAAAAAAGAATTGCCTATGTGTGGAGTGTGTTACTTGCAATAGGAAATGTGATTTTTAAGATTTTGCCGTATTTTATTATTGCAGATGTAGTAAAGCTGTTTTTAAATGGTGAAAAGGAGTTTGAAATATATCTTGCAAAAGCGGTTCTGATTGCATTATCGTTTATCATTGCAGAACTGCTTCATTCACTTTCGACAGCATTGTCACATAAAGCAACGTTTGCAGTACTTGCAAATATAAGAAAATCCTGCTGTGACAAGCTGGCGCGGGTACCTCTTGGCTATGTGAAAGGCACACCTTCCGGTACATTTAAAAATATTATGGTGGAAAGAATCGACAGTATCGAGACAACACTGGCGCATATTGTCCCGGAATTCACGTCCAATCTGCTGGCACCGATTTTGATTTTGATTTATTTCTTCCTGACAGACTGGAGACTGGCACTCTGGTCATTGGTGCCGGTTATAGTGGGATTTCTTTCCTATTTTGGAATGATGCTGGATTATAAACCAAGCTTCGAGAGAACGGTTCAGACAACAAAAGATCTGAATGATGCGGCAGTGGAATATATTGACGGAATCGAAGTGATCAAGGCATTTGGAAAGACAGAAAGTTCTTATGCAAAATTTACAAAGGCGGCTATGGCTTATGCAGATTCCTTTATTTCCTGGATGAAACGGTGCTCGATCTTTCATGGACTGATGATGGTGGTCACACCTTATACGCTTCTTACGGTGTTGCCGTTTGGGGCACATTATGTAGCCAATGGAACACTTGCGATTTCAGATTTTGTCATCTGCATTATTTTATCACTTGGAATCGTTGGACCGTTGATCACAGTGGGTTCCTATACAGATGATCTTGGCAAGATCGGAGTGATTGTTGGTGAAGTGGCAGGAATTCTGGAACAGCCGGAGCTTGAACGTCCAGAGAAAAGTAAAAGTGTTCCAAAAGATAACTCCGTTACTCTTGAAGACGTCAGATTTGGTTATCACGACAAAGAAATCCTGCACGGAGTAACTATGGAGCTGAAAGCAGGAACGGTAAATGCAATCGTAGGACCTTCCGGAAGCGGCAAGTCGACCATCGCAAAGCTGATTGCGTCCCTGTGGGATGTGGATTCCGGAAGCATCAAAATCGGTGGAGTTGATGTCAAAGAACTGGCATTTGCAGATTTTAATCGGAAAATTGCATATGTTGCACAGGACAATTATCTGTTTAATGAAACAGTCCGTGAAAATATCAGACAGGGAAATCCGGATGCTACAGATGAACAGATCATCGAGGTGACAAAGAAAAGTGGATGCTATGAATTTATCATGCAGTTGGAGAATGGATTTGATACGGTTGTAGGAGGTGCAGGAGGACATCTGTCAGGTGGTGAGAGGCAGCGTATCTCCATTGCAAGAGCAATGTTAAAGGATGCTCCGATCGTGATCCTTGATGAGGCAACTGCCTACACAGATCCGGAAAATGAGGCAATTCTGCAGAATTCTATCGCAAAACTGGTAGCAGGGAAGACCCTGATCGTAATAGCACACAGACTTTCTACTGTTAAGGACAGTGACCAGATCTTTGTTGTAAATGATGGAAATGTAACAGCACATGGCACACATGAGGAACTTCTGGTGTCATGCCCGCTTTATAAGGAAATGTGGAATGCCCATATTTCTGTAAAAGATACGGTGAAGGAGGGAGAATGATATGTTTGGGATTCTGGCAAAATTCTTTCGTTTTTCAGGCAGGGAAAATGGCAATAAATTTAAACTGTCGATAGTGATCGGACTCATAGAGGCTCTTGCCTCAGCAATGAAGATTCCGGCTATTATGTACATACTGATTGGTCTGCTGAGTGGGAAACCGACAGGAAAATATATTGGAGGCTCCGTTGCGATTATGGTTCTTGCAATTGTAGTCGACGTAATCTGCAAGAGATACTCTACAGTGCTTCAGACAGAGGGAGGATATAATGCAAGTGCTTTTATGAGAATCAAGATTGCAGAACATCTGCGATATCTGCCGATGGGGTATTTCAATTCCAATAGTATCGGGGAAATTTCTTCCATTACAACCAATACAATGGAAATACTTGGCGATGTGGCTGCGAGAGTGGTTATGCTGACAATGCAGGGAATTCTGGAAACATCAATGATCATTCTTATGCTGTTTATTTTTGACTGGAGAATTGGACTGATAGCTGCAGCAGGAGTACTTATTTTCTTTGGGGTCAATTCTGTGATGCAGAATGCGGGTAAAAAAGATTCAGAGCAAAAAGTGGTATGCGATATGGAGCTTGTAAACCAGATCATGGAGTATCTGCAGGGAATATCAGAAGTTAAATCATATAACTTGCTTGGGAAACAGGCGAAAAGATTAAATGATGCAAATGAAGCATGTGAAAAGATCAATACAAAGATGGAAATGCTGTTTGTGCCCTATCATTTTCTGCAAAGTGTGATAACCAAAATTACAGGTGCTGTGATCGTGGCTTGCAGTGCATATTTTTATATTAATGGAACTATGAGTGCGGTCTATGCGATCGGTATGACAATTTCAGCATTTATGCTTTATGCCAGTCTGGAATGTGCAGGAAATTATTCATCTCTTTTACATGTGGTAAGCGTATGTGTAGATAAAGCAAATGCAATATTGGAGCTGGATACCATGGATATCGACGGTAAAGAAATACAGCCGGAAAATTACGATATCAGACTTTCTAATGTTTCGTTTTCTTATGACAAACGGAAGATCATTGATGATATATCGCTCTCTATTCCGCAGAAAACGACGACAGCAATCGTTGGACCATCTGGTGGAGGAAAATCAACACTTTGCAATCTGATTGCCAGGTTCTGGGATGTGGATTCCGGGGAAGTGACACTTGGAGGTGTGAATGTAAAAGACTACAGCATGAACAGTCTGATGAGTAATTTCTCATTTGTGTTTCAGTCGGTGTATTTGTTTGCAGACACCATTGAGAATAATATTAAATTCGGACGCCAGGATGCAAGTCATGAGGAAGTGGTGGAAGCGGCGAAGAAAGCATGTTGTCATGATTTCATCAGCAAACTTCCGAATGGATATGACACAGTGATCGGAGAAGGAGGAGCCACACTTTCCGGTGGTGAGAAGCAGCGTATTTCGATAGCCAGAGCGATTATGAAGGATGCGCCAATCGTCATATTGGATGAAGCAACGGCAAATGTTGATCCGGAGAATGAAAAGGATCTGATGGATGCAGTAGATGCACTTACAAAGGAAAAAACGATTATTATGATTGCCCACAGATTAAAAACAGTCAGACATGCAGACCAGATTGTGGTTGTTGAAAAAGGAAGAATTGCACAGCAGGGAACACATGAGCAATTAATGAAACAGGAAGGTATTTATAAGAGATTTGTGGATGCAAGGCAGCAGGCGGTAAGTTGGAAACTGGTGCACTGAGAAATAATCCACAGTCGGTGAATATCCAAATTGAATTGTCTGAAAGAGATTTAATTTAAGTTTCGCTAAGTTTCACTTATATAGGCAGAATGAGGGATATTCAATAATGTAATATGAAAAAAGCACTGAAAACCGTTGGATTATGGGTTTTACAGTGCTTTTCCTTTTGCCAAAGAGGAAAAATGCAGTGAATTTAAGTTTTGCTACGTGTTGTGGATTTTAAGACATCTCACGTAAGGACGTTCTTTTCTGCATTGTCAGATGAAGGACTGGCACACAGTACGATCAAAGGTCTTTATGGCTTATTGAATCCCAGTTTTGAACTGGCAGTGGAAGATGGGATTATCCGCAAGAATCCAGTAACAGGAACACTTGGAGATTATGGGGCTCCGGCAAAGGAGAAAGAAGCATTGACACTGGAACAGCAGGAAAAACTTTTGAAGTTTGTTGAACAGAGTAATGTGTATAAGCCTCATCTTCCAATGATGCAGGTTATGTTTGGGGCTTGCCTGAGAGTGAGTGAAACCATCGGCTTAACCTGGTCAGATGTGGACATGAAGAACCGGGAGATCCATGTAGGTGGACAGCTTGTGTATTATGAAGGTGATGACGGATATTGTTTCCATGATTCAGAAACTAAAACGGATGCAGGAATCAGAAATATTCCTATGACACAGATGGTATATGATGCGTTCCGTAAGCAGAGAGAACTGAACCTGATGTTTGGTTTACAGAGTAATGTTGAGATAGGTGGACGCAGTGGATTCATCTTTAATACAAAGCATGGACGTCCGATTATGCCAGCGGGAGTGAACAGCTTTCTGAAAAATATTGTTAATGCCTATAATAAATAAAGAAAGCAAATTGGCAGAAGAAGAGAAGCGAGAGCCGGAGTTGATGCCTCCTATTTCATCGCATACCCTTCGTCATACGGGATGTACCAGATTGGGTGAGAACAATGTCAATCCCAAAGTTATGCAGTATGTGATGGGCCATTCAGATGCACAGATCACAATGAATGTCTATAATCATATTTCAGATAAGTCTCATGTGGAGAATGAGATGTCTAAAATGAACCTGCCAGAAACCGTACCTGCTGTGGTATAAACCATAAGTTGTTGTCGTAAAATGTGGTAAGAAAATCAGACGAATATATTTTTCCAAGAATTTGTGGTAAAAATGTGGTCAAATCAAGAAAATCGAGTGCGAAAGTAAGTGAAAAATCCCTGTGAAGTAGTGGCATACGCCATGCACAGCTCGGGAAAGACTTCCCTCGCTGTAGGGCTGTCGCCCTATACATTTCCATGAAAGAGCCATCTTTATCAAGCAAGCTTGAAAGATGGCTCTTTCACGTAAATGTGCATGGCTCGTAGCGTTCACAAATTCTTCACAAAAAAATTAGCACTCGCCTCTTGACAGTGCTAATAAGAAGTGCTATAACATAGCCAGAACGAAGGAAGAGGAAGAAAAGAAAAGTTCCCAGACCGTCCCGGTTCCGAAAATGTTGGTAAATAAACATAATGAAATGAAGTTAGAAAAGGAGAGATGACTTATGTTAATGCCGAGTATTTTTGGAGAAAATTTGTTTGATGATTTCTTTAATGATTTTCCGTTTTATGATGATAACGCCGGACAGAAGATAGAGAAAAAGCTGTATGGACGCCATGGACAGAACCTGATGAAGACCGATATCAAGGAAATGGAAGACGGCTATGAGCTGGAGATGGATCTGCCGGGATTTAAGAAAGAAGAGATTTCGATTTCCCTGGAAGATGGTAATCTGACGATTCAGGCTGCGAAGGGACTGGATGAGGACGAGAAGGAGAAAAAGTCCGGTCGTTACATCCGCAGAGAGCGTTACGCAGGTTCCTGTGCGAGAAGCTTCTATGTCGGTGATGATATAACAGAGGAAGATATCAAGGCGGAATTTAAGCATGGTATTTTGAAGATTTTTGTTCCGAAGAAAGAAGCAAAACCGGAAGTCGAGCAGAAAAAATATATTGCGATTGAAGGATAATGTAGAAGAAGCAGTCAGCCGGATTGATGGATGCAGTTGTCTGGCTGTAACGTAGAAAAGAGCGCTGCGGCACTCATGGAGCGGTTTTACCAGAAATGGAAAGCCGGTTTGTGAGTGTTGCGGCGCTCTTTTTCACTATTTTATATCTGATTAGTAGTTAATACCTGTGATACCGATAGATCCCTCTTTGTCCAGACCAAAGGTAACTGCCGGTTTACCGGATGGATCGCCTACGATGAAACCTGCCTTGGTCAGTTCGGTGGAAGAAACATCGGCTGTCTTGACTGCCTCAATCAGCGCGTCGGTAAATACCTTGTCTGCGTCGAGAGCCATAAATTCAGTTCTGTTATTTACGACAATCCCGTCATCGATGCCGATGTAGGACGGATAGACAAGCAGCTCGGCTAAATCGTTCATATTTTTATTGGCGATGATGCTTTGAAGGGATCTGGCAAAACCACGGTAAAGTTCTGTGATTTCTTTTTCGCTCAGAGTCTCGTCTTCTGCATAATCTGCATCCGTTGTCTGGGCGGTTTCTTTTTCTCCGGCAGTAGTTGTTTCGCTGGCATCGCTGCTTTCTGCTGATGTATCGTTTTCCTGTGTGGATTCAGCGGCAGTTGTTTCAGCCGTGGTTGTTTCAGACGGCTGGCTGGAGCAGGCGGTCATGCTGGCGGCTGCGATGAGAGTGGAAACCATCAAGGTATAAATTGATTTTCTCATAATTTCCTCCATTTGCAATTAATGGACTCCCGGAAGCTTTCTGTGCTTAATGTTGTGAGATGATTTGCAGGAAAGACTCCGAGAGTACCTATGGACAGTAGGTGTCCTCTGCCTGTATGTTTGGCTGATATGATTATCATATCATAAGGCGATGGGAATGTATATGAGGTTTAATGTAATGCGTTTAAATCCGCCTTTTTTAGCCTTTTATTTTTTATAGAAACAATTTCCACCAACCACCTGATAGCTGGAGTAGCTGTCGTAGTTTGCTGATTTGGTCGAGGTAAAATAAAGGTAGTCGCCTATCTGATTCTCCCCGGCGAGCGCTGCCTTTGCCGCCTTGGTGGCAGTAGAGGACGGTCCTCTATCGAGATATTTGTCAAGCAGGCCGGAGGTCGCGCCTGGGAACTGTCCGTCCGCGTAGATGACGCTGGAGATGGATTTGCCCCATTTGCCAGATTTGACGCGGTTGACGATCAGACTTCCGACTGCCAGATAGCTTTCATAGGATCCGCCGTTGGCTTCCATCGTGAGGCAGGCGGAGAGCAGATAAACGTCGCTCTCGGAGGCGGAGATCACGTAGGATGATTTAGCGGCTGGTGCAGCCGTGCTCTTTTTCGAAGAGCTTCCAGAATTTCCAGATTTTCCCGAAGTCTGGGAGGAACCTTTAGCCGCGTTTGCTTCTGCCTGCGATTTTGCGGCTGCAATCTGGGCCTCCTCGGCGGCTCTGGATGCCTGCTCAGCTTCTTCAGCAGCCTGCCGTGCCGCCTCCAGCGCTGCCATCTCAGCCTCAATGCTGATTGCGCGTCCTGGCTTGACGCTGATTGTGACATAATCAGAAGAAACGTAACCGGAGGTGTCAACGGAAAGCTGGATTTTGACCCATCCAGTTTCCTGACTCAGTACAGGATAGTAGTCTTCCGCGGCAGCCAGACCGACGATGGCAGAATCCGTGCTGGCTTCCTCACGTACATGGAGTGTCTGTGTGCTGACGGTAGCGATATAGAGACCGAGCTCTTTGGCGAGCGGCTTGATATCATCGCCAAATACAAGATAATCGTCCTTGAGCCATCCCTCCAGCCCACCGGAGCGGATTTTTGTCCAGCCATTTTTGCGTTTTAAAATGGTACCGCCGCCTCCGCGGAAGCAGGTGCCGAGTACCTTGGCATCTGTATCTGGTTTTTCTCTCAGGTTCAGCGCATCATCCACATTAGCGACCGCGAGATTTTCATACGGATCGACCGGCTTTTCTTCTTTGATTTTGGCTTTCGCCGTACTTTTAGTATCGGTGCCGGTCTGATGACTGTTTTTTAAGGTGCTGGAAGAAGCGATGGAAGGATCAGAGCCTGCTTTGTTCTTCTTATCAGAAGGTTTAGAGAGGCATAGAAATACCAGCAGAGCCGCCCCGGCCACAATAAAAAGGATCAGGAAATAGATCGCCATCATTGTTTTATCCATTTTTTTGCGCCTGGAAGAAGCAGGTTTCAAAGGGGAATCGTTCATATTGTATATCCTTTCTGATATAAAAACATCTTGGAAATATTACAAAGATATTACAAAATTCTTCATTTACTATAGCAAATGGGGAAATCCTTGTCAACAAAGGGGGATTTTACGATTAGAAGAGGAGATGAAACTGAGTAAAAATGATGTTTTTGGAAACACTATTCCATCAGTGACAGCAATCGTTTCGCCGGAATTCACACGAAACAATCAATCAAAAACAATCATAAAAAATCAAAATTGTGCAATATAACCCAAAAAGAGGCATCATGTTTGTGAATAAGTTTGATTGATTTTGAATGAAAATGATTTTATAATACAGTCAGAATCAATCAAGATAAGAAAGGAATGAAGGCTTATGATTTATACGGTAACCTTTAATCCATCGTTAGATTATATTGTGTCAGTGAGTGATTTTAAGCTCGGACTGACCAACCGGACGGATTCGGAGCTTTTGCTTCCGGGCGGAAAGGGAATCAACGTTTCGACGGTCCTTCAAAACCTTGGAATTGCCAATACGGCGTTTGGCTTTACTGCCGGGTTTGTCGGCGAGGAGGTTCGGAAGGAAGTGGAGCAGCTGGGCGTGAAAGCCGAGTTTATTTCCCTGGATGAGGGAGTCTCCCGCATCAACCTGAAGCTGAAATCCATCGACGGGACTGAGATCAACGGTCGGGGACCGAGGATTCCGCGGGAAGCGGTGGATGCGCTGATGACCCAGCTTGACCGGCTGGGGGCGGATGATACGTTGGTGCTGGCTGGAAGTATTCCAGCGTCGATGCCGGATGATATTTATCAGAAGATTATGGAGCGCCTGGATGGCAAGGACGTCCGGATTGTTGTGGACGCGACCAAGGATCTGCTGCTCAATGTGCTGGGACACCATCCATTTTTAATCAAACCGAACAATCATGAACTGGGAGACATTTTCGGCGTGAAGCTCTCGGAGCGGGAGGAAGTTGTTCCGTATGCGAAGAAGCTGCAGGAAAAAGGCGCGGTCAACGTTCTGGTTTCGATGGCAGGCAAGGGCGCGGTTCTTCTGGCGGAGGATGGAAGCGTCTATGCGGCGGAAGCACCGAAGGGAACCTTGAAAAATGGTGTCGGAGCCGGAGATTCGATGGTAGCCGGTTTCCTGGCCGGATACGGGGAGAGCGGAGATTATGAACACGCCTTCCGCATGGGACTGGCAGCTGGAAGCGCGAGCGCCTTTTCGGAGCAGCTGGCGACGAAGGATGAGATAAAGAAAGTGTATGAGACCTGTAAAATCACAAAAATCGGATGAGGTTGTATGCAGACATTTTTGAAGCTGGCAAAATGTACTGCCGGATATGCAATGCATACCTGACATTCGGGCATAAATAGGGAGGCAACAGATATGAAGATTACTGATTTACTGGATCCGAGAAGTATATCGCTGGATGCGGCACCCACCAGCAAATCGGAGACACTGGACAAGGCGGTAGAGCTGATGGCGGCGAGCGGAAAGCTGTCGGATGTCGAGGCATTCCGCAAGCAGGTTTATGCGAGAGAAGAAGAGAGCACGACCGGTATCGGCGAGGGGATTGCAATTCCTCATGGAAAATGTGATGCGGTCAAAAAGCCGGGGCTGGCGGCGATGGTCATCAAAAATGGCGTGGATTTCGACTCCCTGGACGGCGAACCGGTCACGCTGCTGTTCCTGATTGCAGCGCCAAATACAAAAGATAACGTACATCTGGATGTGTTGAGCAAGCTTTCCGTTCTCATGATGGACGAGCATTTCTCAGATTCCCTGCGAAATGCCTCTTCGGTGGAAGACTTTCTTTCCATTATTGATAAGGCAGATGCAGAACAGGCAGGCATCGATGAGAGACTGGCGGTTGATTCCGGCGAAGAAGAGGCAGATACAAATGGAGAGAATGCTGCACAAGCAGGTGGTCAGGAGATTCAGGCGCAAAAAGCGGGTGCAGAGACGGAACAGACAGCCGGACCGAAGATCTTAGCGGTTACTTCCTGTCCGACCGGTATCGCGCACACTTACATGGCTGCCGAAGGCCTGGAAAAAGCGGCACGCGCGAAGGGATGGAAGATCAAAGTTGAGACGCGCGGTTCAGCCGGAGCAAAAAATGTGCTGACGGCACAGGAGATCGAGGCGGCGGACTGCATCATCGTGGCAGCGGACGCACAGGTGCCGATGGATCGGTTTGACGGAAAACGAGTGATCGAATGTCAGGTTTCGGACGGTATCAGCAAGGCACCGGAGCTTTTGGAGCGCGCGGCGTCCGGGGAGGTACCGGTTTACCACGCAGCATCATCTGGAAACAGCAGCCCGGCAAAGGCAGCCTCTGGCGGCAAATCGGGCAGTGTCGGACACCAGATTTACACACAGCTGATGAATGGTGTCTCCCACATGCTTCCGTTTGTAGTCGGCGGCGGCATCCTGATTGCGATTGCGTTTCTGATTGATGGTTTCAGTGTGGATATGAATGCACTTCCGCTCGACCAGCGTGTAAACTTTGGTACGATTACCCCGCTGGCGGCATGGTTTAAAAATGTCGGCGGTGTGGCATTTGGCTTTATGCTCCCGATTCTGGCTGGTTTCATCGCGATGGCGATCGGAGACCGCCCGGCGCTGGCAGTCGGTTTTGTCGGCGGCATGATTGCTTCTCAGGGAAAATCAGGTTTCCTTGGCGCCCTGGCGGCAGGTTTTATTGCCGGATATCTGATTCTGGCGCTTCGGAAAGCGTGCGAGAATCTTCCAGAGGCACTGGAAAAGATTGCTCCGGTCCTGATTTACCCGGTTGTGGGCGTCCTGCTCATCGGACTGGTTATGAGCTTCGTCGTAGAGCCGGTCATGGGCGCGATCAATATGGCGTTAAACAATGGTCTGAGCAGCATGGGTGGTTCGAGTAAGTTGATTCTTGGTTTTGTGCTGGCGGCGATGATGGCGATCGACATGGGCGGTCCATTCAACAAGGCGGCATATGTATTTGGTACGGCGGCAATCGCCTCCGGCAACTACGATGTGATGGCAGCTGTTATGATTGGCGGTATGACACCGCCGTGTGCGATTGCGCTGGCAACCATGCTGTTTAAGAAGAAATTTACAAAGGAAGAGCGCGAGGCAGGACCGACCAACTTCATCATGGGTCTGGCATTTATCACGGAGGGCGCGATTCCATTTGCAGCGTCCGATCCGGTACACGTGCTTCCAGCCTGCATCGTCGGTTCGGGTGTTGCGGGAGCGATGAGCATGTTATTTAACTGCACACTGATGGCGCCGCATGGCGGAATCTTCGTATTCCCAGTCATGGGAAATCCGCTGTTCTATCTGCTGGCACTGGTGGTTGGCATGGCGATCTCGACGGTACTCTTAGGAGTTCTCAAGAAGAATGTAGAAGAATAGATAAATAATTTTTTTTGACGGAATGTGAATCTTTATTAGAAATTTTTTGGTCAAATCAATCAAAATAGGTTATAATGAGAAGGAGAACATCATCATGAAAGAGTTTAAATATACCATTACAGACCCGGAAGGAATCCACGCACGCCCGGCAGGTGAACTGGTAAAGGCGGCAAAACAGTTTACGAGTACGATCAAACTGACGAAAGACGGAAAGAGCGGCGACTGCAAAAAGATTTTCGGTATCATGGGACTGGCAGTAAAGAACGGGCAGGAAGTAACCCTGACCTTTGAGGGTGAGGATGAAGAAGCAGCTTATGAGGCAGTCAGCCAGTTTATGAAGGAAAATATGTAGTTTAACAAAGATGCCGCGATGTAAGGGATTATTACATGGCGGCATTTTTCGACAATGGATCAATGGAAAGGGGAATGGTCATGCAGACGTATCGTGGAAAAAGTGTATTTGGCGGTGTCGCAGTTGGAAAAATATGTGTGTATCAGAAAGGCGAGCAGACCGTAAAGCGGACGAAAATAGAGAATACAGAGCAGGAAAAAGCGCGGTTTAATGCGGCAGTTCAGGAGTCCATCCGCCAGCTCGGCGAGTTGTATGAAAAGGCGGTAAAAGAAGTTGGCGAGGCGAATGCGGCGATTTTTGAGATTCACCAGATCATGCTGGAGGACGAGGACTATCTGGACGCGGTTCAGAATATCATCGATACGCAGAAGGTCAATGCCGAGTATGCGGTTGCGGTGACCGGTGACAATTTCGCCCAGATGTTTGCGGCGATGGAGGACGAATATATGCGCGGGCGCGCGGCGGATGTCAAAGATATTTCGGAGCGGATTGTGCGCGTTCTGTCCGGAGGCGCAGGTCAGGGCATCCATACGGACGAGCCGGTGATTATTCTGGCAGATGATTTAGCACCGTCAGAGACGGTACAGCTTGAAAAGGACAAGGTGCTATCCTTTGTGACGGTACACGGTTCCGTCAATTCCCACACGGCGATCCTGGCGCGTACGATGAGCATTCCGGCTCTGATCGGAACGGACGTGGCGCTCGATGAGACGGTAGATGGGAAATTTGCGATTGTGGATGGTACGAACGGAGTCCTGTATGTGGAACCGGATGAGGAGACATTGGAAACAATGCGCCGCCGGCAGCGGGAGGAACAGGAGAAGAAAGAACTGCTGCAAACACTGAAAGGGCGCGAAACAGTCACTCTGGATGGCAAGAAGATCCGCCTGTATGCGAACATTGGCAACAGCAAGGATCTGGCGTCGGTCATTCAGAACGATGCGGCGGGCATCGGACTGTTCCGCAGCGAATTTTTGTATCTGGAAAAAGAAACATTTCCGACGGAGGAGGAGCAGTTCCAGGTATATAAACAGGTAGCGGAAACGATGGCGGGCAAACCGGTCATTATCCGCACGCTGGACATCGGCGCGGACAAGCAGTGCGATTATTTTGAACTGAAAAAAGAGGAAAATCCGGCGATGGGCTGCCGGGCGATCCGTATCTGCCTGACAAGACCGGAGATTTTCAAGACACAGCTTCGCGCGTTGTTTCGGGCAAGTGCCTATGGCAATCTCCAGATCATGTATCCGATGATCACAAGTGTCTGGGAGGTCGAGGCGATCGCGAAGATTGTCGAGGAGGTCAAGACGGAGCTGACCGCACAGAATCTCCAGTTTGGCGACCCGAAGCAGGGCATTATGATTGAAACCCCGGCGGCAGTCATGGTAAGCCGGGAACTGGCGAAAAAAGTGGACTTTTTCAGCATCGGAACGAACGACCTGACCCAGTATACGCTGGCAGTTGACCGTCAGAACCCGGAGCTGGATGCATTTTACGATCCGCACCATCCGGCGGTGCTGGCGATGATCCGCATGGTTGTCGAAAATGCGCACGCCGAGGGCATCTGGGCAGGTATCTGCGGCGAATTGGGCGCGGATCTGAGTTTGACAAAAGAATTCCTAGAAATGGGTGTGGATGAGCTTTCCGTATCGCCGGGGCGTGTGCTGCCGATTCGGAAGGTCATTGTCGAAAGCAGCTGCAGTTGATAAGAATATTAAGACAGATAGAAGTGAAAAATTGAGCTAAAAAAAGTTCAACCACAGCAGAAGATGAAAGGAAAAGAGTCATGCTGACAGAAAAAAGATACGAACTGATTTTGGAACTTCTGGATAAAAAGAGGAGTGTGACAGTTCCTGAGATTAAAGAGGTGCTGGGAGTTTCGGAATCGACGATCCGGCGGGATCTGAATGCGCTTGACAAGGCGGGGCGCCTGACCAAGGTGTTTGGCGGCGCGGTGTCCTCAGACGGGACATTTACGGGAACCGAACCGTCAGTGGCACAGAAGATGGAATTGCAGCAGGAGGAGAAAAGGAGAATCGCCCAGTTTGCGGCGGGACTTATCCAGCCGGATGATTTTGTCTATCTGGACGCGGGCACGACGACCGGGTATATCTTAGACTATCTTCCGGCGCGCAGCGCCACGTTTGTGACGAATGCGGTATCACATGCCAAACGGCTGGCAGCCGCCGGAAACCGCGTAATTCTGATTGGTGGTGAGTTAAAGGGCACGACGGAGGCGGTCATCGGAAGCCAGGCGCTCCTGACGATCCAGGGCTATCATTTTACAAAGGGGTTTTTTGGAACCAACGGCGTCAGCAAGCGCCACGGTTTCACGACGCCGGATCCGAATGAGGCATTAGTCAAGCAAGAGGCAATGCGCCAGACAGAGCGCTGCTATGTGCTGGCGGACAGCCAGAAATTCGGCATGGTAAGTTCGGTGACGTTCGGGGTGTTTGAAGAAGCGACGATCCTCACGGAGACAGAGCCGCCGGAAGGATTTAGCGGCAGCAAGAATATCCGGGTGGCAAAGTAGAATAGTGAGCAGTAACAATCGTGTTTTTCTAATGAAATCCTAACATATATACGATTTGACAAACTATTAGAATATTGCTATATTATGATGATACCAGGGTCAAAAGGTCAGAAGTTCGACGCAAGCTTGCTTGCAGGAGGCGTTTTGATTTTAAAAACTGCAAAACAGATAGATAATAAGGAGAATTCATGAGAAAAGACGAATTTCTTCAGACCCTGCGCCGGGCATTGAATGGGAATGTGCCGCCCCGGGTAGTGGAAGAGAATGTACGTTATTATGACGGATATATCAGTGATGAAGTGAGAAAGGGCAGAAGCGAGGAAGAGGTCATTGAGGAGATCGGTGATCCAAGACTGATCGCCAGGACCATTGAGGATACCACAGATGGAGCGGGAGAGGGCGAGTTTGTGGATGACGATACCTCTGCCTACAGCCGGTCTTCCGATCGCGGCTATGATACTTATGACAGCGACCGGACAGGTTCCACCCAGAGACACTCCATGCATTACATTGATTTAAGCAAATGGTACTGGCGTATATTGGCGGTGGTAATCGTAGCTGCAGTTATCTATCTGGTGTTTATGGTGATCGGAGGAGTGCTTACGTTGATCGCTCCGCTCATCGGACCGCTGTTTCTTATCTGGCTGATTGTAACAATTTTCCGGAAT